>FWPV01006012.1_pt1 | contig 20917 bp, 17 predicted proteins | sample 2228371 | NCBI WGS metagenome assembly FWPV01 (sample SAMEA103939776, study PRJEB20133) | metagenome | reverse complement strand
GGCGTCAACAAAGAAATAGTAATAAATGGTGTAAACGGTTTTTTAGCTAATGATAATGAAGATTGGATAAAATATTTTAATATATTAAAAGATAACTTTGCAATGAGGAAAAAAATGGGATTTGCAGGAAGAAAATTAGTTGAAGAAAAATATTCCTTACAAGTAACAGCACCTCGATTATTAAACATATTTAATGAACTGGTAAAAAAGTAAATTGAAAAATGATAAAAAATTAAAAATACTCAATATTATTACACTCTTTAGCATCGGTGGGGCAACAGAAACGGTTGTTTCTATGGCTGAGGGATTAATAAAAAAAGGTTACATTGTACATATAGCTACCGGACCTCATATAGCCTCTGAAGGAAGTATGTATGAAACAGCTAAAGAAAAAAATATTCAAGTATTTACTTTTAAGAATTTAAAGCGCGAGATTAACTTACTGCGTGACCTCAAAATAATTATAGAGCTTTCCAACTTTATTCGTAAAGGAAAATACGATATTGTTCATACTCACAGTTCAAAAGCCGGTGTGGTTGGCAGAATTGCTGCACGATTAGCGGGAACTCCTGCAATTATTCATACTGTGCATGGATTGCCTTTTCATCGATATCAGCCTGAGTTGAAAAAAAGGTTATTTATTCTTATTGAAAAATTTTCAAATCTCTTTTGTCATAAGATAGTTGCTGTAACTGAAACAATAATTAAAACTATGCAAAACTACAAGATCGGTAATCCATCAAAATATGTTATGATAAGGAGTGCTTTTGATATTGATATTTATAAACCTGATGGGAATATAGAAAAAAGCAAAACCAGAAGTAGATTCGGAATTAAAGATAATGATATTGTCATCGGTAAAATAGCCAGGTTATCCCCTCTGAAAGGTCATAAATACATATTAAATGCATTTACAGAAATCTCAAAAAAAATTCCGAATGCTAAATTACTCATAGTTGGGAATGGGGAACTTGAGTATGAACTTAAGAGACTTGTTGAACAAAATGATATAAAAGATAGAGTTATCTTTACAGGTTTGATTACACCTGAGGAAATTCCCGGAATAATTGAGATTATGGATATCGTTGTCCATACTTCATTACTGGAAGGTTTAGCAAGAGTATTGCCCCAATCCATTATGATGGAGAAACCCGTTATATCTTTTGATCTTGATGGTGCTCATGAGGTGATTAAAAACGGCGAAACAGGTTACTTAATCAAACCAGAAGATGAAAATGAGTTGGCTGAAAAAATAATTTATTTATGTAATAATCCCGATATCATTGTCAGATTTGGAAAAGCCGGGAAAGAATTTATTGGTGATCAGTTTTGCTCGAGTAAAATGGTTGAACAAATTGAAGAACTTTATTTAGATTTTTTTAAGAAAAAAAATGTCTAAAACCAAAGAAAAAATATTTTTACTGATTACTGATTTTGTAATGATTAATCTTGCGTGGTTTGTTTACAGCTACATAAGATTAAAAACAGGTTGGTTTGATTTAATTATCGCACCGGAGATTTTTATTCCCGGTCTTGTAATTTATTTCTACTGGCTTCTAATCTTTACATTTGTTGGAATGTATCGCACATGGTTTGCTGCCTCAAGGTTTGATGAAATCTCAACACTCTTCAAAGCATCTTTCTTCGGAATCTTCTTGCTCTTCTTCTTAATCTTTATTGATGACTATATGCACAATGTTGCAACCGCAACACGCATTCTAATTTTTATTTACTGGGCACTGTTTCTCGTATTTGTTGGTGCTGGCAGATTATTCATTCGCAGTTTACAGAGAAATTTATTAATTAAAGGTATCGGGCGGCGATGTGGATTAATTATCGGGTTTAATGAACGAGCCCGTGAAGTTCTTGATTCTGTAACAAATGCCAAAGCTTTGGGTATTGATATTGAAGCTTTTGTGGCTGTTGATGATGCAAATGTTGGAAAAGAATACAAGAATATTAGAGTTGAAGGGACTATCGCACATCTAAACAGTTTAATTGAAAAATATAAAGCTAAGGAAATCATTCTTGCACTGGAAAAAGAGAACCACGATGTTTTGGTTGATGTAATTTCAAAAACAGAAGGCAAAAACATCAATCTAAAAATTGTACCTGATCTTTACGAAATATTAAGTGGACAGGCTCGCACCAGCCAGATTTATGGAATTCCGCTAATTGATATTATGCCTGAACTGATGCCTGAGTGGGAAAAAAAATTAAAAAGGGTATTCGATATTTTAGTCTCACTTTTGATTTTGTTGATTACATCTCCCATTTTAATTATAACTTCGATTGCGATTAAAATGGATAGTAAAGGACCTGTATTTTTTAAGCAGGAAAGAATGGGGCAAAACGGAAAAGTTTTTAATATTCTTAAATTCAGATCTATGATTAACGATGCTGAAAAATACACCGGACCCGTATGGTCACAAAAAGATGATCCAAGAGTTACTAGAGTGGGAAGGATTGTAAGAAAAATGAGAATTGATGAAATACCACAAATGTACAATGTGCTAAAAGGTGAGATGAGCCTTGTGGGTCCGAGACCAGAAAGACCTTTTTTTGTCGAAAAGCTTTCACAGGAAATTCCATATTATAAAAGAAGATTAAAAGTGCGGCCCGGTATTACAGGATGGGCACAGGTAAAACACAAATATGATGAGTCAATCGAGGATGTAAAAGTAAAACTGCGATATGATTTATTTTATATTGAAAATATGTCTATTAGAATGGACTTCAAAATTATGCTCAGAACTATTTTAGTAGTATTATTTGGAAAAGGACATTATAACTGATGGCAGAGAAATCACTAGTCATAATCCCGACTTACAATGAGATGGAAAATATTCCGAGACTAATTCCGGCAGTGTTATCGCAGGATGAATCAATTGATATTTTAATTGTTGATGACAACTCGCCTGATGGAACTGCAAATTATGTTGAGCAGATCACTCAGAATAATACCCGTGTTCATTTAATTAAAAGAAGCGGAAAATTAGGACTCGGCACTGCATACATTACCGGATTTAAATATGCTCTGCAAAATAATTATGATTATGTATTTGAAATGGATGCTGACTTTTCTCACGACCCGAATGAAATTAGAAATTTTCTTGAAGCAATTAAAAACAATGATCTTGTTTTAGGCAGCAGATACATCCACGGTGTAAGAGTACTTAATTGGCCTATGCGCAGATTACTGCTTAGTTTTTTTGCAAGTGTTTATACAAGAATTATTACCGGAATGCCTGTGCGAGATGCCACAGGTGGATTTAAATGTTTCAGAAGAAAAGTTTTGGAAGCCATTGATCTGGATAAAATTAAATCTAACGGATATTCATTTCAGATTGAGATGACTTTTAAAGCTTATAAAAAAGGTTTTAAATTTGTAGAAATTCCTATTGTATTTGTAGATCGTGTTAAAGGTAAATCTAAAATGTCTAAAAAAATTGTTTTCGAAGCTGTAACGATGGTTTGGAAACTGCGACTTCAAAATATTTTTGGAACATTGTAAGAGATTAAAAATTGGATTTATCAATTATCATAGTAAACTATAACGTAAAAGAATTCCTGCAAAACTTAATCCACTCAATCGAAAAAGCTTCTGCTAACATCACAAAAGAAATTATTGTAGTTGATAATGCATCCGATGATGGAAGTGTTGAGTTTATAAAATCTAATTACCCTCAGATAAACTTAATAGTAAACAATTCTAATCTTGGATTTGGTAAAGCTAATAATCTTGGTATGATGCAAGCCGAGGGTAATTATATTTTACTTATAAATCCGGATACAATTGTTGCTGAAGACACGTTTGATAAAATGATAAAATTTTTTGAAGAGCATACTGAAGTTGGACTTGCCGGATGTAAAATCTTAAATCCCGATGGTACACTTCAGCTTGCCTGCAGAAGAAGCTTTCCCGGTCCATGGACTTCATTTACTAAGGTTACAGGACTAAGCAATGTTTTCCCCAAGAGCAAATTGTTTGCAAAATATAATCTAACCTATCTTGATGAAAATCAAAGCTACGAAGTAGATGCAATTTCAGGCTCATTTATGATGATGAGAAAAGAGGTCTATCAAAAAGTTGGTGGATTTGATGAACAATTTTTTATGTATGGTGAAGATCTGGATTTATGTTATCGTATTCAAAAAGCTGGATTTAAAGTTTTTTACTTTCACGATACTCAGATAATTCACTACAAAGGAGAAAGCACTAAGCGAAGCAATATTGATGAAGTCAAAATGTTTTACAATGCAATGCATCTCTTTGTGAAAAAACATCTTTCAAGTTCTTTTATTGTAGAGTTGATTTTAAGGAGTGCGATATTCGTAAGAAGCTTTTTTACATTTGTTGGATTGAGGAAACTTATTTTTATCTCATCAATCCTGGATTTTTTATTATTTAATCTTTCTATTTTTATTTCAGAAAATATTTATGTAAGGTTCAGAGAGTGGAGAGGTTTTCCTGATTACGGAATCCCCATTGTTTACACGGTTCCGGCTTTAATATTTTTATTAACATCATTTTCAATCGGGAATTACAAAAAGAATAAACTTTCTGTTTCAAAAACTATACTTGCGATATTTGTAAGCTTACCAATTCTTGCTTCACTAACATTTTTCTTTAAGGATTTTGCATATAGTCGTGCAATAGTTTTGATAACCTATATCTTTGTACTAATACTTTTGCCGCTTTGGAGAATTATTGCAAAGCTTGTGTTAAAAGTCGGATTGATAGAAGATATTTCGAAATCTTATCGCACTTTGCTCGTTGGGCTGGATGAGAGCGCTTTTGAAATTGGAAAAAAACTCAGAAGAAAAAAATCTGATAAAAGAACAATTGTAGGATTAATTGGATTTTCAAATAAAGATCTTGGATTAAAAAAAGAATCTTTTGAAGTAATCGGCACCGTTCAAAATGTTGTAAAAGTTATTCGTGAGAATAAAATTAACGAGCTCATATTCTCATCAAAAGGAATTTCATACAACAAGATGATGGAAATTGTTGGAAGATGTAAAAATGAAAATGTGGATTTTAAAGTTGTTGGAAGTAATCTTGATTTTATAGTTGGTAAAACAGATGTTTCTCTTCTTGATGATGTGCCTTTACTTGAACTTAATTACAATATTTCAAAACCGCAGGTTAAATTTATTAAAGCCCTGCTGGATTACTCCATTTCTGTACCTTCTTTGTTTTTGATATACCCTTTCATATATTTCAAACACAAACTAACCGGTAAACATTCAGACTTTACTAAATTTATTCTTGGTTTACCAAAGGTTTTAACAGGTAAGTTTAGTTTGGTTGGAGTTTCTGAGAGTAACAATGAATCCAATCAATATTTGGGTAAAAGAGGATTAACCGGATACTGGTACACAGAGGCAGGAACAAGTGAAGAAATTGAAAAGTTGAATTTTTATTACGCTAAGAATCAAAATATCTGGATGGATATTGAAATATTATTAAAATCGCTAAATAAAATGTGGAGTAATAAGTAAAGATGGCAAAAACTATTTTGGATTTTGAGAAACCAATTTTCGAGCTTGAGTCAAAGCTTGAAGAGATGAAAAAATATTCGGACAATCTGGATATTGAGCACGATATAATCAGGCTTGAAGAGAAAGTGCAGCAATTGAAATTAGAACTCTACAAAGATCTTACTCGCTGGCAGCGTGTTCAACTTGCACGCCACCCAGATAGACCTTTTACGCTTGATTATATTTACGGAATGACCGAATCATTTGTGGAACTTCATGGAGACAGACTATTTAAAGATGATAAAGCAATTGTTGGTGGTCTGGCTCAAATCGGAAATCATAAAGTCGTAATCTTTGGGCAGCAAAAAGGCAGAGATACAAAATCCAATGTTTACAGAAATTTTGGTATGATGAATCCCGAAGGATACCGAAAAGCTTTACGCTTAATGAGGCTTGCTGAAAAATTTAATCGACCCGTAATCACAATGATTGATACACCTGGTGCTTTCCCCGGATTAGAAGCAGAGGAAAGAGGGCAGGCTGAGGCTATTGCAAAAAATTTATTTGAGATGAGTAAACTCCGCGTTCCGATTATTGTCGTTATTATCGGTGAAGGCGCAAGCGGTGGTGCACTGGGAATTGGAGTAGGCGATAGAATTTTAATGCTCGAAAATTGTTGGTACTCTGTTATCAGTCCCGAATCTTGCTCAAGTATTCTTTGGCGAAGTTGGGAATACAAAGAACAAGCTGCTGAAGCTCTTAAACTGACTGCACCGGATTTATTAGAGCAAGGGATTATTGATAGAATAATACCCGAACCTTTAGGTGGTGCACATAAAAACCATAAAGAAATTGCAGACACATTAAAATCTACACTGATAGAAGAGCTTGATAAATTAGTAAAAATTAATCCTGATAAGTTAGTAGAAGCCCGCATTGAAAAGTTTGGTAAAATGGGCGTTTATGTTGAGTAAAAAAATTTCCTTACTTTTCTTACAATTAAATCCCGTTTAGTACGGGATTTTTTTATTTTTATCCAACCAAATTGAAAATATTAAAATGCTGAAACACATTACTGAAATTAGAGTAAGATATGCAGATACTGATCAAATGAAATTTGCATATAACGGAAAATATTTTGAATACTTTGAAGTTGGCAGAACGGAAATGATGAGGGAAGTCGGACTGCCATATAAAGTTATTGAAAATAGTGGCTTCTATATGCCTGTTATTGAAACAAAAATTCATTTTTTCTCCCCGGCTTTTTATGATGAAACATTAATTATTGAAACGAAAGTTGAAAATCTTCCCACAGTAAAAGTACATATTGATCATATTGTAAAATCAAAAGAGCGTGATATTCTGATCTGTGAAGGATATGTTGAATTAGCTTTTCTTGATGCAAAAACCAGCAAACCGACTCGTGCACCAAAAGTTTTTCTTGATGCTGTAAAAAAATATTATGAATAGAAAATGAACAAAGAAATAATAAAAATTATCAAATCAGCACTTAAAGAAGATATTGGTCCCGGAGATATAACAACAAATGCAGTTATCAAAAAATCTAAAAAAGCTGTTGGTAAATTTTTAGTAAAAGCCGATGGTGTAATTGCCGGACTGAAGGTTGCAAGAAAAGTTTTTCAGATTGTAGATCCGAAAGTAATTTTTAAAATTTTAATCAAAGATGGAAGTTTTGTAAAGCAGGGTGATGTAGCAGCCATAGTCAGTGGAAGTGCAAAATCTATCTTAACTGCTGAAAGAACTGCCCTTAATTTTTTGCAGCGTATGAGTGGTATTGCCTCAATGACTAAATTATTTACCGAAGAAATTTCCCATACAAACGCAAAATTAATAGATACAAGAAAAACTGTTCCAGGTTTGCGATTGCTTGACAAGATGGCTGTTAAAACAGGCGGCGGTGAAAATCACAGAATGGGCTTATATGATATGTTTCTGATAAAAGATAATCATATTGAAGTTGCTGGCTCAATAACCAATGCAGTGAATGATTGTGTGCAGTATCAGAAAAAAAATAAAACCAAATATAAAATCGAAGTTGAAACAAAAAATCCTTTAGAAGTTGAGGAGGCATTAAAAACTGATGCAGATATTATAATGTTAGATAATTTTGAAATAGATGAGATGAAAAAAGCAGTACAGTTGATTAATGGTAAATGTAAAACAGAAGCCTCTGGCGGAGTAAATTTGGAGACAGTAAAATTAATTGCAGAGACGAGTGTTGATTATATTTCTGTTGGGGCGCTAACACACAGTGTTAAAGCGCTTGATATATCTCTTGAAATCACTACTCAAAACTAATGAAAGAAAAGCTTAAAGAACTTACCAAAGATACTGCTATTTACGGCATCAGCACGATGCTTGGGAGGTTTTTAAATTTTATCCTTGTCCCATTCTACACAAATGTTTTCGCGCCTTCAGATTACGGTGTTGTTATACTGATTTATTCTTACATCGGAATTTTTAACATCATTTTTATCTATGGGATGGACGCTGCTTTTTTAAAGTATGCTGCATTTAAAGAAATTGGTGATGATAAAGAAAATTTCTCCACTCCGTTTTTAAGTGTATTTTTTACTTCAATTTTGTTTTGCGGACTTATCACTCTCCTAAGACAACCCATTGCGGAATTTGTTGAATTAAATTCTGATTTAAATTATCTGATAATTCTCTCTGCGCTTATTCTGTTTTTTGATGCAAACGCCGTTATATCATTTCTTAAGCTAAGGCTGGAGCGTAAAGCAAAATTATTTTCGTTTATTAAGATTGCAAGCATCATCTTCAATATTGTTCTAAATGTCTTCCTTATTGTCAAGATGAAGTGGGGTATTGAAGCAATATTTATAAGCAATCTTTCTGCCTCCGTTTTATCATTTCTGTTGCTTCTTCCCACACTGATTAAGAATTTCAAATTGTCTTTTCATACAGTTTTGTTTAAACGACTGCTTAAATTTGGTTTGCCTTATTTGCCGGCAGGGCTTGGAATGATGTTAGTGCAGGTGATTGATGTTCCCATTCTGGAAAAGTTAACCGATGTTAAAACTGTTGGAATCTATAAAGCAAATTACAAGCTCGGGATTTTTATGATGCTGTTTGTAAATATGTTTCAATATGCGTGGCAACCATTCTTTTTAACAAACGCAAAAGAGGAAAATGCAAAAGAAATCTTTTCAAAGGTTCTTACTTACTTTACTATTGTAGGAAGTTCTTTGCTAATAATTTTGTCGCTATTCATTTCAGACTTTGTTCAAATAAATGTTGCAGGATTTTCGATTATAGGTCCGAGTTATTGGGGAGGATTATATATCGTTCCAATCATTCTTCTTGCATATTTGTTTAATGGATTATACGTAGTTTTTTCAGCAGGAATTTATATTGAAGAAAAAAGTATTTACGCACCTATAGTTGCAGGTTTGGGAGCGTTAATAAACGTTTTGGTTAACTATTGGTTAATCCCTTCTCTAAATATTCTGGGCGCTGCTCTCGCAACACTTGCAAGTTATTTTGTGATGGCTGCGGGATATTACTTTGTAACTCAAAAGTATTATAAAATTGAGTATGAATATTCCAGACTTTTGAAAATATTTTTAGCAGTTCTGTTTACCGGGGCTGTTTATTATATCCTGATGTTTAATGGTTATCTGAATTTTTATTATAAAATAATTCTTGGCGGAATATTTATTGCCTTTATACTTAAGTTTGCTTTTGATAGGACAGAGTTAAATTTTATTAAAACGAAATTATTACGGAAATAAATGTCAGAAGAAATCAAAATTAAAGTAAAAAGATTAGCTGAGGAATTTAATGATATTCCGTTGCCTCATTATGCAACTGCCGGCAGCTCAGGAATGGACATCCGCGCAGCAATAAAAGAAGATGTGATACTTAAACCCGGCAAAGTTGAATTGATTCCAACAAATATTTCAGTTGAAATTCCGTTTGGATATGAAATTCAGGTTAGACCAAGAAGCGGATTGGCAGCTAATCATAGTATTGGAATACTTAATTCACCCGGCACTATTGATTCCGATTACCGAGGCGAAGTAAAAATAATTATGATGAATTTTGGAAAAGAAGATTTTAAGATTTCAAAAGGGGATAGAATAGCTCAATTAGTGGTTTCAAAAGTTTATACCGCAAAAATTATTGAGGCTGATGATCTCAATTCATCTCTTCGCGGTAAAGGTGGATTCGAGAACACAGGAAAAAAATAATTTCTTGTCAATAGTTTTAAGAATAAAATTAATTTTTCTTGTTTAGATTTTAATTTTCAATTTCTTTAACTTCAATTAGTGCTTACAAATTTTCTGTAGTTCTAACCATTACAAAAATTTAGTTTATAAATTCATCCTGTACGCTTTTAATAATTAGCATATTGCAAAGCTGCTAAGCGCAGGATAAAGTTATTAGTTAAAGTTTTTAATTTTTCATTTTTAATTTTGATATACGATGTCTGATTTTATTCATCTTCATAATCACACACATTATAGCTTACAAGACGGTGCCTGTACAGTAGAAGGACTTATAAACGCAGCTAAAAAGTTTGATATGAAATCTGTTGCAATAACAGATCATGGTGTTTTATACGGAGTTGGTGAGTTCTATAAGAGAGCTAAGAAGGAGGGCATTAAACCAATTATTGGTATGGAAGCTTACATCGTTGTTGATGGAAGCAGATTTGATAAAGGTAAACCTGATGAGATATCCTCTAAAAAGAAATCCAAACATTATAATCACCTGATTCTTTTAGCTAAAAACAAGAAAGGCTATGATAATTTATCCCGCTTATCAACACTTGGACACACAGAAGGATTTTATTACAAACCTCGCATCGATCTTGAGCTTCTTGATAAATATAAAGAAGGATTAATTTGTACTTCTGCCTGTGCAGGTGGTATTGTATCAACACATCTGGTGAATGGTGATTATGATAAAGCAAAAAGTGTGGCAGAAAAATTTAAAGAATTGTTTGGAGATGACTTTTATCTCGAAATTCAGGATCACGGAATGGATATCGATAAACCGATTCTGGAGGCAATGCCAAAACTTTCTAAAGAATTGGGAATAAAACTCGTTGCAACAAACGACTGCCATTACATCGAACCGGATCATGCAATTCCGCATAATATTTTATTGCTTCTCTCAGATAAAAATGGAGCAGATTATACTCAGCTTCGTTATGGAACTGATCAGGTTTACTTTAAATCTGCAGATGAAATGAAAAAGCTCTTTAAAAAATTTAAAGGAGCAATTGAACATACTCTAGAGATTGATGAGAAAATAGATTTAAAGTTGGATTTTGAAGGTCATCACTTTCCGAATTTTCCAATACCCGAAGATGTTGATGCAAACACACTTGAAGATTATCTGGAAATACTTGCACGAGAAGGTTTACAAAAAAAGTTCAGTAAAATTACAAATGAAATTGAAGACCGTTTTAATTTTGAGGTACAGACAATTAAAGAAATGGGGTTTGCAGGATATTTTCTTGTCGTTCAGGATTTTATCAATGCGGCAAAAAAAAGTAATATTCCGGTCGGACCTGGCAGAGGAAGCGCAGCTGGAAGTTTAGTGGCATATGCTTTGGGTATAACTAACATTAATCCACTTGATTATAATCTTTTATTCGAAAGATTTTTAAATCCTGCAAGAAGATCTATGCCTGATATAGATGTTGATTTTGCTGATGATCAACGTGGAGAAGTGATTGATTATGTAAAAGAAAAATATGGCAGTGAGTGCGTAAGTCAGATAATTACATTCAACAGATTATCCTCAAAAGCTGTATTGAGAGATGTAGCAAGAGTATTAAAAATTCCTATCCCAACCGTAAATAAGATTACTAAATATATTCCTTCAAAGTTTGGAAAGGTTTATACCATTGAGCAGGCACTCGCAGAAGTACCGGAATTAAAATGGGTAAAAGAATCAAAAGAAACGGACATCCAAAATCTTATTAAGTATGCAAAAGTTTTGGAAGGGATGAATCGAAACGCTTCTAAGCATGCAGCCGGTGTTGTTATTACTCCGGATGATGTTAGCAATTATGTACCTCTTGCAAATGCGGTTTCTCAACAGGATATTGTTACGCAATTCAATATGAAAGATATTGAAAATGCCGGCTTGCTTAAGATGGATTTTCTTGGACTACGTACACTTACAATCATCCGTGATACCATTGAGATGGTCAAGAAAAATCATGGAGTTGAAATTGATATAGACAATATTCCGCTTGATGATGAAAAAACTTATCAGCTTTTTTCAAAGGGACAAACCACCGGCGTGTTCCAGTTTGAATCTGCCCCAATGCGCGAGTATCTGAAGCAGCTTCATCCAACATCTTTAAATGATTTGGCTGCAATGAATGCTTTGTACCGACCGGGTCCAATGGAATTTATTGATGATTTTATCGACAGGAAATTCGGAAGAAAGCAGGTAAAATATTTACATCCCATACTTGAACCAATCTTAAAAGAAACTTACGGTGTAATTGTTTATCAGGAGCAAGTAATTCAGATTGCGAATAAAGTAGGAGGGATGAGTTTAGCAGATGCAGATTTGCTGAGGAGAGCAATGGGTAAGAAAGATTTATTAGTAATGGAAGAACAGAAAGTGGTGTTTGTTGATGGAGCTGTTAAAAATGGGGTTGATAAAAAAGTTGCGCTTGAAATTTTTGATACAATATTCAAATTTGCTAATTATGGATTTAACAAGAGTCACGCAGTTGCATACAGTTTTGTTGCTTATCAAACTGCATATCTTAAAGCATATTATCCTGCTGAATTTCTTGCAGCTAACCTTAAGAACGAATTTGAAAACACTGACAAAGTAACAAAGTTTTTAGAAGATTGCCGTAAACTTAAAATTGAAGTGCTTCCACCTGATGTTAATAATCCTTCACTTCATTTTGAAGCTGAGAATGGAAAAATAAAATTCGGAATGTCGGCAATTAAAAATGTAGGAGTTCCGGCTGTTAAAGAAATTATGAGAGCAAGGCAGCAATTAGATCGCAACTTCAGGTCTATTTTTGATTTTTGTGCAAATGTCGATACAAGAATTGTAAATAAAAGAGCGGTTGAAGGTCTTGTGCTTGCGGGTGCATTCCATTCATTTGAAAAAGACAGAGCTAAATTATTTTATGCAGTTGAAAGCGCTATTGAGTTTGCACATAAGATTCAAAATTCAAAACTTGCTTCATCCGATTCTTTATTTGGAGATACGAATGAAATTGTTATCACCGAACCCAAGTTAGAAGATATAACACCATGGACCGAAAAAGAAACTTTAGCACAGGAAAGAAAGGTAATTGGATTTTATTTAACTGATCATCCATTAAGGAAATATGAATTAGAATACAGATACTTTTCAACGTTTCATCTTGGCGAAACTGAAGAGATTGAGGAAAAAGATGATGTTAGAGTTTGTGGAGTTATTACTGATTTAAAAACAAAGATTGATAAATCCGGTAACACCATGGCATTCTTTAAACTTGATGATTTTACAGGCTCCTGTGAATGCCTTATGTTCTCAAAAACTTATCAGGAATTTCAAAAATACATTGAAGAAGAAGAAAGTGTTTTTATTGTTGGAAATCTTGAAAGCAGCGGGGATGCAGTTAAAATTCACGTTAAAAAAGCCAGTTCATTAAAAAACATTCCCGGTGAATTGACTGAAAGCGTTAAACTTGTAATAAATAAATCCAGAAATAAACCGGAAATAATTTTAGAAATAAAAAATATCCTTGATAAAAACGAGGGTAACGTCCCCGTCTTTATTCAGCTACTTGATAATGGCTCCCCGAAAGGAAAACTTTTTTCGCTGGAAGAGACAAGAATTAAAGTTACCGGAGACTTAATTAGAGCTTTAGTTAATCTTCTGGGTGAAGATTCAGTTGTGATTAAAATAAAGTAGAATGCAATTTATGAAACAATTTTTGTTTGTTTCACTTTGATTGATTTTGTATTATTGCGTCCACTAAAAACATTAACATTTAAGGATAAGACTAAATGAAAAGCGGTGGCAAGCAGGAATTTTGGGCATTGATTCTTGGTGCTTCTTCAGGATTTGGAGAAGCTGCTGCAATTAAACTTGCACAGGATGGATTTAATATTTTTGGTGTCCATCTTGATAGACAAGCAACCATGCCAAATGTTGAGAGAATTAAAAAGGAAATTGAGTCACAGGGAGTTCAAGCTGTATTCTTCAATGCAAATGCAGCAGATGAGTTTAAAAGAAATGAAATTGTTGCATCAATTAAAAATCAACTAACAGAAAAACCGCTGATAAAAGTTATTATGCACTCATTAGCATTTGGCACACTAAAACCATTTGTGTCATTGAATAATGAACAAACAATTAATAAAGCACAGATGGAAATGACCGTTGATGTAATGGCTCACTCACTTGTTTACTGGGTTCAGGATATCGTTGCGCATAAATTATTAGCACGTAAAGCAAGAATTTTTGCGATGACAAGTTCAGGCGGTCATTCAGCAATCCCATATTATGGCGCTGTTTCAGCTGCTAAGGCTGCACTTGAATCACACGTGAGGCAGTTGGCTGTTGAACTTGGACCTTTAGGTGCTTCAGTAAATTCCATTATGGCAGGAGTTACAGATACCCCTGCTTTAAGAAAAATTCCTGGTAATGTGGAAATGATTGAAATTGCAAAAAGAAAAAATCCTCACGGAAGATTAACAACTCCGGAAGACGTTGCAAAAGTTATTTCATTGATGTGCAAAGATGGAGGCGAATGGATTTCGGGTGGATTAATTCACGCAGATGGCGGTGAGGATATTGTTAATTATGTCGGACAAAAAGAAAACATTTAAACCGTAAAACCAAAAGGATTAAAATGAAACCACTAACTTTTACAGATGAAAATTTTGAATCAGAAGTTCTGAATTCTGATATACCTGTCCTGGTTGATTTCTGGGCAGTCTGGTGCGGACCATGTAAAGCGATTGCTCCAATTGTTGAAGATCTGGCAAAAGAATATGAAAGCAGGGTAAAAATCGGCAAATTGGATGTTGACAACAATCAGGAAAGTGCCATTAAATATGGTGTTAGAAGCATTCCAACAGTGTTAATTTTTAAGAACGGTAAAGTTCAGGAAACAATTATCGGAGCAGTTCCCAAAGTTCATATTGTTCAAAAATTAGAGTCTGTTTTATAACAGACTCTTTGATTTTTATTTTATTTTCACTCCATGAAAAAAATTCTTATCTCAGATCATGTAAATGAAAAAAGTGTTTCCATCCTTCAATCTGCAGGGTTTAATGTTGCTTACAAACCAGGAATTTCCAGAACCGAACTGATTAATATTATATCTGATTTTCATGCACTTATTGTACGAAGTGCCACACAGGTTGATGAAGAACTAATCTGTGCTATGAAATCTATGGAAGTTATTGGCAGAGCAGGAACCGGTGTTGATAACATTGACGTAAAAGCTGCATCTCGTAAAGGTATTCTTGTAATGAACACACCCGGCGGAAATACAATTTCGACTGCAGAGCACACGATGGCAATGATTTTATCATTATGCAGAAATATTCCTCAGGCTAACAGATCTTTGTTGGAAGGTAAATGGGAACGGAAAAAATTTAGCGGCACTGAATTAAGAGGTAAAACAATTGCAGTATTAGGTTTAGGCAAAATTGGAAAAGAAGTTGCCATACGCTGCAAAGTATTTGGTATGAATGTAATTGGTTTTGATCCTTTGTTATCTGATGCAGTTGCATCTGAATTAGGGATTCAACTTTTACCACTTGAGGATATTTGGCCAAAAGCAGATTTAATTACCGTTCACGTTCCATTTTCTGATTCCACTAAAGATCTGATTTCAAAAAACACAATTGAAAAATGTAAAAATGGTGTTCGTATTATTAATTGTGCACGTGGTGGTATCGTAAATGAAGAGGATATTATAAATGCAATTGAAAATGGGAAAGTATCCGGTGCTGCATTTGACGTTTATGTAAATGAGCCACCGGATTTTTCAAATAAACTTTTTTCTAATCCAAAAATAATCTGTACACCACATCTTGGTGCCTCAACCGAAGAAGCACAGGAACTTGTTGCAATTCAAATATCTGAACAGATAAGGGATTACTTTAATTCTCAGACAATTACTGGTGCTGTTAATATAACGGGATTTACGGAAACGTTAGAAAAGGAAATACAACCATATTTACATTTATGCGAAACTCTGGGTTCATTTTCAGCTCAGTTATTAAAAGATCAACTTAAAAATCTTGAAATAAATTTCAGCGGTAAATATCTGCATAAGTATGCAAACGAATTGACAACAGCTCTAATTAAAGGATTTTTATCAAATAAGTTAAATGAACCTGTTAATTATGTTAATGCTCCAGTGTTAATAAAAGAAAAAAAGATTACTGTTAACGAGAAAAAAACCGGAGAAAGCAATGTCTTCAAAAATCTTGTAACAGTTGAACTTGAAACCGATAAAGCAAAAAGAAAAATTTCAGGTACTGTTTATGGTACAAATGAAATCAGAATTGTACAGATTGATAATTACAGTCTGGAATTAAATCCTAAAGGGCATATGATACTTTATCTGAATATTGACAGGCCCGGAATGCTAGCAAAAGTTGGTCAGATTTTGGCGGATGAAAAAATTAATATTGCTGGTTTGTCACTCGGAAGAATTGAGAAGGGAAAAGATGCATTAACCGTGATTAGTACCGATTCAGAAATACCCGATAAACTGTTAAACGTCATTGAATCCATTGATGGAATTAGTTATATATCTAAGGTAAATATTCCGGTAAAAGCTGAATAATAGAAATTAAGCTTAATTTTACCTACATAAATGAATACTTTTAAGGGATCTTAAAATGAAAAAGTTATTTACAATTCTGCTGATATCTTTTCTTTCAGTTAATGCACAAAACAAATTAGATTTTGAGTTTGACTATGCTCAATTCTCATATGATTCAACTTCTAACTTTGTTGAGTTTTATTATTCTTTTAATCAGGCTTCATTAAAAGCTGAAACACATAATGAGCTGCAAAATCTTGAGGGAATACTCAGAATATTTATTCATGATCCTGAAAAACAGGATACGCTTGTTTATAACCAATGGCTTATCAAACACGATATACTTGATACAACTGAATTGCAAAATCAGGTGCTTGTAGGAACATTGGGATTTGTTCTGCCAAAAGGAAAACTCGATTGTCAGATTACCGGAATCGATCTTCACAATAAAGAAAACCAAAGAGTTATAAACGAAGTTATTGATGTTCATCCTTTTCTTAATCATCATTTGAGTGTAAGCGATATTCAGCTTGCTTCTAAAATGATTCAGGGAAGTGAAAATAAGAATTCAATTTTTTATAAAAATACTTATGAAGTAATGCCGATCCCAAATCTGGTATTTGGTAAATCACAGCCGGCTTTATTCTTTTACACAGAAATATACAATTTGCAGGCGGAGGATTTGCAAAGCCCTGCACTAAAGATGAATCAGGCAATCTATAACAGCAAAGGTAAATTAATCAAGGAAAAGGTTAAATATATATCCCGTAATACATCATCCAGAGTTGAAGTTGGTTCTTTTATACTAACAACATATCCAACAGATACTTACACTCTTGCAATTACACTTGTTGATAGCCTTGGAAAACACGGTGTCTCAACATCCAAGAAATTTTTTGTTTATAATCCGGATGTTATTGTTACGGATACTTTTGAAACCGCAATGACACCTGTTATCAGCTCAACTTTTGGGGCAATGTCTGAAGAAGAAATTGATGATTTATTTAACAAATCAAAGTATATCTCTACTCCTACAGAAATAAATAAATATGAAAGGCTTAGCACTATTGAAGGAAAGCGGGAATTTATGAATGAATTCTGGCAAAACCGCGATTCTAATCCTTCAACTCCGGAAAATGAATTTTTCAATTCTTATTTACAAAGGATTTCAGAATCAAATCTTAAGTATAGTTCTATGGGTAAACCGGGCTGGAAAACAGACAGAGGAAGAATTTATCTTCTTTTTGGAGAACCTACAGAAGTTGAAAGATATCCAAACCAACTTGAAACCAGACCCTACGAAATCTGGCATTACAACGAGATTGAAGGTGGTGTTTATTTTGTTTTTGCTGATCTTACAGGATTTTCTGATTATATGCTTGTACACTCAACAAAACGCGGTGAGCTGCGTGATGATAACTGGAGCAGAAGAATCGTTGTAAATTAATAAAGCACTTTTCAGATTTTTAACCCCGATTAACCTCGGGGTTTTTTTATTAATACAAATCGATTTAATAATTTCATTCATTATTTTTACGTACAACAAAAATCTTTTCAATTGAAAAATATAATTGAGTATATATTATTTATTGCACTTAGCTGGCTATTTAGGTTTACAGGATTAAATGCTGCTAGAAAGTTTTCCTCAATAATTGCTTTTGTGTTTTTCTATTTTATTCCGATTAGAAAGAAAGTTACTATCGACAATTTGCAGCAAGCATTCCCGCAATATTCAACCGAACAAATCAAACAGATTGCTTACGACTGTTACAAAAGTTTTTGCATTTCATTGGCGGAGATATTGTACATGCCCTGGCTTGGCAAACAACGTCTTATTGATGAAGTTAAATGTGATGATAAAGATCTTATTGTAAAACGATATGAAGAGGGAAATGGAGTAATTTTATTATCTGCACATCTTGGAAACTGGGAGTATCTTGCTGCTTCTGTTGCGTTACAGATAAATCACAAATTTTCGATTATAGTAAAACCGCAGCGCAATCCGTATGTTGATGAATGGATGAACAAAGCCAGAACTAAATGGGGCAACGAAGTTATTCCACTTGGTGTTTCGGTCCGAAATGTTTTTTCGGCTCTACTAAAAAAAGAGATTGTTGCTATGGTTGCTGATCAAAGAGGTCCGGCTGAGAGTATTAAGTTAGATTTTTTTGGTAGAAGGACTTCAGTCTATACCGGTCCGGCTGTTCTATCAATAAAAACAAATGCTCCATTAATTTATGGAATTATCACACGGCAAAAAGATTATTCTTATCACGTAGAATTAAAAGAAATTGACAGATCAAATCTTCCTGAAGATTATGATGAGAAAATTAAAGTGCTATCCGAAAGAAGTTTAAAGTATTTAGAGGAAGTAATTTCAAGAAATCCTGAGCAATGGCTCTGGATGCATAAACGATGGAAACATTAAAATAATGACTGAGAAAATATTATTTATACAAACAGCTTTTATTGGTGATGCAATTTTATCTTTGCCTGCAATACAAAAGTTGCATAAAATATTTCCCGGTTGTGAAGTATCTGTTTTATGTATCCCTTCAACAGAAGAAATTTTTTCGGCTTCTGGTTTTGTAAAAGAGGCGATAGTTTTTGATAAAAGAGGTAAACACAAATCACTATTAAGTACATATTTGTTTGCAAAGGAATTGAATAAGAGAAAGTTTACAAGGTTGTATTCATCACACAGGTCATTCAGAACTTCACTTTTAATTCTAGCAACGGGAATAAAAGAAGCTTTCGGATTTGATAACTCAGATTTGAAGCATGCTTACAAAAATTTGGTAAAATATGAGCCAGGCAAACACGAAGTTCAAAGAAATTTTGACTTAATTGGATTTAATTATGATGAAGACAGCTGGAGAATTACCCCACAACTTATTTCTTCTGATCAGATGAAGAATAAAGTTACAGAGTATTCTGAAGCAAATCGTTTGCAGCAGGGATTTATTGCCATATCACCGGGAAGTGTTTGGTTTACCAAAAGATATCCGCAGAAGTATTTTGAAAAAATAATTGAGCACTTTCTATCAAAAGAAAATAAAATTGTGTTGATTGGCGGTAAAAGTGATGCAGAACTATGCTTAAGTTTAGAGAGTAAATTTGATGGAGTTATTAATGCCTGTGACAAATTTAATTTAATTGAAAGTGTTGAGTTGCTTAAATTTGCAAAGTTATTAATCTCAAATGATAGCGCACCAACTCATATGGGAATGTGTGCTGATATAAAAGTTTTAACAATATATTGTTCTACTGTTCCGCAATTTGGATTTTATCCTTATAATTCTAAAAGCAGATACATAAGTTTTGATGAATTAAAGTGTAAACCATGTGGAATTCATGGACATCAAAGTTGTCCCATTAAATCATTTGATTGCGCTGAAAAGCTTAATCCGGAGAAAATAATTGATATTGCAGAGGAAATGTTAAGTGGAAATAAAAGATAAACTGATTATTAACATCGAAGACCAGTTTGAAGAGAGTATAGCTGTAGCCTCAAAACTTTTTCTAAATGGTTCAGTATTTATTTATCCTACAGATACTATTTATGGATTTGGCGGAAATCCTTTTAATGAAGAGGTGATAAAAAAAATCAGCCATATTAAAGGCAAAGGAAACTGGAGACGTTATATATTTCTTATTTCTGATATTGAAATATTAAAAAACTATGTTGAGATTAAGTCAGAAAAGTATCTTGATTTTTTGTTAGAAATCTGGCCTAATCCTGTTTCTGTGATATTAAATCTGAACAGGCATTATCAGGATATACTTGGTATGCAAACAGCAGCGTTCAGAATTCCGAATCATAGATTTTGCCTGAAGTTACTTAGTGATTTAAGAATGCCTTTGATATCCACAAGCGTAAACAGAACAGGTAATGAACCGATGAACGACCCATCAATGATTATTCAGGAGTTTGGGAGTGAAGTGGATGCAATATTTTATTCATCTCAAAAATCTTTTTTTGAAGCCTCAACACTAATTGATTTAAGTGATGAAGAACCCAAACTTTTGAGAGAGGGTAAAATGAAATTTGTGGATTTATTAAAAAAACTGGATTAGACTATAACAGGAAAATAATTCAAATGTTTAATCTCAAGAAAATAAAAGATATCTCTGTTATCATCGTTCCTGAAACTACATCTCAGCGGCCAAAGTCATATAAGTTCTCTTTGAAGAAAATTTTTGTGTACTCTGTCATTTACACGCTGTTAGTTTTTTTCCTAGGATTTTATGTGATTAGTTACACTCCATTAAATGAAATTTTACTGCCTTACAATCTGAGATTGACTGACTCTGATAGAAAAAAAGTAGCGGTTCTTAACGAAAAAGTTAATTTGCTTGCGAAAGAAATTGAGACTCTCAAATCAGTAAATAAAAGACTTAAATTTGCTATAATGCTTGGCGACTCAACTTTGTTAAAAGATAATGAAACCCAACAGGATACATCAAAATCAAAAAGTAAATTTGAAGGCAATCTTTTTGCAGTAATCAAAAATATCTTTGCTAACTCTATCCTGAATCAAAATGAAAAATTGTTTTTCAGAAAACCTGCTGAAGGATTCATAAGTAATAAATTCAATCCGGAAAAAGGTCATTATGGTCTTGATTATG
>FWPV01007019.1_pt1 | contig 20921 bp, 19 predicted proteins | sample 2228371 | NCBI WGS metagenome assembly FWPV01 (sample SAMEA103939776, study PRJEB20133) | metagenome | reverse complement strand
ATCCTCGCCCACCAGGATGGTCACCAAACCGGGGGTGACCCCATGTTTGGCCTTCAGTTCTTCCACTTCCTGCTTCAGTTCTTCCCGGATCTGGGCGGCGACTTCGGCCCCTTTGATCAGTTTGGCGGCCATGGGTCAGGGTCTCCTTCTTTGTGATTTTTTTCGCGTATTGCTTTTTACCATCAAGGACTCTTCGAGGTCAATGGAAAAATACTGAGCATAGGTTTTCCGGGCTTGACAGCCCCCGGCTCTTGGGCCAAGATGCTGCTAGCTTGACGGGAAAGGCTCCAGAGGCCTCCCGCGGAGGCAGTCAGCAAGCATGAAGACCCGACTTGATCGCCGGGCCCAAAGGTATCAGGTGCGCCTGGAAATCCTGGAGCTCAACGGGCAGCCGCCCAAAGATGCCTCGGTGGTGGATATCAGCTCCCTGGGAGCCCGGCTGGAGGCAGCCGTTTCCCTGGCGCCCCGCAACCCGGTGGAATTCTCCGTGGCGCTGCCCGACACCCAGGAGCTCCTCAGACTGTCCGGAAAGGTGGTGTGGCTGCGCCCGTTTCTGGACCGGCCCGGACGCTTTCTCATGGGCGTGCAGTTTTTCAGCCCCCAATGGGACATTGACCGTCTGGCCCGGGAGGGACGGTTGGGCCCCCGGCTTCCCTGAGTCAACCCATCCCCCTCTCCCGCCGCGATTTTTTCCTGCCGGCCGCGGGGCCGCGGATTTCCCCCGTTGCGCCTTTCGGCATTTCCCGTATATAATGAAATTTTAACTCAATTCGGAGTTTAAAGACCGTGGCGCTCATTGTCCAAAAATACGGCGGCACCTCGGTGGCCAACCCCGACCGCATCGCCAACGTGGCCAACCGGGTGCTGAAGAATTATTCCGAAGGTCACCGCATGGTGGTGGTCCTGTCCGCCATGTCGGGCGAAACGGACCGCCTCATCAACCTGGCCAAGGAGCTGAGCGACCCCCCGGACCCCCGGGAGCTGGACGTCCTCCTGGCCACCGGCGAGCAGGTAACGGTCTCCCTGTTCAGCATGTTTCTCAGGTCCCAGGGGGTGCCGGCGGCCTCGCTGTTGGGGCACCAAGCCTGCATTTACACCGATCGGGCCTACGGCCGGGCCCGCATCATCGGCATCGACACCACCCGCATCCGGGAGGAGTTGAAAAAGGGCCGCATCGTCACCGTGGCCGGCTTCCAGGGGGTGGACGAGGTGGGCAATATCACCACCCTGGGCCGGGGCGGCTCGGACACCACCGCAGTGGCGGTGGCCGCAGCGTTAAAGGCCGACCTCTGCGAAATCTACACCGACGTGGAAGGGGTTTACACCACTGATCCCCGCATCTATGAGAAAGCCCGCCTCCTGGACCGCATCTCCTACGACGAAATGCTGGAAATGGCCTCCTTGGGGGCCAAGGTCCTGGAAATCCGCTCGGTGGGCTTTGCCAAACAATATAAGGTGCCGCTGCGGGTGCGCTCCACGTTCAGCGACCATCCCGGCACCCTGGTGTGTACGGAGGACGAAGCAATGGAAGCGATTCCGGTATCCGGGGTGGCCTTCAGCCGCAACGACGCCCGGGTCAGCGTGCTGGGGGTGCCCGACCGGCCGGGCATTGCCGTCAAGTTCTTCAAGCCGGTGGCCGAGGCCAACATCGTGGTGGACCTCATCATCCAGAACACCAGCGTGGACGGCTCCGCGGACATCACCTTCACGGTTCCCAAAGGCGACCTGACCAAGACGCTGGAAATCGTTCAGCAAGTGGGCCGGGAAGTGGGGGCCCGGGAAATCCTCAGCGACACGGACATCGCCAAGGTCTCCATCGTGGGCGTCGGCATGCGCAACAACGCCGGGGTGGCGGCCCGCATGTTCGAGGCCCTGGCCGCCAACGGCATCAATATCATGATGATCAGCACCTCTGAGATCAAAATCTCCTGCGTCATCGAAGACAAATTCACGGAGCTGGCGGTGCGCGTCCTCCACGACGCCTTCCAGCTGGACCGGCCGAGGTAAGGATGGCGGGCTGGGCTCCTGCCAACCCCTGCGGGGGGTGAGGGCGGGGCCGAGGGAGGGGGCATGCGGTTGGTAAAAATCTACGACACCACGTTGCGGGACGGCACCCAGGCGGAGGAGTTTTCCCTGTCGCTGGCCGACAAAATCCGGGTGGCCCAAAAGCTGGCCCGACTGGGGGTGCACTACATCGAAGGCGGCTGGCCCGGCTCCAACCCCAAGGACAAGGAATTCTTCACGGAAATCCGCAACTACGAACTGGGCCAGACCCGCATCGCCGCCTTCGGCTCCACCCACCACAAGGACAGCGCCCCGGATCACGACCTGAACACCCAGGAACTGGTGAAGAGCCGGGCGCCGGTGATCACCATTTTCGGCAAGTCCTCCCTCTTCCAGGTGCGGGAGATTTTGCAGACCACCCCGGAGCGCAACCTGGAGCTCATCACCAACTCCCTGGCATATCTCAAAGCCTATGCCGAGGAGCTCTTCTACGACGCCGAGCACTTCTTCGACGCCTTCAAGGAAGACAAGGATTATGCCCTGCGGACCCTGGAGGCGGCGCTGGCGGGGGGCGCCCACTGCCTGGTGCTGTGCGACACCAACGGCGGCACCCTCACCTCGGAGCTGACGGGCATCATCAAGGCGGTGAAGAAGCGCTTTCCCCGAGTCCCTCTGGGGATTCACGCCCACAACGATTCGGACCTGGCGGTGGCCAACTCCCTGGCCGCAGTGGAACTGGGCTGCGACCAAGTGCAGGGCACCATCAACGGCGTGGGGGAGCGCTGCGGCAACGCCAATCTGTGCTCCATCATCGCCAATCTGAAGCTCAAGATGGGGGTGGATTGCATCAGCGACGACAACCTCCGGAAACTCAGGGAGGTGTCGCAGTTCATTTACGAGCTGGCCAACGTCCGGCCCAACCATTATCAGCCCTTTGTGGGCCGCAGCGCCTTCGCCCATAAGGGCGGGGTGCACGCCGCGGCGGTGAAACGCAACCCCAAGGCCTACGAACACATCGAGCCGGAACGGGTGGGCAACGTCCGGCGCATCCCGGTGTCCGACCTCTCCGGCAAAGGCAACATCCTCATCAAGGCCCAGGAGCTGGGCCTGGAGCCCGCGGCCCACGACTCCCAGGTGCGCCAGGCCTACGAGAAGCTGCGTCCCATCCTGCAGATGGGGGAGCACCAGCTGCCGCCCCACGACACCAACATCAAGTTCATCCTGGAACGGGTCAAAGACCTGGAGGCCCAGGGCTTCCAGTTCGAGGCCGCGGAGGCCTCCCTGGAGCTCCTGGTGCGGGCCGCGCTGGGACAGCACAAGGACTTCTTCCGCCTCCAGAGCTACCGGGTCATCGATCAGAAGGTGGGCCAGGACGAGCCGCCCCTGCCGGAAGCCACCATCCGGGTGCACGTGGGGCTGCATGAAGTGCATACCGCGGCAGTGGGCAACGGCCCGGTGGACGCCCTCTACAACGCCCTCCTCAAGGCCCTGGTACGCTTCTACCCCCGGCTCATGGAAGTGAGCCTGGAGGATTATAAAGTGCGGGTGCTTCCCGGCATGCACGGCACCAGCGCCAAGGTGCGGGTCTTCGTGGAGTCCCGGGACGCCACCGACTGGTGGGGCACCATCGGCGTCTCCCATGACATCATCGAGGCCTCCTGGCAGGCCCTGGTGGACAGCATCAATTACAAGCTCTTCAAGGACGAGCAGCGGTCCCGCTGAGGCGGGATCGGCGGAGGCTGCCCCCCGGCCGCCCTCCCGCCGTATCCCGCCTCCTTGAGGCCGGGGGGCGAAGCAGCCGGGCCGGTCCTCCCCGGGCCCCCCTCGGAGCCTTTGCTCGCCGCTTCCTGAACGCCATGCCCCGGACCTTTAGCTGGGAGCAGTTGGGCATCATGGTGCTGCTGGCCGCGGCCCTGCTGGGCCTGTACGCCTGGCGGGAGCGCCCCGCTGCCGGCCCGGCGGGCCCCTTTGCCGCCCCGGTGTTCGTGGAGGTCCGGGGTGAGGGCGCCGCCCGTCCCGGGGTCTATGCCTACGATCACCCCCCTACCCTGCGGCAGGCCCTGGAGGAGGCCGGCTGCCCGGCCACGGCGCTCCCCCACAACCCGACCCTGGGCTCCGGCAGTCTGGTGGAAGTGGACGGGAATGGCCGCAGTCACGTGGGGCGCATGTCCGGGCCGCGCCTGTTGGCCCTGGGTCTGCCCCTGGACCTGAACCAGGCCGCCGCCGCCGACCTGGAGCGCCTCCCCGGCTTGGGGCCGGAGTTGGCCCGGCGCATCGTGGAATACCGCCAGCGACACGGAATCTTTAAAAGTCTGGCAGAGTTGGAGCAGGTCAAAGGCATCGGCTCCCAGAAACTGGCCCGACTCCGGCCCCATCTTACGGTGGAGACGCCGCCCGCAGGGCCGGCGCATTCCCCTGGCCGGCCTTGATCCGGGCCGGTGGAGAACCTGCATGACCATTAAGACCCCCCGCAGCTATCACTGCCCCAAGTGCGGCCACGCCCAGGAATTTCTTCTGTGGCAGTCGGTGAACGTCACCCTGGAACCCCATCTCAGGGAAATGCTGTTTCAGGGCCGGATCAATGTCTTTCATTGCGATGCATGCGAGTTCACCTCCTGCATCGACTATCCTTTGCTCTACCATGATATGGACCGGGCCTTCAGCGTGCAGTACTATCCCCCGGCTGCCCTGGAGGACGAAGACTTTTTCAAGATCTTCACGAAAACGGGCACGTTTCACCTGCCGGAATTCCCCGGCCATTACCTGGGGAGGCCCCACCTGGTGTTCGATATGGCCGAGATGCTCAGGTACATTGTGTTCCGGGAGAAAGTCTTTGAACTGGGGCAGGAGCCGGAGACGCCCGAGGCCTGAACCATGCTGGTTTTGGGCCTGGAGACCTCCTGCGACGAAACCGCGGCCGCGGTGGTGGCCGACGGCAAACGGGTGCTTTCCAGCGTGGTGGCCACCCAGTTCGAGCTGCATGCCCAGTACGGCGGCGTGGTGCCGGAATTGGCGGCCCGGCGCCACCTGGAAAACCTCCTGCCGGTCGTCCGGGCGGCCCTGGACCAGGCGGGGGTCTCCCTCCGGGACTTGGGCGGTCTGGCCGTCACCCAGGGCCCCGGCCTCATCGGTGCCCTGGTCATCGGCCTGGCCGCGGCCAAGGCCCTGGCCCGGGCCCTCCACCTGCCCCTGGCCGGGGTGCACCACCTCCAGGCCCACATCGCCGCCATCTTCCTCACCGAGAACCCGCCGGCCTTTCCTTTCGTGGCCCTGGTGGTCTCCGGCGGCCACACCAACCTCTACCGGGTGGCCGACCTCCGGGACATGACCCTGCTGGGCCGCAGCCGGGACGACGCCGCCGGGGAGGCCTTCGACAAGGTGGCCAAAATCATGGGGCTGGGCTATCCCGGGGGCGTGGTCATCGAGGCCCTGGCCCGGGCCGGCGACCCGGCGGCCTTTGCCCTGCCCCGCCCCCGCATCCCCGAGGAGCCCCTGACCTTCAGCTTCAGCGGCCTCAAGACCGCGGTGGCCACCCTGCTCAAAAAACACCCGGAGATCACCGCCCACACCCGGAGCCGGGCGGACCTGGCGGCCAGCTTCCAGGAGGCCGTGGTTGACTGCCTCACCGGCCGCGCCCTGGAAGCCCTGAAGCACACCGGTTGCCGCCGCCTGGTGGTCTGCGGCGGGGTGGCGGCCAACGGCCGGCTCCGGGAAGCCCTGGCCCAGGGGGCCCGGGAGGCGGGCCATGAACTCTTCCTCCCTCCCCTGGCCCTCTGCACCGACAACGCCGCCATGGTGGCCGCCCTGGGCTGGCACCATCTCCAGGCCGGCCTGACCCTGCCACCGGAGGCCGACGTCTTCGCCCGGGGCTGACCGGGGGATTGGCGGCCGGCTGATGCGGCAGGAGCCCGGCCCTGCCCCTCCCTGAATCCGCCCCCACCCCCTCCAGGCCGTCAATAACTGCTGGATTCGTGGGATTCTTTATAATAATCTTTATGAATGGGCCAAGGGAGGTTGGCGCCGCGGGTGTCTGAGCCCGGAAGCCTGCCCTCCCGAGATCGGATCAAGGAGGTCGATAAGGCCATGAGAGAACCGCCCCTGGGCCGGCGTTGGGCCCTCCTCACCGACCTCTACCAGCTCACCATGGCGGCCTGCTACTTCCGGGAAGGGATGGATGAGGAGGCCACCTTCAGCCTCTTTATCCGCAAGTACCCGGAAAACCGGGGCTATTTTGTCGCGGCCGGCCTGGAGGAGGCCTTGAATTATCTGGAGAGCTTCTCCTTTTCCGCCGATGATCTGGCCTATCTGCACGGCACCGGCCTCTTTCCGCCGGATTTTCTGGACTTTTTGCAGCAGCTCCGGTTCACCGGGGAGGTCTTCGCCCTGCCGGAAGGCACCGTCTTTTTCAAGGATGAGCCCCTCCTGGAAGTGAGCGCGCCCATCATCCAGGCCCAGTTGGTGGAGACCTTCATCATCAACGCCCTCAGCCTCCAGACCCTCATCGCCTCCAAAGCAGCCCGATCCATGTCGGTGGCCGCCGGTCGCCCGGTCATCGACTTTTCCCTGCGGCGCACCCAGGGGACGGACGCCGGCCTGAAGGTGGCCCGGGCCAGCTATCTGGTGGGCTTCACCGGCACCAGCAACGTCCTGGCCGGCAAACTCTACGGCATTCCCATCTTCGGGACCATGGCCCACTCCTACATCACCAGCTTTCCCCAGGAAATCGAGGCTTTCCGGGTTTTCGCCCGAACCTTCCCCGGCATCGTCACCCTGCTCATTGACACCTATGACAATGCCGCCGGGGCCCGCAAGGCCGCCCAGGTGGCCCGGGAGTTGGCGGCTCAGGGCCACCGCCTGCGCTACGTCCGCCTGGACAGCGGCGACATCGCCGCCATCAGCAGGGAGGTGCGGGCCATCCTGGATGAGGAGGGTCTGCCGGAGGTGCGCATCCTGGCCAGCGGCGGCTTTGATGAATTCAAAATGGCCCGGGTCCTGGAAGCCGGCGGCATGGTGGACGCCTTCGCGGTGGGCACCAAGATGGGGGTCTCCGCCGACGCGCCGTATTTCGACATCGCCTACAAACTGGTAAAATACGGCGGGCGGCCGGTGATGAAACTCTCCACCGGCAAAGTCACCCTGGTGGACAAGAAGCAGGTCTGGCGTTTCCATGACGAGGCCGGCCGCATGGTCCGGGACGTCATCAGCCTCAGGGAGGAAGCGGTCCCCGGGGCGCAGCCGCTCCTCAGGCACGTCATGGCCCAGGGCCTCCGGACGGCCCCCCTGCCCTCCCTGGCCGAAAGCCGGGAATATTGCCGGGAACAGCTTGCCCGCCTCCCCGAGCCCTATCGGGCCCTCAGCGGCCCGCCGGCCTACCCGGTGACCCTCAGCCCCGGCCTGGCCGCTTTGCAGGCCCAGGTGGAGGCCGACCTCAAACATCGTGAACTGGGAGAATCCTAAGTGGGACTGACCGAAGCCCTGTGCGACTACAACACCCTGCTCATCCACAAGTGCAGCTACCTGGGCGTCTTTGTGCTCATGACTCTGGAAAGCATGATTGCGCCGGTGCCCAGCGAACTGGTGATGCCCTTTGCGGGCTTCCTCATTTACACCGGCCAGTTTGACCCTTTTTGGGTTTTGGCGGCCAGCAGCCTGGGGTCCATCGTCGGCTCGCTTTTGTCCTATGGCATGGGGACCTTGGGGGAGCCGGTGGTGCTCCGCTATGGCCGTTACCTGCTGCTCAACCCGCACCACCTGGAGTGGACCAGGAATTTCTTCGCCCGGCACGGCGGCAAGACCATCTTCATCGCCCGCTTCATCCCGGTGGTGCGCCACCTCATCTCCATTCCGGCCGGCATGGCCCGCATGGCCCTGGTGCCTTTTGTCCTTTATACCTTCGTGGGGGCCACCCTGTGGAACGGCTTCCTCACGTACGCCGGCGTCCGGCTCAAGGAAAACTGGCGCCTCATTCAGCAATACACCCATATATTGGACTTCGTGGTGGTGGCGGCGCTTTTGGCCGGCGCCGCCTGGTTCGTCTGGAAGGTGAAAACCTCCCGCGCCTCCGCATGAAGACCCAGGGCCGGACCACTCCTGACCAGGGCCGGGCCCCCGGGCCGGCGATGGCTTCTCCCCCACCGGAATTACCCCCGGCGCTCCTCAACCCGGTGCGCCTGCCGGGGGAGCCGGGGGTGCCGCCCCGGGTGCTGCTGGCCTTTACCCGCCCGGACGTGAAGCTGCTCACCGGCCTGGTGCAGGCCGAACCCGAACCCGAGCGGCGGCTCTGGCTCTGCGAGCTGCGCCGGGGCACCTGGCAGGAACGGGAGGTCCTGCTGGCCGGCCCCCTGTTGGGCGCCCCCCAGACCGCCATGGTCCTGGAGAAGCTCATCGTGCTGGGCGCCGAAGCCGTGCTGGGCCTGGGGTGGTGCGGTTCCTTGCAGCCGGAGGTGCCCCTGGGGTCGCTGGTGGTGCCGGAGAGCGCCGTGGGGGGCGACGGCACCTCGCCCCACTATGCCGAAAACCGTCGGCACCACCGGCCGCACGCCGGCTTGCACCGCCTGTTGGCAAAGAAAATGCAGGAACTGACCGATAAGCACAGCATGAGGGGATATAAGGGCCCGGTCTGGAGTACTGATGCGGTGTACCGGGAGACCGCGGCCCTGATGGACCAGGGCCGGGCCGAGGGCGCCCTGGCCGTGGAGATGGAGATGGCGGCCCTCTTCGCAGTGGGGGGCTTCCGGGGGGTGGCGGTGGCCGGCCTCCTGGTCGTGTCGGACGAGCTTTTCCGCGCTCCCTGGCGTTCCGGCGTCCGCAGCCCCCACTGCCGCCGGGCCCGGGAGCAGGCGGCCCGGCTGGCTCTGGACACGCTGGCCGCCTGGGGGGCTCCGGATGCTTGAGGGTTCCCTCTTCGCACTGGACGTGGGCGGCGGCACCCAGGACCTCCTCATCTGGGAGCCGGGTCAGTTGGTGGAAAACGCCGTCAAGCTGGTGCTGCCCTCCCCCACCCGCATTGTGGCCCGGCGCCTGGAAGGGCTGGCCGGGACGGGCCGGGCCGTTTTCCTCACCGGCCGGCAGATGGGGGGAGGCGCGGTGGCCGGCGCGGTCAGGCGGCACCTGGCCCAGGGGCTGAAGGTCTATGCCACTCCCGAGGCGGCGCTGACCTTGCACGACAACCTCCGGCGGGTGGCAGCCTGGGGGGTGGTCATAACCCAGGAAGCCCCCGCGGAGGCCGTGCCCCTGACCCTGGGGGACGTGGACCTGGAGGCCTGGCAGACCGTGTGCGACCTGTTCAGAGTGCCCTGGCCCCGGCACTTCGCCGTGGCGGTCCAGGATCACGGCTTCAACCCGGAGGGGAGCAACCGCCGCTTCCGCTTCCAGCACTGGGAGGCCTTTCTGGCCCAGGGCGGCCGGCTCCGGGACCTGGCCACTTTTACTCCTCCGGCCTACCTGAGCCGCACCCGGGCGGTGGCCGAAGTGCTTCCCGGAGCTCTGCTCATGGATACCTGCGCCGCGGGGGTGCGGGGGGCCCTGCTGGACCCTCTGGCCCGGGAGCGCCAGGAGCAGGGCCTCACCGTGGTCAACCTGGGCAACGCCCACACCTTTGCCGCGCTGGTCCGGGGCGAGCGCATCTTCGGGCTCTACGAACATCACACCGGTCTCCTGTCCCGCACCAAGCTCATCGGGCACCTGCAGCGCTTTCAGCGGCGGCAGATTGACAATGACGAGGTCTTTCAGGACGAAGGCCACGGCTGCGCCTACGCCCCGGATTATCCCCCGGGCCGGGAGTTCACCTTCACCGTGATCACCGGCCCCCGCCGCCGCCTGCTGGCCGGCTGGGACGGCGGGGTGATGGCCGCGCCCTTCGGAGACATGATGCTCACCGGCGCCTTCGGCCTGGCCGAGGCCTTTCTGGAACTTCGGGGCTTGTCTCTGAATACGGATGAAGCCGCCGGCGGAACGGAATAGCAACCCGGGGGAGTGACGGGCCTGACCCGCGTGAAGGAGACGGACGATGGAGATCCGGTTTTGGGGCACCCGGGGGTCGATTCCGGCCCCTGGACCACACACGCTGGAGTACGGCGGCAACACCACTTGCCTGGAGGTGGTCCTGGCCTCCGGGAGGCGGGTGATTATTGACGCCGGCACCGGGATCCGGCTTCTGGGCGAGCACCTGAGCGGCCAGGGCGGCCCCGTCCGCCTCCACCTGCTCCTCACCCACAACCACTGGGACCACCTCATGGGTCTGCCCTTTTTCCGCCCCATCTACCGGGAAGACACGGAAATCCTGGTGGACGGCTGGCCCCTGGCTTTTCAGGCCATGACCCGGGTCTTCGACGACCATATGGGAGACGGCTTTTTCCCGGTGGCTTTCGACCAGCTCAAGTCCCGCATCACCTTCATCAATCGGGTGGCCCGGGGGCCCCTGGTGCTGGACGGCGTCCAGATCGAGGCCATTCCCCTCAACCATCCCCAGGGTTGCCTGGGGTTCAAGTTTCAGGAAAACGGCCAGACCCTGGTCTTCATCACCGACAATGAGCTGGGGCAGACCGGCGGCCGTCCCCTGGAAGACTTCGCCAGGTTTGCCCGGGGCACGGACCTCCTCATCCATGACGCCCAGTACCTGCCCGAGGAGATCGCCGAGCACCGGGGTTGGGGCCATTCCACCTACGACGAGGTGGTGCGCCTGGCGTTGGCCGCCGGCGTCCGGCGGGTGCTGCTCACCCATCACGACCCTGGCCGCAGCGATCTGGAGGTGCGCCAAATTGTGGCCCGGGCCCGGGACCTGCTGGTCGAAGCCAGCAATTCCCCCCGCCTCGACGCCGCCCGGGAGGGTGCCACCTACGTCCTCTGAGGTGGGATGGGGCGCTTCCGGATGGTTGCTGCCCCGCCTCCCCCACCCCCAATTCAGCGAGCGAACTGAGCCCATCATGAACTGGCAGATTTTCTGGATTACTTTCGGCACGGTCTTTCTGGCAGAAATCGGCGACAAGACCCAGTTGGCAGCCCTCAGCATGACGGCTGACACCCGGGCCCCGGTGACGGTCTTCCTGGCCGCCAGTCTGGCCCTCTGTCTGGCCACCCTGATCGGCGTCACGGTGGGGGGGCTCCTGACCCACTATGTCCCCGAGCACCTCATCAAGAAAGCGGCGGGGTTGGTCTTCATCGTTATCGGCGTCCTGATTCTGCTGGGAAAGTGGTAGCCCGGCATTGGGGACCTCAGTCCCTCTTTTGCAGGCCGGCGCTGGGGTTCCGAAACGGCCGGACGGCCTCCCGACCCCCTCACCCCTTTCCTTCCCGGGGGGATTTCTGCTAAACTTAGTGTGGTCCGGCCCCGTTTGCCGCTCCCGGGCCGGGGGCGCTCCAGCTTATGCATCGGCGAATTCCTTTAGCGGGTGAGGCCAATCTAGTGCTCATCGGCTTCCGGGCCACGGGCAAGACCTCGGTGGGGGCCCTCCTGGCCCGGGCGCTGGAGCGTCCCTTCGTGGACCTGGACCAGGAACTGGTGGCCGAGGCCGGCATGTCCGTGGCCGAGATTGTCCGGCGGGAGGGCTGGCCCGGCTTTCGCCGCCGGGAAAAGGAGCTGGTGCGGCGCTTCGCCCCCACCGGCGGGCTGGTCCTGGCCACCGGCGGCGGGGTGGTCCTGGACCCGGAAAATGTGGCGGTTTTGCGCCAACACGGGCTGGTGGTCTGGCTTACCGCCCCGCCGCAAGTCATCCGCCGGCGGCTGGCCGCAGACGGCGCTACCGCCGCCGGCCGCCCGGGCCTCAGCGGCGGCGACCCCCTGGCGGAGGTGGAAGCCATCCTGGCCCAGCGGGAGCCGCTGTACCGGGCCGCGGCGGACCTGGTCATGGACACCGCCGGCCTCACTCCGGAGGAAGTGGCCGGGCGGATTCTTGGGGCCATCCAGAACCGGCCTCATTCGGATTGACAAGGCACTGCCCGTTCCTGACCACTGACAACTGTTCACTGCTGATGCCAGGAAACACCTTCGGCCACCTGTTCCGCGTCACCACCTGGGGCGAGTCCCACGGGCCGGCCCTGGGCGCGGTGATCGACGGCTGCCCGCCCCGCCTGGAGCTCTCGGCCGCGGACATCGAGGCGGAGCTGGCCCGGCGTCGCCCCGGAGTGCAGGCCCACGCCACCACCCGCCGGGAGCCGGATCAGGTGGAAATTCTCTCCGGGGTGTTTCAGGGCCTGACCACCGGCACCCCCATCAGCCTGATCATCTACAACCGGGATGTCCGCAGCCGGGACTATGACGAACTGGCCGAGGTCTTCCGTCCCGGCCACGGGGACTTCACCTACCAGGCCAAGTATGGCATCCGGGACCACCGGGGGGGCGGTCGGGCTTCGGCCCGGGAGACCGTGGCCCGGGTGGCCGCCGGTGCGGTGGCCCAAAAAGTCCTGGACCAGGCCGGCATAGTCACGCTGGCCTACACCGTGGAGCTGGGCGGGGTGCCCGCGGCGTTCCGGGACCCGAATTTTATCCATGAAAACCCTTTTTTCTGCGCCGACCCGGAGGCGGTGGCCCCCATGGCCGCCCGGGTGGAGGAGGTGCGCCGCCTGGGCGACTCCCTGGGCGGCGTGGTGGAGGTCCGGGTCCGGGGCTGCCCCGCAGGTCTGGGGGAGCCGGTGTTCCAGAAGCTGGATGCGGTCCTGGCCCTGGCCCTGATGAGTGTGGGCGCGGTGAAGGGCGTGGAGATCGGCACCGGCTTCGCGGCCGCCCGCATGCTGGGCTCGGAGCACAACGACCCGCTGATCCCCGGCGGCTTTGCCTCCAACCATGCCGGCGGCATCCTGGGGGGCATCAGCAACGGCGACGAGATCATTGTCCGGGCCGCGGTCAAACCCATCCCGTCCATCGCCCGGGAGCAGCTGACCCTGGATGTGCATGGTCGGCCCCGGCGGCTGCGGGTCAAGGGCCGCCACGACCTCAGCGCCATCCCCCGGATTGTGCCGGTGCTGGCCGCCATGGTGCGCCTCACCCTGGCCGACTTCCTTCTTCAGCAGCGGGCCCTGGGATGATCCCCACCATTGCACTCATCGGCGGCGCCGGCCAGATGGGCCAATGGTTCAGGCGGTTCTTCGAGGAGCGGGGCTTTCCGGTGCTGGTGGCCGACCTGGACACCAGTCCCAGTGCCGTGGAGGCGGCCTCCCGGGCCGACGTGGTCATCCTCTGCGTCCCCATCCCCGCCGTAGCCCAGGTGGCCCGGGAGGTGGGCCCCCACCTCAAGCCCAGCGCGGCGCTCATGGACATCGCCTCGGTGAAGCAGCGCCCCCTGGCCGACATGCTCAAGGCCTTCAATGGCGAAGTGGTGGGCACTCACCCTCTCTTCGGCCCCGGCGAGCCCCACATCTCCGGCCTCACGGTGGTGCTCTGTCCCGGCCGGGGAGGGCGCTGGTTCAACTGGCTGAAGGACCTGCTGGAGCAGGCCGGCGCCCGGGTCCGGGTGACCACCGCCACGGAGCACGACCGCCTCATGAGCGTGGTCCAGGGCCTGGCCCACTTCATCCTCATCGCCCTGGGCACCACCCTCAGCCAGATGGGAATTTCGGAGCAGGACCTGGAGGACTTCGCCACCCCCACCTTCTCCACTCTGTACCAGCTGACCCGGCGCCTGCTCAGCCAGGACGCCAAACTCTATGCCTGCATCCAGCTGCAAAACCCGGCCAACCGGGTGACCCTGCGGGCCTTCAACGACGCGGTGGCCGACATTCTTTACTACATCCAGCGCCAGGACGCCGCCGGCTTGGTGCGGCTGCTGGAGGAGATCAGGTGAATGGTGGGGAGGTTGCCAAGGGGGAGCACCCCTTGCTTCCTCCCCCACACCCCCTCCCCTCATCACCTCAGAGGGGTGGGGAGCGGAGCTCGATGGCGGGCGGGGGCCGGCAATCCCCGGCCGGCTCCTCGAAGTGACCGAAGAACAGGAGAGCGCCATGCTGGACCTGCGTTTTGTCCGGGACCACCTGGAGCAGGTGAAACAGGCCCTGAAAAACCGCGGCCTGGATCTTTCCCTGGACGAGTTCCTGGCCAAGGACGCCTGGCGGCGCCAGGCCATCACCGAACTGGAGAGCCTGCGCCATCAGCGCAACCTCCTCTCCGAAACGGTGGGCCGGCTCAAGAAAGCCAAGCAGCATGCCGAGGCCCAGGAGTTCATCGAGCAGGTCAAGGGCATCAACCAGGCCATCAAGGAGCTGGAGGCCCGGGTGGACGAATTTGAGCCCTGGGTGCGGGACTTTCTCCTGGGTCTCCCCAACCTGCCCCATGAGTCCGTGCCCCTGGGCGCCTCCGCGGACGACAACCCCGTGGTCCGCACCTGGGGGGAGCCGCCCTCCTTCGACTTCGAGCCCCAACCCCATTGGGAAGTGGGGGAGCGCCTGGGCATCCTGGACTTCGAGCGGGCCGCCAAGATCACCGGGGCCCGCTTCGCCCTGCTCAAGGGGGCCGGCGCCCGCATGGAACGGGCCCTCATCAACTTCATGCTGGACCTGCATACCCAAAGGCACGGCTATACCGAAGTCTGGCCGCCGTTTATGACCAACCGGGCCGCCATGACCGGCACCGGCCAACTCCCCAAGTTCGAAGCCGACCTCTTCAAACTGGAGGGCTGGGATTACTTCCTGGTGCCCACCGCCGAGGTGCCGGTGACCAACATCCACCGGGAGGAAATCCTCCGGGCCGAGGACCTGCCGCTGTATTACACCGCCTACACCCCCTGCTTCCGCTCCGAGGCCGGCTCCTACGGCAAGGACGTCCGAGGCCTCATCCGCCAGCACCAGTTCGACAAGGTGGAGCTGGTGAAATTCGCCCTCCCCGAGACCTCCTTTGACGAACTGGAGAGCCTCCTGGCCAACGCCGAGGCCGTCCTCCAGGAACTGGGCCTCCCGTACCGGGTGGTGGCGCTGTGCACCGGCGACCTGGGCTTCGCCGCGGCCAAGACCTATGACATCGAGGTCTGGCTGCCGGGTCAGGGACTGTACCGGGAAATTTCCTCCTGCAGCAACTTCACCGACTACCAGGCCCGCCGGGCCGGCATCCGCTGCAAGCGCCCCGGGGGCGGCGGCACCGAGCTGGTACACACCTTAAACGGCTCCGGCCTGGCGGTGGGCCGCACCATGGTGGCCATCCTGGAAAACTGCCAGCAGGCCGACGGCAGCGTGGTCATCCCGGCCAAACTCCGCCCGTACATGGGCGGCCTGGAGAAGATCACCCCATAAAACAAGGGGGCCGGGAAGCCCGAAAGCCCCCGGCCCGCCGCGTTTCCTGTTCCGCCTTCCGGAGCCGCTTACCGCACCGCCTTCACCTTGTCGTTGGTCTTGAAGGGCCCGCCGCTGATCACGGTGGCCACCGCGCCGGTGTTCCCCAACAGCTCCGTCACCTTGAGCTCCCCCTGGGGTTCGTCCGCGGTAAAGCCCAAGACCGCGTGGGTCTGGGGGTTCACCACTTCCTTGCCGGGCGCCACCACCTTGAGGCGGTCCCCCGTCTTGACCCCGGCATTCTGGCCCAGATTCAGGTACACCTTGCCCTCTTTGGTGAACTCCACCCGACCGAACCAGTCCACCTCCATGAGCGCGGTGGTGGTCCGCAGGGTGTTGTCCTTGACAAACTTCGCGGCCCCTTCGGGACGCAGGCCGTCGCTGCCCGCCGCGCCCACCACCGAGTCCACCCGGCTCCCCAGAAAGGCGTCATAGATCTCCAGGGCGAAGAAGCCGGTGTTGCCCTTTTCCGGCGGCACTACCCCGGTGAGGATGATGGCCTGCACCCCCAGGTAGTCCCCCAGGGCCTGGAGGTTGCGGCGCAGGGCCAGCTTGCCGTGCACCCCGCCCTTGGCCAGGGCCTCCTTGACCTTCTCCGCCGGGGCCACCTTGATGTCCTTGGTGCGGCCCAGGGAGTCCGCCAGGCTGGTGGCCAGGGTCAGGTTGAGGCCCTGCCAGGAGGAGGGCGTCTCCGGGTTGGGTACCACGGCCACGGCCCGGCCGCTGTAGGGCGCCTTATCCCGGGTGCGGGAGACGTAGCCCCCCAGGCCCTGCTCCCGGAGGATGCGGTCCACTTCGGCCCGCACCATTTCCTGAAGCTTGTCCGGCGGCACGGTCTTGCCTGCGGCCTTGGCCTGCTTGTCCGCCACCCGCTGGGCCAGGGCGTCCATGAGGTAGGCCTGCATGCCCTTCATCTCCCGGCCCTTTTCCACGTAGATATACTCCGGCTGGTCCGGGTAGGTGAGCCAGTAGGGGTTCTTGCTGCGCACGTAGGGCTTGCCGTCCACCATGACGGTTTCCTGCTGGGCCTCCGGGGGCACGCTCTCCTCCACGTCCTCATCCTTTTCCAGACCCACCCATTTCTTCAAATACCCCACGCTGCCGCAGCCAGCCGCCAAGAGAAGGACAGCCAGGCCCAAAGCGAGGTAAGCGTTCCCCTTCAGCCAGAATCTCAGGCGCATAAGCGCTCCCCAAACATGAGAGTGTGCGGGCGGTGATGGCAGGAGCGAAAGCCGCAAGCCCGTGCGGTTCCCAAAAATGAAAAAGCCCACAGGGATATTACCCCGTGGGCTTCGCTCATGTCAACCGCTTTTGCGGCTTAGAAGAAGAACCAGGCGCCCATGCTTACCCGGTGGGCGTCACCCATGTCCGTGGTCCTGCCCTGCACCGTGGTCCTCTGGAGCCAGTCGGTGCGGCAGTAGGAGTACTGCAGGCCGAACTTCACCGCAGTGATGGGCCGGTAGTACAGGGTCAGGTCGAACTCCTGCCACATCTTGGTCTGGTCGTTGACGGTCAGGTATTTGAAGTTATCGGGGAAGTTTAACACAAAGATATCATTATCCCGGGAAATCCCGTACGCCTTGGAGAAACCGTACACCGCGTTCAGGAACCACTGGTTGGTGAAGTAGTACTGCGCCTGCAGGTAGCCGCCGTACTGCTTCCGCACCTTGCGGTCATAAGCCCAGAAAAGTCCATCAAAGCTGTTGAACATGAAGTAGCTGTTGTCGGTGTCCGTGCCCTCACCGAAGGCCGCCAGGCCGTCGCCGATATAGAACTGGAGGGACAGGGAGGCCGTGCCCGCCAGGTTCTGGGAGTAGGTGGGGATGACCGGGATGAAGGTGTTGAACTGGAACATCCAGTTGTTCTTGTATTGCTGGCTACGCTGATATTGCACAGCACCGAAATTGTTGTAACCATTCTGCCCGAAGGTGGAGGCGGCGAACAGCGCCTGATTGTTGTTCTCGTAGCGGGTGCGCTGCCAGCCGGCGGCCACCTGGGCCACAAAGCCCCGGGGCCGGCCATAGAAGGCGGCCTTGCCCCAGAGGTCGGCCTCGTAGGCCACCTTGGCCTGGATCTGGGGAGTCTCGGAGCTGCTGCCGGGCTGTCCCAGGGCCCGGGCCGCGGTGCCGGGCAGGGCCGGGGTTACCGAAGTGGCGCTCTGCAGGTTGGCGTCCGAGGTGCCCGGATCCTGGGGCTTGCCGATCAAGCCGGAGAGGGTGACCTTGCCGTTGGCCACGCCGAAGGTCTGGGTCACGCGAATCTGCGGCAGGCGCTGGGTGGCGCAGCCGTGGAACTGGAAGGGGCCGTCCTGCACGGACTCAGGATAGAACTCGGAGAAGTAGCCCCAGGTCTGCCCGAAGAGCAGTTCGGTTTCCGGCCAGTTCAGGCGGAAGAAGGCGTGCCGCAGCCGCGGGGTGTAGTTGTTGGAGGCGCTGTTGCCGGCGGTGAACTCGTTGGTGCCGTCAAAGTCCATTTCCAGGAAGCCGGTGACCGTGGCGCCCCAGAGCTTGGGACCTTTGATGGTGAAGTTGAAGCGGGACGACTGGGCCGTGGCGAAGAACCGGCCATGATGGAAGCCCCGGTTGTTCTCCCGCTGGATGGGCGTATTCATGTTTTTGCCCTGCTGGGAGGAATCCCAGAAGGTTTCCAACTTGAGGTAGCCGCCCAGCGTGAACTCGGTTTGGGCCATGACCACCGCGGGCAGAGCCAGCAGGGCCACCAGCACAAAGGCAAACAAAACGTTCTTTTTCATAATTCCCCCCTTAGGTTATGGAGTGGTACCCATTTCTCCTTTCGTTGTTGCCTTAACCGTTTATTTTCCCTGGCTTTTCCGCACCTCCTTTCAGCCTTTCATTAACCCAGGGCCATCTTAAATTGGCATGCTACGTTTGTCAATAAAAAAATTTGAAAAAATCCTCCCCCTAAGACGTGGAAATTGTTCGATTCCCTCCTGCTTTTTCGGACGTTGGCGGCAGAACTTAAAGGCGGCGCTGCCAAAACCGCGTCAGGCCGCCCGCCCCAGGGCGTCCCACAGGAAGGCCAGGATGCCGGCCAGCACCATGTTGCCTTCCACCAGGGACTCCAGCATCAGGCCGGATTCCATGGAGTCCCGGCGGTATAAGGTCAGGTAGGCCAAGGCGTAGAGGCCGCAAAGGCTCAGGACATAGCCCAAAGAGGGCACCAGGCCGGCTCCCGCAGCAATCAGGAGGGCGGCGGCAAAGACCAGGCAGCCCAGGGTCAGGAGGTTCAGGGTGCGGGTGCGGCCTAAGGCGATGGCCAGGGTTTCCTTGCCCACCACCCGGTCGCCTTCGATGGCCAGGATCTCAAAGAGCCCGGAGCGGATGAAGATCAGACCGAAGACGAAGAGGAAGGCCACCACGGTGGCCGCGGTGAGGGGCTGCTCGGAGCAGACCACCGGGATCAGGGCCGCCAGCACCCCCCAGGCCAGGGAGGTGAACACCGTCTTGGAGCCGGGAATCTCCTTCAGGGCCGCGATCCGGGTAAGGGTGGCCAAACGCTCCGGGATGATTTTCAGGTTGTACACCAGCCCCAGGCCGCTCATGGCCAGGATGAAGGCGAAGGCCACCGGCCCCAAAACCAGCCCCAGCCCCAGGGCGGCCAGGGCCGAGACCGCCCCGCTCACCAGCAGAAATTGGCGGTGGCGGCCGTAAAACATGGACTGCACCGGGTCGTTGAGCTTGGAGGCCACATCGGTGAAGTGGTTCAGGATGTGCATGGCGTAAATGTAAAAAAACGCTACGAAAAAGTACTTCCATTGGGGCTCCACCTGCTGGAGCAGGGAGGAGGTGTAGCTCAGGCAGCCGGCCCCCAACGCCACATACAGGTTGGACTTGAGAAAGAAGCGCCAGACGCGGTAGAGATAGTTGGCGAACGAGCCGGGCTTGAAGGCCCAGGCGTGCTTCAGGGTGCTCACCACGTTGCTGATGAGCCAGTGGGGGGTGGAGGCCCCGGCGGTGACCCCCACCACCTGGTAGCGGCTCATCTCCGCCAGGTTGAGCTCCTGCTCGGTCTCCACATGATAGGTGGGCACCCCGGTGGCCCGGGAGATTTCCACCAGGCGCTGGGTGTTGCCGCTGTTGCGGCCGCCCACCACCACGATGGCCTCCACCTGCCGGGCCAGGGTCTGGATCTCCCCCTGGCGGCTGGCGGTGGCGTCGCAGATGGTGTTGAACACCTTCACCGCCGGAAACCGGGCCTTAATCTGGGCCACCAAGGCGGCGAACTGGGATTCGCTCTGGGTGGTCTGGGCCACCACGATGAGCCGGTCCAGCTCCGGCAGGGCCGCCACGTCGGCGGGGCTGGCCACCGCATAGCCCCGACCCCGGGTGTGGCCCAGGAGGCCCCGGACCTCCGGGTGGTCGGCGTCGCCCACGATGACCGTGGCGTAGTCCTGCTGGGCCCAGCGCCGGATGATGGCCTGCACCTTGGCCACCCGGGGGCAGGTGGCGTCGATGATGCGCACCCCCGCGGCCTCCAGCTCCTGGCGCTCCTGGGGCGGGATGCCGTGGGCCCGGATCACCACCAGGCCCCGGGGGGTCTGGCCCCGCTCCAGGACCCGGATGCCCCGCTCTTTCAGGAGCTCCAGGACCTGGGGGTTGTGGATCAGGGGGCCGTGGGTGTAAATCTCCCCCTGGTTCTGGTTGATGGCCCGGAGCACCAGCTCCAGGGCCCGCTTGACCCCCATGCAAAAGCCGGAAGTCTGGGCGATGATGACTTTCATAACAGACGGCTTCCCGCTTGCGGATGTCGGCCCCCGCCCTGCCCGGATTGCCAAGGTCTCATAAGCTCATATAATATCAAAATTCTCGGAGCGGGTGGAACCGCGCCCTTGCCGGTGCGGCAACCGGAAACCAGGGAGGGGAAGGCTCGTCAGTCTGATGGAACATCTGCTCAGTCTCCTCTGGGGCACCGTTGTCCTGCGCCCTTACGTCTTTGCCTTCCTGGCCTGCTACCTGGCCCTGGGTACCCTGGACCTGGGCCTCGGCCGGACCCTGGCCTTCCTGGTGCTGGGCTACCTCATTGCCTGGACTGCCGAGTTCTCCAGCATTCACACCGGCTTCCCCTTCGGCCTCTACATCTACATTCCCGCCACCCGGGACCGGGAACTGTGGGTGCTGGGCGTCCCCTTTATGGACTCCCTGTCTTACGTGTTCCTCATTTATGCCAGCTTTGCCATGGCCCGGCTGGCCTTGGGGGGCCTGAGGCCGGAGGCGGGCCTGGACCGCTCCTGGGGCCTGACCTTCCTGGCCGCCACCCTGATGATGAGCCTGGACGTCGTCATCGACCCCGTGGCCCTGAGGGGCTACCGCTGGTTCCTGGGCCAGATCTACGGCTACCCCGAGCCCGCCGTCTATTTCGGCATCCCCTGGAGCAACTTCGCCGGCTGGTGGCTGGTGGCCTTCGCCATGACCCGCCTCCTGCAAACCCTCCTCACCCATCTGCCCCCGCGCCCCCCCTGGGACCTGGGCCGGCGCCGGCTCCCCTTCCAGCCCCTCCTGGGGCCGGCACTTTACCTGGGCATCCTGGCCTTCAACCTCACCGTCACCTTCTGGATCGAAGAGCCCCTCCTGGGCTGGACCGGCATCCTCATCTACACCCCCTTCCTCACCTGGCTGGCAGTGAAGCTGGCCTCGGAGCTGAGT
>FWPV01007018.1_pt1 | contig 20925 bp, 12 predicted proteins | sample 2228371 | NCBI WGS metagenome assembly FWPV01 (sample SAMEA103939776, study PRJEB20133) | metagenome | reverse complement strand
CGGCATGCTTGACGCAGTAAAAATTGAAAAAAATGTTTATCAAGTTAAAAAGATAGTTGAAAAACCAGGACCAGAGCGGACCCCATCGCTTTTAGCCACACTTTACGGTTATATCTTAACTCCTGACATTTTTGATGAATTAAAAAAATTAAAACCAGGAGCCGGCGGTGAATTATGGCTGCCTGAAGCCATCGCTAATCTGCTTAAAAAGAGGCCTATTTATGCCTGTGAAATTGATGGAACCTATTATGACTGCGGCTCCAAAATCGGCTGGCTCAAAGCGAATGTGGACTTGGCAATGCAAAGGCCTGATTTGAAGACAGGGTTTGCGAAATATTTAAAAAAATTAAAATTATAACAACAAATTTCGCGAGCGAAGCGAGCGAGTTTCCATAAATTTCTATAAGTTTCTGAAAATCATAGAAACTTGTAGAAACTCGCTCGTCCCGACAAGTCGGGCCTCGCAAAACTCGTTATTTATTGCTGTGGCAGTTCCAACAATCTCCCTGGTCCTTTTGGGTTGTAACCATTCCTCACCTCATCGCCGTCTTTGTAAGTATCGCCGTCTGTGTCAGGATTAAGTGGATCAGTCATATAAATTTTTGCCTCTTCTCTGTCAGTCAAGTCGTCGTCGTCTGTGTCAATTTTAAGCGGATCGGTTCCTAAAGTTAATTCTTCATCATCTGATAGACCATCCATGTCTGTATCAACCACGATTGGCGGAGGGGTTGGTGGTGGACAATCAGCTGGGCAAGTGGTTGAATCTTCGCCTGTTTCACAAGTTCCATTGCCGCAGACCGCGGTTGGGGGCAATGTAATAGGCGGCGCGTTCACAGCTGGCGCGTTAACATTAATGTTTTCTGGCGCAGTAGTAGGGACAATTTCTACGGTTGGCTTTTTAAACTGCTGCCAGACAAGATAGCCGCCAACCCCCAAAATTGCCAAAAGCACGATGGCAAGGATTAATAAAAATAATTTTTTCCGCGGAGCGGGCGCTTCGCCCAACTCTTCTCTTGTCGGAGGCACGGCGCCAACCGGAGCCGGGACGCCCGGCCGGCCGGGCACAGTTGGAGAAACAGCCCCGCGCGGACGCAAGGACTCAGGTCCTGTTGGCTCTACGCCAGCAAAAATGTCTTCGGGCTCGAACATAAAATTGAAAGTATGAATTATGAATTATGAAGTATGAAGTATTTATTTGCAATTGATAAGTATGAATTATGAAGTGTAGATTTTATTTTTGCCGATTTTTTTCAGACGTTCTCACAATAGCAAAAAGAACACTCACAATTTCATTGCACTCCTTTAAAATAAGTTCTGCTTGTTTTTCTGTAATGAAGTCTGCGGCCACGAGCATTTTTATCCAATCTAATGATTCTTTTGCTTCTTTGCGAGCGATGCGCATGTGATTTGTAAAATCGGCTTTTGAAAGAGCTGCTCTTGCCTGAACGACATTGGAATGTGTTGATGTTGCTGAATCAATAAGTTGTCCACCAATCTTCCATGTAACTATGTTATTTTTCGGTAAACTCATCACCATCTTTATAACTCTTATTGCAAACTTAAAAGTTCTTTCTTCAATATCTTGAAACTTATTTTCTGTAACTTTGTACTTCATACTTCACACTAACTTCATACTTCTTACTTCATACTTCTTACTTCACAACTTCCCGCTTCCTTTTGGATTATACCCTGCCCTCACTTCTTCCCCATCTTTGTATCCATCGCCATCTGTGTCAGGATTAAAGGGGTCAGTAAAAAATAATCGCGCCTCTTCATAATCATTTAATTCATCGCTGTCAGTATCAGCCTTTTTAGGGTCTGTGCCAAGTGTAATTTCTATTTCATCAAATAATTGGTCTTGATCCGTGTCGTTTAAAACCTCTCTTTCAACTTCAGGCCATTCATCCGACGTCAGAGGATCAGTGCCGCTGTCAATTTCGCCCAAATCAGAAACTCCGTCCTCGTCTGTATCAGATTTATTAGGATCAGTACCTAAAAAACTTTCTTCATCATCAGTCAAGCCGTCTTTGTCACTATCAACATTGCCTAAATTAAAATCCTTCACTTTCGGATCGTGCTTTAATTTTATCTCAGCCCCGTCAATTAAACCGTCTCCATCTGTGTCACGATTCTCTGGATCTGTGCCAAGCGTTTTTTCTTCTTCATCAGTTAATCCGTCTGCGTCCGGATCCGGCAGAATAATTGGCGCTTCTTCTGCTCGCCCCTCTGGCGGTATTTGCGCTTCACCAACCAGAGGCGCTTCTTCTGCAGGAGGTTGACCGCTTTTTCTAAAATAGAAAATTCCAACTGCTGCCAAAAATATTACACCAGCGAATATCAATAATACTGTAATTATTTTTTGAATTTGGATATTCATTGTAAATAATTATCTAACTTCAAAATCAATACTCACCACAGATCCTAGCTTGCTTAATGGAGGTGAAGGTTCGGGGATTATTCCGCTAAACTCTATACCCCAATCAACACCTGTTCCTGTCGCAAGATCATAATAAGAAGTCACTTGATAACTTCCACTGACAGAAGGCGCCGTGGTATTCGTATAAATTATTCTAAGATTGTGACGGCCCCTTCTGAGTTGTTCAATATTGAGCGTCTTAGTTCTATAACTACAATCAAACCTTCCAGTGAATCTATTAAATACACAATTGTAAGCTTCTTGCCCTACGAAGCCAACAAAATAACCGTCAATATAAACCGCAAAAGTGTCATCAGTCGCTGTCCCGCCAGAAATCTGTAAATTCACTACCGCGCAATTTCTTTCTTCATCCAAACAGCCGTCAATATGGCTATCATCATTTGGGTCGCAGTTGTCCTTTAAGCCGTCGCCGTCAGCATCAGGCGTGGCCGGACTGTTATTGCACGGCCAGCCGGCTCGACAAGTTAATTGACATGAAGCCGGACTGCAGGTTGGAGAAGACAAAGAGGTAGAAGTTGCCCAAGGATTGCTTGTTTCAACGCAAACCCAAGAACCAGCTGGCCAACTTGTTCTGTCGCACTGTTCTGGACCATTAATTGTTCCGTCTCCGCAGATTGGGCCGCTGGCTGTTCGCAAAGTGCATTCTGTACTGCAGTAATTGCAGGTTGAGCCATAGGGCGCAGTGCAAACTCTGCCATTGGCCGCGCCTGCGTCGCACATTTCAACTCCAGTTCTCACATAACCGTCACCACAGCGGGCATTTCGACAGGTATTTGTACAACTATCATTATTATTTCTATTGCCGTCATCGCATTCTTCTGCTCCCTCTTTTACTCCATTGCCGCAAGCACCAACCGGAGAACAATCGCCCCAATTATTCCAGGTGCACGCATCGCTTCCTGTATCCTTGCAAGTGCGAGTTCTAAATTGCGGATAGCCTCCTGACGCAGCAGGACAAAGATCACAAATCTCGCCCTCACCGCAGTCAGCGTTACTATTGCAAGAATTTTGAGTAAGAGTATAACCAGAAACATACGTTGCGCTACAATAATTCCGTGACGGATCAGTCATAATCTCACATTGAACCATTATATAAGTTCTAGAGGTTCCCGTAGCTGCGTCTCTTCTTTCAAATTCTGCTCTACAGTCATCGTCATTACTGCAATGGAAAGAATCGGCTGAAATTATATATCCAGCTGTTGTTCGTCTTTTGCAAAGGCCTGGAGATGTTTCCGAATCGCCGTCGCATTGCTCACGGCCAACTGGACCATTGACTGTCCGGTCTCCACAGTAAGGCGCAGAACCAAAACAACCAATGGCGCAATAAGGCGTAGTTGTGCCTGATTTAAAACCGTAATTTCCATTTTGCGTCCCGTCATCGCATCTTTCGCCATAACCACTCTGCAAAATGCCGTCGCCGCAGTAACCGCCAGTCATGGTGCAGGTATTAGTGCACATATATTGATTAGAAGTTGATGTTCCGCCGCCAGGAATTCTTCCGCCGCCTGGGCCGCGGTCGCACTCTTCGCCAGCGTCCAAAACTCCATTGCCACAGTTGGTTAAACAAGTAGTCCAAGTAGTTGGCCAGCGGCAGGTTGCCATATCGCACATCTGACTTTGTCGGCCATCTGTGTCACTCAAAGGTCCATCACCATCAGGATCACAATTTTGCGTCCTGCTTTGGCCAACTTCGCAATCTTCGCCAGTGTTAATTGTCCCATCACCGCAAAGGCCAGTACTGCGGTATAACGTTGCAGTGCAAGTGTCTTCATATCTTTTATACCACGTGGAAGGCGGCAGCGGACTGCCGTACCAACTGTAACTCGGATTCACTCTTCCTCGAGCATCCACTTCATAATACTCAAGATCTGTTCCTATTTCATAAAATCCAGTTGCTGGAATAAATTTATATTGATAAATGTGCGAAAGAGCTGGACATTTGTAAGTCTGCTCACTTAGGTTCCAGCAAGTGTCTGAGTTATATGGATCAGTGCAGCCAAAAAATTTATTTAATGGATCATTTGGCAGAGAAATTCCTAATTCATTTCCCAAAACTGACCAAGAATCCCATTTGCTGGTTGTAATGCCGCGAACATAAGTTCCTGCTTCAAGTTTTGGCGGAAAACCTCTTGCTTCATTATATCTTTCCACGGCTGATTTGATTGTCTGCAAATCAATTAATCTTTTCATGTCCCTGGCTAATTTATCTTTTGGCGATTCGCAAAGAGATTGTCGCGATGCTCCATCAACTGTAAACGCAGGACAATCTAAATCAGCAGAACAAATGACTTGCGTTTCACCTTCTCCCACATCAAAACCTCCGTCATCTCCTGAACCAAGCACGCCATCTCCTCCTGGATCTTTACAGAGTTTATTGTTATCTAAATTAATATTAAATTTCCAGTTGTTGACTAATTGATTGTAAATTTCAATTGTGTCAGGATGAGCACCTTCATTGTAGGAAATCAGATAAACATTTGTGTAAAGCGAACTTGATTGATTTGCGGCTGAAACATAAATTGTCCGGCCGTCTTGGATTGCTTCATAGCCATCAATAGTTTTTGCTGACGGCGCGCCGTGGCGGGAGACTTGTGCCGCATACCAATCAATTAGATTGAAGTGATCAGCATTTTCATAAATACGAATGCCAATTGCATCTGATGACGGTTGGCATGAACCGCCGCCTGCTCCGCAATCTTCATTATTAGTGCAAGGAATTTTTGCTAAGGTGCAATATTTGCCGTCAATAAAGAAAAAATATTCTCTTAGCAAATCGTCTTTTGCTGTGCTTGGCGGGCCAGGATTCATGACTGGCGTTTTAAAACCATACAAATCATCTGCTAGCACGCCTGCCTCTCCTCTGTCCCGGCAAAAATAAGTTTTAAAATTATAATCCGAGTCTTTGAAACCACCGCTTGTAACAAAATCAGAAGGCCATGGATTTTCACACAAGAAAACAATAACATCAGCTCTACCAATTTTTGTCTGACCAACTGTTCCTGGCGGAGGGAAAATAGTATCAGCTGTGATTTCTGCTATTGCTAAAATTCCTGCTTCGCCGTTTTTAGGCTTTGCCACAGCTCTTTTTTGCTCTGGATGATCCGTAATATCTTGCAAATCTTCAAGCACATCATCTGGATCAGAGACTGCCCAATCCCAAGACCAAGCATAAACCCCACTCAAAGATGCAATTGGATTGCCACTTGCGTCTTGGGCTTCTGCTTCAAAATCTGCGGCTGCATCAGCACCAGCCCGCTCGAATAAACGGAAAGGAGGATTAACCACAACCTTGCTCAAAGCACAAATATCATTACCTGTTTTAAATGTCCAACTGTAAACTTGCCGCACCACTCCTCCAAATTTCAAAGCGCTGTCAATCGTTGTGCTGTCAACAGTTTGACCCAAAGCCGCGCCTTTTAAACTTTTTATCCCTTCAACTCTGTCATTTGTTGCTGCATTATCTCCCAAAACAATCACTCTGTATTCTTTGCTTCCGTCAAAAGCTTTGGTTGGACTAAAAGAAACTTTTGTTCTAGCCGTTAGCGTGCCTCTATCAACTGTGACAGATGAAACAGTGCCTGGCCAAACGCACCAAGGGTTGCGAGCCGGCAGTTCTGCAGCAAAAACTTCTTTGCCAAACAAAACTTCTATAAACCGCTGCCACATCTGACCCATCAGACTTGTCGGTCTAATTAGCCGCGCAATCTGAATAAACTTTTGGAGCGTGGAGATTGCTCCGTCTTGACGCAAGGCAAGCCTTGCACTCCAAGACGATTCGCCAAAATCTGCCAAAGGCACTGAGCCAGTTGGACAATCTCCAGTTTTATATTCTGCAACTACTAAAACATTGCCAGTTACGCTCGTTGGATCCATTAACTGATCAAAGGTCACAGAAATTTTTGCATTGCGGCAGACATCTGAACTAGTACGGCTTGCGCAGCCATCTGTTATGCCTGACGGATTGCATATTTGCACTTTTGGTTTAAAGTGACAGCAAGTGTCGCGGCCAACGCCCAATTCGCAATCGTTGTTAGTGCTACAGGTTCTCGTGCTTCCGCCACAATGGCCTCCCTCACACCGAGTTTCTGGACAGTCGCGGTAAGTTCTGCCATCTTCCTGCAAACCAAAATCACAACGGACAGTTAAATCACCTGAATCAGTTTTAGTGCTCTCTGGCTCTTGAGCACTAATTTGCGTTGTGCTTTCTTTGTTGCCTGCAGCAACATCAGACGCTTTTAATCCTAAAGCTGTAGCAGTTTGATATGGATCAGTGCGAGTATCTGTAACTGTACCACTATTTCGGCAAAGCTCATCACAGCCATCGCCGGCAATGGTATTGCCATCATCACAGTCCTCTCCATTTCCAATTTGACCGTCACCGCAGACCGAACCGCCGGCAATTGAACCTTCGTGCAAACATTGACTGTTGCATCCGTCGCCAGAGCGGGCATTTCCATCATCGCAATCTTCGCCCGGCTCAATCGCGCCATTGCCGCAGTCTCTTGGCCGGACTGAACCTTCATTTAAACAACTACTTGAACAGCCGTCGCCAGAATTTGTATTTCCGTCATCGCAGTCCTCGCCAATTTCAATTACACCATTGCCGCATTTTGGATAATTATTTAGAGAAGTTATGCTCGCCACTTCAGCTGGATCAGCTGATGACCAGTTCCAATTGTAATCCAGGGCTCTAAGGCGCTGGCCGCGATCACTGCAAACATCTGGAGCACTGTATGGTGTGGAAATATAATTCTGTGTTGCTCCAATCCAAGTGAGGGTTGCTTTTTTGGGCGCAAGAGCAACGCGATCTACAGTACAAGAATTGCTGTCATCCTTTGTTTTAAAAACCCAGGAATACGAATCATAAGGTTTTTCTGGAGGATTTGGCGGAGGGCTATCATAATTCAAACCGGTTAAGGGCACGCCACTTTTTGAAGTAACATTTCCAGAAATGACCACTCGGTAAAAAGTATTTGGTTCAAGGTGGGACACCTGCGGAGTAAGCGTTAAAATACTTCTTTGGCTTGGAGGTAGACTTCTGTCATAAGTATAAGCCCGGCTTGAAATTGAAATTTCAATCAGGGCATCAGTTCCTAAATTTAAACAAGTGGTTGCATCGCATCTTGCTGGAAATGGACTGCCGTCACAATCTTCACCTTCTTCAACAATGCCATTGCCGCAAACTGCGAGCCCTCCACTACCACTATTTTGGCAAGTTGTTCTGTCGCAGCGCTCTGGAAATGGCACACCATCACAGTCTTCGCCAACCTCATGTCGGCCATTGCCGCAAGTTGGCGGTGAAGTCCCTTCGTTAAGACAAGGTCGCAGTGTTGGATGATCAATACCACTACACCCGTCGCCATTATTTGTATTTCCATCATCGCAATCCTCGCCTGCTTCGATTACCCCATTGCCGCAGCGCCAGATGTAAATTTTAGAATTTTCTGGATTAGTTATCCGCCGCGGATCAAGAGAGTTTTGATTCATTTCAGTATTAAATCTTGCGCCAATTTCAGCATTAACACAGGCATCAGAACAATCTGGCCACTTTTCAACAACTTTTGGATCAGTAAAATCAATTTTCAAATCACCGCTGCCTTCAACTCTTTCGCTTGGAATTCGGCCAACAACTTGCACATCTGGACCCGGAACAGTTTCTTCTCTGGCTGTTGCCACTGTTTGGTCAGGACCAGCCGAACTGCCGTCAGGATTAACTGTCACTTTGTTTGGCGGGTCACTGTCATCCAAAGTATATCCGCCGCCTGCTTCAATTTCAGCAAAAAGTCTGCCGCGGCCTTCCGGATCATCAACTTGCCAATTCCAAACATAACCGCGACCATCAATTAAAAGACAAGCGTCGCCAGCTGCCCAGAGATTGCCTTGATAAGCAATATACTCACCCTCTTCTTCTGCAATTTTTTGATGTGGCCAAACGCCTACTCCGCCGATCCGACACAGGTCAGGACTGTCTCTTGTTTTAAATTTAAAAATATAATCTCCGCCCTCAACTCCGTCTTTGTCACCATCTAAGGCAAAACCATCTTTGCTTGTTATTGCGTCACTTAGGGTAACTTGATACCAAGAATTTTGCTCCCACAATCCGCCACTTGGAATAAAATCGAAACTGCCCTGATAATTAGGAGGACCAGAATTTTGGCGAGTAATTCTCTCTGGCACAACTGGGCTAGGAGCTAATGTGGCGCACGGCGTTGGATCTATGCCTATACATTTATAAACTTGAATATTTTCTGAAGTTAGAGTCGCCAAATCAATTTCTGTTGTAAAGCGAGCAGAAATTTTGGCATTTATACAAATGGAAGTTTGACCCCATCCATCCCATGGTGTTGGGCTTGGTATTGGCTGAGCTGGCGGCGGGAAGCGACGAGTACACTCTTCAACCACCTGAGGGAAAACTGGAATAGTGCCAGTTGAAAATTGCCAAAAATAAAAACCTTGGCCAGCGGGACGGACACACTCATCGCGGCAGGCGCCGTCAGAACAGCATTCTTGCGCTGGGTTTTGGCACGGCGGCCTGCTAGTCCGACAATCGCGAACCGTAAAATTAACATTATTGCTCGTTGCCGCGCCAACTGTGACATTGACTGGACCGGTTTCCGCGCCCGATGGGACAGAGGTGGCAATATTTGTTCCGCCTTCAGTTGGACTGACTGTTTGCGCCGCAGCCCGCCAGAAATTAACTTGGGCGCTCGCGCCAAATCTTTCACCGCCAATTGTCACAGGCGTCCTCACTGGACCATTGTCAGGATCCAAAAGACAAATGCCTGGTTTTGGTGTACCAACTGTTACTTCAAATGTTGATGGACGTAAATCAGAAGTATCGTCACTTCCTAAAGGAGTAGTAATTTTTAATTTATAATGAGGTCCTGGCGAGGTTGTTGTGACACCAGTTGGCACTTTAACAACCACTGAATCATTTTTCCAAAATTTTGCTCCGCAAATTGGCGGAAAATCAAGATCAGCCGGCACTGCTGTGCCTTCGCGGTCAATGAAATCAATGCGACTGCCTGTTCCATCGCCAAAATTTGAACCAAAAATTGTTACATATTCTCCGACCGGACCAGATGTTGGCTCAAATCTTAAAATAGTCGGCTGCACTGCCGAAGGCAAAACCGTAAAATTAAATGGGTTGCTGTTTTGTCCGCCAACTACTGCTTGTATGGGCACGGTGGCCGGAGCAATAGACGGAACAGTGGCAACAATACTTCCTGCTGACCAACTAGTGATGCTTCCCGCTCTTGTTCCACCAAAATTTAATTCGCTTGTCCCTTGAGTACTGCCGAACTGAGTGCCGCTCACAGTGACCGATGACCGCGGCTCGCCGCTTGTTGGCTCAACCTGGCAAATTCCTGGCCGGCGGGTATCATTCACAACAAAATTTGGCAAAAGCGGACCGCGTTCATCATCAGTTCTATCAATATAATCGCTTGGGGTGGCTCCAGCCGGAGGCGGTACTTCTACCCTGATTGGCGCTTCGCCGGTTGGCATACTTGGCACTACAACAATTATTTGATTATTTTGCCAGGTCGCGCTGGCTAAACAGTCGGCTGGCAAAGAGGCCCTTGTCTCGCCAAAATAAACATTGCCTGGCGTCCCGCCAAAACCCCGGCCGAAAATCGTAATGTAATTTCCTGGCGCGCCGTCATTCGGCGAAACGCCAGTAATCACTGGCAAATCTTGGCAGGTTCCACCAATGCAAAAACCGCTGGCGCAATCAAAATTAGAAGTGCAAGAACCACCGCTGCAAGTTCCACAATCAGCTCCTCCACAATCAATGCCAGTTTCATCTGCATCTTTTTCATTGTTAAAGCAATGCGCGGCGCGAACTATGACTTCCACACCGGACGAAGTCGTATTATTTGTATCAATATCAAATGCTCTTGAAGTTAGAGTGTGACGAGAAAGTAGAGTCAAACCAGTAGTATCCCAATCGCGGCTGCCAAAATATTCACGCACCAGTGTGTCTGGCGTATCAATATTATTAGGATCCCAAGGCGCACCGCTCCCATCGGCAAAATATTCCAAATAAGCAATACCCGCGTCGTCAGTCGTGTGGGTCTGAACCGGTATCAAGGCGTCAACGCTGACCGATTGACCAGGATCAGGATCAGTTATTTGAACGGCAGGACCAGTCACATCAACCAAATTACCAGTGGTAAAATTCTCTCGGCAAGACCGCGCCAAACCGCCACAAATTAAATTTTTTCCGTCAGCGCTCCGCACAGCTGTTGTTACTTCAATCGTAAATTCTGTGTCTGCCTCAAAACAAAATCTGTCTGTATTTGGCGGCGGGCAAGAGGCAGTTGGCGTAAACTCAGCCACGCTGCCAGAAACGCTGATTGTCCCATCCACTAAACTTTGGTCAGAAGATTTTTTAACCGTAAAATTTCCTTCTAAACTCGCTGCGTCAACACTGCGATTGAAAACAACCCGAACCACGACATTGCGAATCGGAATCGTCCCAACTGGCTGAATGCTTCTGACAACAAACGCATCTGAAGGCAGGCCGCCAGGCGGACCGCCTGGTCCGACCGCTTCTCCGCCCACTGGCGCCCCTGTTGCTTCCAATAATTTATTTATAACAAAGGAAGTAATGCTAAAGGCCATGATAATGATAACCAAACCGATCACTCCGTTAACCAAGATTTTCTTTGCTTTAGTGATTCTTTCCTCATTTCCTGCGGCTGTCATCCAAACAAATCCGCCGTACAAAACAATAACTAGAGCAACAATCCCTAAAAATCCCAAAACTACCCTGATAATTCGGGCGGCAACAATTCTGGGATCCTCTGTCGGCAGAGCAATTTCCGCGCCCACTTCATTAATGCCAAAATCCTGGGCAAAAACGGTTTGGACAAACAAAAATCCACCTGCAAGGAAAAACAGGGCAAAAAGAAATTTTAAATTTTTTTTCTGACGTGGTTTCATAAACGCACTAAAGTGCGGTAAATAATTTATTCTTAATTTACCCGACTTTAGTCGGCTGGTAGTTTTCTAGAATACGAGGTCTTTTTCTCGCGTTTTGCAAAGCAAACTCCGCATTCTAAAAAATCATTCCCAAGGCAAGGGAGACGGGCAACCTGCCTCTCCCACCACGCATGTTGTTCCCCCGCCCGGGCCGGTTGGGCCAATTGGTCTAAAGAAACAATTTTGGAAAATATCTTTGACGTTATGGGTGACTTGGGGGTAATACATAACGGTCGTCGGATCAATCGGCCGAGCGTCAGCACAGAGCGGCGTTGGCGGCGGGGGAACAAGAGTCATGTCAACACTGTCAATAAAATCGCCGTGATAAATTTTTGCCCTAGTTCTCACAGCTACATCATCAGTTGATCTTACTTCTGTGTCATCAGCTTTCAAATTTACTCCGCCGGTTGTAAACCAAACCGCGCACTCGCCTCTTTGATTGTCATTCAAAGTCATATTGCTTGTGTTAAGACTGCCAATACTCATCAACTTGGTAAAAGTAATTTCAATTGGCGCGCTTGGCGGCACATCTCCCCCGGTTGGAGTAATGCCGCCTGACGCAATCTGCGGCGGAGTTAAATTAATTTCGTTATTGGTTATAAAGGAAAAGCCAAAATGGTCATGCCCAGCCTGCCCAGGTATTGGTTCAACACCACCGCCGGGAAGAGCCCTTTCATCATCTCGCCCCGATCCCTGCGCTGTACCATTTTTATTGCCATCCAAAGAGTTGCCGACCACATCTGTAACGCCATCATATGGCCATTCTGCCTCAGGCGGTTCAGGATCAGGCGGCACGTCAGTTGATAAAGTCGCGGCTTTGATTAAAACATCAATGGTTACACTGGCTGGCAAACAATAAACCGGTTGGCCGCAGGAATTAACTGAAACTCCTTCGCATGGCTCGTCTGAAACAAACTCCACAGTTTTATACTGATTACTGATTTCCCAGGTGCCTGTCACAACGTTTGTACCGACTTTCACTTCAATTTTATCAAAAGGCGGCGTATCGCTTGTTTTTCCAGAGACAGTGGTTGGATCCATGGCCTCGTCAAAAGTTACTTGAATCATTGTATTTCTGGCTATGGTTGCGCCCGGCGGCAGTTTTGGCCAATAATCTATAACCTGCGGCGGCGTTGTATCAACAATGGTGCTCACTTGAAAATCCCAAGCATAGCCGTCGCGGAAAGCGCCAGTAAAAGCGCCAGAGCCGTCAGCTTTCTTCACATCTGGTTTTATAGCCACGGTGTGCCAGATGTTTTCCGAAGGACTGCCTAAAAGATCAACTGGATCAAAAACAAAAGTTTTTAAATCAGTCGTAAAAGTCACTTTAACCTGATTGGCTGCCAAGGCCGCGCCCTCGCCATCAAGTGATTTATAGATTTTTATATTTTCAGCTTTGACTTCCATCCAGTCATCGCCTGACACAGTCGGCGTTCTGTTATCATTCTTCACGACTACATCATCCGCTAAATTCGTTGGCGTGTCATTGTCATTATAATTATTAATAATGCTTTCGAGCGACATTGGCTCTTTAAAAGTAACAATAATTTTCGTGTTTCTCGGGACGCCGGTTCCCCCGCGCGGCGGGTAATGGCTGTCAATGATGCTGTTGCCAAGGGCACCCTCATATCTGCCGACAACCGGCGGACCGGCAGGTGCTTCAGCGCCTGGTCTTCCCACGCCTAAAAATGTATTAATAATGTATTGGACAATACTAAAAGCCATGACAATAATAATTAAACCAATGAGACCATTGGTTAATATTTTTTTGGCTTTTAAAATTTTTTCCTCATTGCCGCCTGAGGTCATCCAAACAAAGCCGCCATAAAGAACAACGCCCAGAGCGATGATACCCAAAAAACCTAAAGCCGCTCTGACAATTCTTGCAGCAATGATCCTTGGATCTTCAGCAGTCAGACCAATTTCCGCGTTAACGATATTAAGCCCCTCAGTAATTTCCTGGGCAAAAACTATTCGAACGAATAGAAAAGCACCCATAACTAATGTTAGGACTAGCAAAATTTTAATTGTCCCCCTCTTTGACATCAGCGTTAAATTAAAAATGCAAAGTTAAAAATTAAAAATTACAATTCAAAATTCAAAATTTTTAATTTTACATTGTAATTTTACATTTTACATTTTTAATCTTGAATTCACACCTGTTTTTCCAACACTTCCCTTACCATTCCGCTCACCCTATCTCCTCCCGCTCTCCCCCCTACCGCCTTCATCACTGCTCCCATCACTTTGCCAAAATCTCCTGGGCCACTTGCGCCCAGTTCCCTAATTTTTTCCTCAACAATTTTCCGCAACTCTTCTTCACTAAGTTCGGCCGGCAGATATTTGGTCAGAATTTCCATTTCTTTCTTTTCTTTGTCTGCCAAATCGGCCCGCCCGCCTCTCTCATACTCGGCAATTGAGTCCTTGTGTTTTTTAACTTCAGAATTTATAACCTTAATTACATCGTCATCGGAAAACTCCTTCCTCATACTGGCGATTTCCGCGTTTAAAATGGCAGCCCGAAGCATGCGCAAAACAGAAACCGCTAATTCGTTTTTTTCTTTTTGCGCATTTTTTAAATCTTCTTCAATTTTCTCTTTTAAAACCATCTCATTTAAAATTTACTTCTTATCCTCATCTGCCTTTTGGCACAATTACGTCCGATTTCGACGCGGCTCGCCAAATTCGTCTTTCATTTTGCCGATTTTCTTTAAATACTCCACTCTTGCCCTTATTTCCGCCCGACGAAGAGCAGAGGCACGCCGCAAATTGCGACTTTTCGTTCTGGTGTGAAATCTAATTTTTTTTGCCTGAATCAATCTGCCGCTTTGCTGTACCTTTCGGCTGAAACGTCTCATTAAACTTTCAAAAGTTTCACCTTTCTTTCTCTTTACCTCTTGGCCCATTCTTTCACCTCACTTTCTTAGAATTATATCTCAATTTTGGCAAAATGCCAAAATTTGAGATTATTTTTATTTATTATTAATTGGTTATTTGATCGCCTCTTAACTTTTTTTTCATCTCCTGAACCACTTTACTAAAATCAATAATTTCCTGCGCTCCGCCCTCCATGTCTCTTACAATGATTGTCCCATCCAAAACTTCTTTTTGGCCCAAAATCAAAGCGTATTTTGCTCCGAATTTATTGGCCATCTCAAGTTGTTTTTTAATTCCTTCTTTGGAAAGGCTGTGAATAACGCGAAAACCATTTTTTCTCAAATCTTCTATCAAACCAAAAATTTTCTTTCTGGCCTGCTCACCCAATTGGGCTAAAAATATTTCCGGAGCAGGAAGCGGCGGCACGTCAACATTATTTTCTTTGAGTTTTAAAATAATTCTTTCAACGCCAAGAGCCACTCCGCAAGCCGGAGTGGGACGGCCGCCTAAAAACTCAACCAGATTATCGTAACGTCCCCCTCCGCCCAGGGCGTCTTGCTTTTGCACTCCCTCCCCTGCCGCCTCTTGTGGGAAAAATTCAAAAACCGTTTTGGTGTAATAATCAAGACCCCTTACTAAATAAGGATTCAAATTATATAGAACGTTCACTTCGTCCAAATATTCCAAAACTCTAACAAAATGATTTTTGCAATCTTCACAAAGATAATCAACAATTTGCGGCGCTTCCTCTTTTAGAGGCTGACAACCTTCTTCTTTGCAGTCCAAAATTCTCAAAGGATTTTTGACTAACCTTCGCTTGCAATTATCACAGAGGGAAGAACGCCGATCGCGATAGTAATTAACTAATTTTGTTTTATAGGCCTCGCGGCAGCGCGAACAACCAATACTGTTTATTTGCACATTAACTTTTAATCCCAGTTCTTCTAAAAGATTAGAAACTAAAAAAATAATTTCCGCATCAATAATGGGGTGGCTGTCTCCAATGGCTTCAAAACCAAACTGATGAAAAGAGCGGAGCCTGCCAGCCTGAGGCCGGTCGTGCCTAAACATAGGACCAAAATAAAAAAATTTAACTGGCTGGGGAAGATTTACCATGCCGTGTTGAATGTAGGCGCGTGCAATGGAGGCGGTCGCTTCTGGCCGGAGGCAAATGTTGTCTCCCCCTTGGTCCACAAAAGAAAACATTTCTTTTGCAACAATATCTGTTTCGCCGCCCACGGCCCGAATAAACAGTGAAGTTTCTTCCAAAATCGGCGTTTCAATTCTTTCATAACCATAGTTTAAAGCAAAATCCTCTGCCTTTTTTCTAACAAAATCCCAATATTTGTTTTCTCCCGGCAGAATATCTTTCATACCGCGCAGGGTCTGAAATCCTTTTGGTTTTTTCCCCTCGGCAGCCGAAACCCTGGCCGCTCTCGGCTTTTTCAAAACTTTTTTAGTTTATCTTATTTTTTTAACTTTTGGTTTTCTGGACATATTTTAAAACCTAGAAACCGAGAAACCGAGAAACCTTTTGTTTCTTAGTTCTTCAGCTTCTCTATTCTTCCGTTAGAAACCGTATTCCGGCGTCTCAAAAATTTTAATTTTATTAAACGGCCAGCCGCGAACCCAAATTTTCCCCACAATAGGTTTTTTTTCAATCGGGCCGAAACTCCGAGAATCAAAACTCGCCAACCTGTTGTCGCCTAAAATATAATATTGACTAGATCCAAGAGCGACTACCCGGTCGCCAAAAGTTTTAACATCTTTATCCAAATAGGTTTCATCCAACGTAACACCCTCAGGATTATTAGCATTATAGATCGTCACTTTTCCGTCCTTTATTTCCACTGTTTCATTCGGCAGGCCGATTACCCTCTTTATAAAATACTGGCTCTGGTCCCGCGGATATTTGAAAACAACAATGTCTCCTCTTTCTGGCTCATTAAACCGATAACTAATTTCATCAATAATTAAATACTCGTGGTCAAAAAAATTTGGTTCCATTGAAGCGCCTTTAACATAAAATGGCTGAATTAAAAAATAACGAACAGGAATTATAATCGCCAAAGAAATTAAAACCACTTTTATCACTTCTAAAATATATTCAGTGGCCTTTTTCAGTTTTGAACTTTTTTCTTCACTAATGCTAACCGTATTTTCAACCGAAGTTACGATCGGCTCGGCCTCTTTTTGTTTTTTAAAAAAAATAGACATATTTAAAACTTAAAAACTTAGAAACTAAGAAACTTAAGAATTGAAAAACGAATTGCCAATGGGCACCAGAGGAGTCGAACCTCTGACCTTACGGATGTGAACCGTACGCTCTAACCAACTGAGCTAGGTGCCCCTACCCAAATCAGCTACATTACCTTAAAGTAACTTTATTATAACACGAAAACTTTTCTAAAGCAAGTTGATAGATTTTGGCTTTAAAATACTCATTTTCCCTGTTTTTCTGCATTATCATTTGCGTTTTTCCGCGGAATACTACGCTGATTGATACGGATTTACGCGGATGTTATTTTACTTTTTGTATTTCAAGATATATAATGAAAAAATATAATTAAGTGGCCCAAGGTCCCAATCGATGAAAATAAATTTTTTGGAAAAAATCCCTGAGGAAAAAATTAAAAAAAGAAAAAAGCCGCTCCTTTGGAAATCGGCGCTTGTTTTAGTTATGATGGTTCCCCTTTTTTTTGTTCAAACTACTTTTTTGAAAAATACCTTTAACCCATTTTTAAAAATCGGAGCGGTATTTGAAAATTTTGAATTTGAAAATATCACCGAATGGGTGAGTCAAATTGGCAAATTAATTAGAAGCAATGACAAACTTTTAAAAGGAGAAAAAGACGGCAGAGTTAATTTTTTACTTTTAGGAATGGGAGGAGCTGGGCATGAAGGAGCTTATCTCACCGACACTATAATTCTCGCCAGTTTTCAGCCAAAAGACAAAAAAATCGCCTTAATTTCGATACCTCGCGACCTTGTTGTCCCAATGCCTGGCTACGGTTGGCGGAAAATAAACAATGTCAACGCTTTTGCAGAAGCCAAGGAGCGGGGCAGCGGCGGCGCAGCAGTTCAGAGCGTGGTAAGCGAAGTTTTTAACTTGCCTATACATTATTATATAAGGGTTGATTTTGATGGGTTTAAAAAATTAATTGATAAACTCGGCGGCTTATCTATCTACGTTGACCGCAGTTTTACTGATTATCAATATCCAACCGATGATTTCAAATATCAAGTAGTTAGTTTCAAAGAGGGATGGCAGGTAATGGACGGGGAAACGGCTTTAAAATTTGTTCGCTCGCGCCACGGAACGAACGGCGAGGCCTCTGACTTTGCGAGGAGTCGCAGACAGCAAAAAATTTTAGTTGCCCTTAAGGAAAAAATTCTTTCTTTTGGCACTTTTCTTAATCCAATCAAATTGCAAAATGTTTATGAGACTATGAAAGATTCTATTGACACAAATATGGAAATGTGGGAGATAGTCAGGTTGCGCCGGCTGGCTGACGACCTTGACACGGAAAATATTATTCATCAAGTGATAAGCGCTGACCCTGGCGGTCTGCTTGTCGCGGCAAACGTTGACGGAGCATATATTTTGGAACCGCGCACCGGAGATTTTAGCGAAATTCAGACGATGGCAAAAAATATCTTTAATTTAAAATCGCCGATTGTTTTTGAAAAGAAGCCTATGCCGACTCGCGTTGAAATTCAAAACGGGACTAAAAAAACAGGCCTCGCGGCGCGAACCGCTGAGATTCTTAAAAAAATGAATTTTGAAGTTATAAAAATCGGCAACGCAAAAGAACAAAACTACGAAAGAACAATTATTTACGATTTAACCCAAGGGCAAAAAAATCAAGAGTTAAATTTACTCAGAGAAAAATTAGACGCCGATATTTCGCTTTCAATCCCCTCTTGGCTAACAAGTTCTATCACTCCGAGTGAAGTAACAATTTTTACGCCATCCGCCCTTGCTGAAGAAAAACAACCAATTGATTTCTTAATTATCTTGGGAAAAAATGCAAATTTTTGACAGAAACTTGCTCGGGCCGACAAGTCGGCCCTCGCGAAACTCATGAAAACTTTTAGAAATTAATGAAAAAAACTAAAAAGAAATCAAAGACAATAAATTTCTATGAATTTCTACCAGTTTCTATAAATTTCTATCTAACTAATTACACACCAAAAATAAACAAACGATGAATAATCATCAACCAGTTATTGCAATAGTCGGCCGAGCCAATGTTGGAAAATCAACCCTTTTTAACCGGCTGCTTGAAAGACCAAAAGCGATTGTTTCTCCTATCCCTGGTACAACAAGAGACCGAAATTATGGCCGCGCTTCTTGGCGCGGCGAAGAATTAATATTGGTTGATACAGGCGGCCTGGAAGACATTGCCATTGGCAAAATTATTGCAAAAGAAGTAAAAAAACAAGTTGACATTGCTATAAAAAAAGCAGATTTAATATTTTTTCTAGTGGATTTAAAAGATGGTCTTTTGCCCCAAGATCTAAAAATTTCTAAATTTTTAAAAAAATTGGCAAAGCCGGTTATTTTAGTCGGCAATAAAGCTGACACAACTGCTTTGCGCGCTGAGGCGGAAAATAAAGAGTGGCTAAAATTAAATTTTGGCAAACCATTGGCTGTTTCTGCTGTTACTGGTTCTGGCGCTGGCGACTTGCTTGACGCGGCATTTGCTACGTTGAAAACTCTAAGAATTAAAAAACCAACACCGTCCACTCCGTTTGCCCGCCCGATTAAAGTAGCAATTGTTGGCAAACCAAATGTTGGTAAATCATCGCTCTTAAACGCGCTTCTGGGCGAAGAAAGAGTCATGGTGAGTGAAATTCCTTTCACAACCCGCGAACCGCAAGACACTTTATTTATCTACAAAGACCAGCCACTTCTCTTAATTGACACTGTCGGTATCAGAAAAAAGGCTAAAATAGAACCGGGCCTGGAAAAAATTGGCGTTAAAAGAAGTATCGCAGCTATTGAACGAGCAGACATAGTACTTTTTGTCACAGAAGCAAACGAACCGCTCACTGCTCAGGACAAACATCTGGCTGACCTTATTTTGGAAAAAAATGCCAGCCTTATTCTTCTAGCCAATAAGTGGGATCTTATTCCTGAAAAAAAACCAAAAACAATCAATCTCTTCACTGACTATTATCGTCGCTTTTTCCCCTATTTAACTTGGGCGCCAATTTTGTTCATTTCTGCCAAAACAGGAGAAAAAGTAAAAAAGATATTGGATTTAATTTTAGAAATAAATCAAAAGCGGAATAAATTTTTAACTCCGGAGGAGTTGGAAAAATTTTTAAAAACAGCTCTTGCAAAACACTGGGCTACCATTCACCGCAAAAAGAAAATCAGCCAAAGACCAAAAATTCTTGGCCTAAAACAAATCGCTACCGCTCCTCCGAAATTCCAAATCATCACCGCCTCCAAAGAGACAATCCCTGAAGCTTTTATTAAATTCATTGAAAAAGAAATCCGAAAATATTTTGACTTTCTCGGAACGCCGATTAAAATGGAAAAGAAACAATTTAAAGGATAAATTCATCGCAAAATCCACCCCTTATTATAATAACAATAAATCCGCGGCCGCGGATTTATTGTTATGCATTATTTCCGGCCTTCCACTATTTTCAGCCTTTCCACCACCTTTAGCTTTCACACGACAAAATTTTCATGACCGATATCAAGAACATCCTATATTCGCATAAATTTGCCGAAATGCCGAGATTATGATACTCTCAAAAAAAGAAATTCAAAAATTACAAATCACTCTAAATATGAAATTAATCGTAGGCTTAGGCAATCCTGGGAAAAAATACGAAAAAACGCGACACAACGTCGGATTTATTTTGATTTCAGATTTTAGATTTAAGATTTCAGATTTTTCTGATTTGAAATTTGATAAAAAAATAGACGTAGAAATTTCCGAAGGAAAAATCAATGGTGAAAAAATAATTTTACTCAAGCCGCTCACTTTTATGAATAAATCCGGCGAGGCCGTTAAAAAGTTAATCAATCAAAAATCGGGAATCATAAATCAAAAATCAAAAATCATAAATCTGATCGTCATTCACGATGACATCGATTTGCCGTTCAGCAAAATTAGAATAAAAAAAGGCGGCTCATCGGGCGGCCACCTTGGTGTGCAGTCAATCATCAACTCGCTCCACACTCAAAATTTTGTCCGTTTAAAAATTGGTGTGGGACCAAAAACACGGCCGCCGCATTTTGACGCCGCAAAATACGTTTTGCAAAAATTTTCAAAAACCGAAGAAAAAATTCTGGCAGAGACAATCAAAAAAGCAACTGAGGCAGTTGCTGTGATTTTGACTGAAGGCGTTGAAAAAGCAATGAGTCAATTCAATTAGCCCTAAAAAAACAATAAGGTGCCTATTAATTTTGCGCGAAGGCCAGCTCGGCGGGCCCAAGCGCAAATTTCCGTAAAGGTTCAAAAACTAATAGAAAGTGATGGAAACTTGTAGAAATTCATCGTTATAAATTTATGGATATGTGTTTTATGCCCATAACACTGTCCGCCAGCGTAAAGTCCCTTCTGAAAACAGAAAAAACTTTAACTTGTGGCTACTTACTAGGT
>FWPV01007017.1_pt1 | contig 20929 bp, 21 predicted proteins | sample 2228371 | NCBI WGS metagenome assembly FWPV01 (sample SAMEA103939776, study PRJEB20133) | metagenome | reverse complement strand
TGGAACCTGCAAAGCAAATAGCTTATTTCTGTACCGTCTGAAACTCAAACGACTCCGCAACATCCTCTGACGTTATTGTGCAACGGGTCTATTGTCTATTGAAAGGCCGTATTTTCAATGGAGAGACTGTTCACCGCTTCTCGTATCCACGCCCAGCCGGTTAAACGCCGGACTTTGGGTCAACTGCAAGCCGCTCGAGCTCCCGCTCAATCATCGCCTTCTTCTCCTCAAGGTTTTTGTATACCCTCCCTTCCGCCACACGCCGGAGTTCTTCAAACACCCTCTCCGACGGATTCAACTCCGGTGAGTATGAAGGCTGTTCAATCAACCGAACCCCGACCTCCTTCACCCGTCGGGCCCGATGGCTGGGAGCTCTGTCTCAGATCAACCCCTCGATCCCTTCCTTCTGCCATCCCCTCACTACTTCTACTATGGACCCCTGTTCCATGTTCGGTGTCCATCTCCAATACAACTTCCCCGCTACTCCGTTGACCGCTATGTTCAGATATGCCCACTCATATCGCCGCTCGACTTTCTGCCGAACCTTGACGCCCCGCGGTGCCCATATCAGCCGCACCTGCCCAATCAGCCCTACCCGCATCTCGTCCCCCCCAGGCCATACCCGCCACGCGCGTTGCCCCCACGCGCCTTAACTCGGCCGCCAGGCCCCCTTTTTCCACGCCTTCTGTCTCTCCAGAGAGGCTTGCGGTGCGATCGGACGCGGCACTTTCTTCTTCAGGCCCAAACGCGCAAACACCCAACGCATCCCCCAGTAGGTGTACGAGACCCCGCACGCCTGTTGCGCCCAGAACACCCCGTCCCATATGCTCCGAATCTCGCCCCGGCAAGCCCGTTCCTTCAATTCCGCTTCCTCCTGTGGGGCCAACCGTGATTGCCTGTCCCCATGCCCGCCACGACGGTGGCGCAGACCCTCTTCCAACCCGCCCTGGCAATACCAGGCGACCCAATCCTGGAGTGTCCGATAATGGACGCCAACAACCTGGGCGGTCTCCCGGAGGGAATGCCCTTTCCGGAGCAACCACAAGGCATGCAGGCGGGTGCGCTTCTGAGAGTCCTTCTCTTTCTTGTAAAGGTTGTAGAGCGTTTGTTCGTCTTCCTGCCAATCAATCTGCAAACGCCGCCCGCGCATGTTGCCTCCCCAACCTTAGGTTTTGCAGCTATTATAATTTACGGTATTTGAAATGGCAACTGATATTACAATCGCTTGGCGGCCATTGACCCACCCATGATCAAGATCAAGTATCTTCAACGCACCCCACCGGTGCTGCACGAGCCGCTCTACGCCGGGGCCGCGTCCGTGCGCGGCAGCGGCGGCCCGGGGGAGCCGGTAGATGTGTATGACGCGGACACGAGGATCGTCCTGGGGACTGGCCTCATCGGCAAGGATGGCGCGTTCACCGCGCCCGTCAGCCCAACCTTGCAAGTGGATCAGCGTATCCAGGCCCATAGCGACAACCTGGACAGCAACGTGGTGGTGGTGCAGGCGGCCCCGGTCACCGAGATTCCCGAACCAGCTAGCCTGATCCTGGTGGGCGTCGGGCTGTTCGGGTTATGGGCTGTGCGGCAGTGTCAAAACGCATACCAGCACAAGAGCGCGCGCTCGTGATCGGCGTATCGGCGCCAGGCAACAGGGCCAGCTACTCGCTTGTAGCCTGCCCCTGGCGTCATAACCCAGTTCTGCTTGAACGGGCCTGGCTGCGCGTCTTGCAGCCAGGCCCTTCGCTGGGCCTCGAATTGCCTCTCGCCATGGGACATGTGATCATGCGCGGCAGATGCCGAGTTCAAGGAAGCCCTCTACGGCGTCACCACCTTCCCGGCCCCCAGCAACGTTTCCGCAATCGCGTACATGTTGCTGATCTCGCCCACGGCCAGCTTCTCCTTCAGCTCGAAGTAGCCCAGGCACGTGCCGCAGACGAGGATCTGTGTGCCGCCATCGGCCAGAGCCTTGAGGTCGTCCAGCACCGGCGAGCCTTCCACCGCCAGCCGGACGCCGGTGTTGACCAAGATCAGCACGTCCGGCTTTGGTTCCACCTCGTTCAGCGTGTGCAGGAACGCGCGGATGAGGATGCCGCCCAGCTCCGGCTCGCCCCGGCCCATCTGGTCAGCGGAGATGTAGACCACCAGGGGACCGACGGCCGGGATGGCCCGACCCGCCACCGGCTTGCTCGCCGCGGCCGGCCCGTGCCGGGTAAAGTGCAGGCGGATGCCGTCGTCCTGGATCGTCACGACCGGCGTCAGCCCCATCTTGGCGGCCATCTTGGTCACGTTGTGCTGCGCCGCCTCGTTGTCCACGATGCACACCACGTCGTCGTGTTGTAACAGTGCTTGTCGGGTCAGGATCACCGGCTGCGGGCATGGTAGCCCGCGTGCGTCTACGATCTCGGACATAGCCAGCCCCTATTCCACCTTGACCGGCAAGACGTTGACGGCCTTGACGAACAGCATCACCTCGTCGCCTTCCTTGAGGTCCAGCTCGTCCAGCGACTCGACGGTGAGCACCGAACCCATCACGGATTCGGCCGGGATGACGAACTTGATCTGCGCCATCACGTCGCCGCGCTTGATGGCGGTGACTTGGGCCTTCAACTGGTTCCTCGCGCCGACTTTCATCGTCTTTACCTCCTCGTTGGTATTTGCTCGCTAGGCCCGGCACAAAGGTTCAGATGTCGTGCACTTGCTCAATCTCGACCTGGACCGCGTCCAGCGCCCGCAACGCCGCCTCCTGGTCAGCCCGGCCGATGCGCACGCACACCCCGCAGTCGGAACTCAACTGCCGGGGCACGGGGATCAGCTTGCAGCCGATCCCCGCCTCCTGCAAGACCTTCTCGGCGCGCAGGGCGTGGCTGGTGGAGTGGACCAGGATCACCGCATAGTCGTGGCCGGTCATCGCGCCTCCCGGGCCAGTTGGGCCACAGCCCCCAGGGCCGCGTCCACCTCGTCGGCCGTGTTGAACGCCCCCAGCCCAAAGCGCACCGCGCCGCCGGGGAACGTGCCCAGCGTACGATGGGCGGCCGGCGCGCAGTGCAGCCCCACCCGGCACAAGATGCCATGCTCCTCGTCCAGGCGCAGGCCCACCTCGGAACAGTCCAGCCCGGCCACGTTGAACGATACCGTGGCCGTCTGCCGGGCCGCGTCGTGGCCCCCGTAGACGATGACGCCGGGGATGTTCAGCAGGCCATCAATCAGCCGTTGGGTCAACGCCATCTCGTGGGCGCGGATGGCGGCCACGCCGCGCTCTCGCACCCAGCGCAGGCCAGCCCCCAGCCCGGCCAGGCCCACGGCGTTGGGCGTGCCGCTCTCGCACATGTCCGGCAAAAAGTCCGGCTGCTCCTCGCGCTCCGAGCGGCTGCCGGTGCCGCCGCGCTTCAGCGGCTCCAGCCGGCTCACGTCCACCCGCTCGCCGATGACCAGCCCGCCGGTGCCCATCGGCCCGTACAGGGACTTGTGCCCGGTGAACGCCAGCAGGTCAATGCCGTCGCGCTGGACGTGGATGGGATAGGCCCCGGCCGTCTGCGCGGCGTCCACCAGCAGGAGGACGCCGCGCGCGCGGGCGATCTGGCCCACCTCGGCCACCGGCAGCAGCGTGCCCACCACGTTGGAGGCGTGGTTGAGGACGATCAGGGCCGTGTTCGGCCGGATCGCCGCCGCCACGTCGGCCGGGTCCAGGAACCCGGCCGACGTGCAGGGGACCACGGTCAGCGCCACGCCATGCTGTTCCAACGCCCGCAGCGGCCGCATGACCGAGTTGTGCTCCATGCTGCTGGTGACGACGTGATCGCCGGGCCGGAGCAGGCCGTTCAGCGCCAGGTTGATCGCTTCCGTGGCGTTCTGCCCAAAGACGACCCGCAGGGGGTCCGGCGCGCCGAACAGTTCCGCCGTCATCTCCCGGGTCTGGTAGACGATGCGGCCGGATTCCACGGCCAGCCGATGCCCGGCGCGGCCGGGGTTCGCGCCCACCTCGTTCAAAAAGTGGACCATCGCCTCGGTCACGCCGGGCGGCTTGGGCCAGGAGGTGGCGGCGTTGTCGAAGTAGATCATGGATCAAACCCCAAAACCCAAACCCCAAAGCCCAAAGCCCAAACCCCAAGGCCCAAAACTCATTTGCCGATGAGCAGGCGGAAGCCGTCGCCGGTGGCCTCAGCGGTCACGGTGTAGCCCTTGGACTGCGCCATGCGCCGGACGTTCTCTCGCGCGGTGACGGTGTCCACCAGCACTTCCAGCTTTTCGCCGGCCGGCAGGTCTTTCAGGGCATTGCTCGTGCGCAGCACCGGCTCCGGGCACGATAGCCCACGTGCGTCTACGGTGTTCATGTGATCTCCTCCTGACTTTGGCATCGTTGACCGCCGACGGCTGACCGTTGTTGGTCAGTGGTCTGCGGTCGTTGGTCGTCGGTCGGCCGTCTATTTGTGCCGCATCAAAAAGCCCAGGGCCACGCAGACGATCAGCCCCAGCACTACGGCGATCTGGCCGTAGATGCCCGGCCCGCCGACGGTGAGCACGCCTTCGGCCAGCTTGTCGGCCACGCCGGCCAGGGCAAAGTTGTGCGCAAAGCCGGCCCCCACGATCATCCCGATGACAAAGATGCCGGCGTCGCCGTCGCCTTCGCCAGCCAGGAACAGCTGCCGGCCCGGACAGCCGCCGGCCAACGCGAAGGCCAGCCCGGCCAGCGTCATCCCGGCCAAGTTCCACAGGTGATTGCTGTGGGCGATGGGCTGGGCCTCAATGCCCAGGTTGAACTGCCCCAACACCAGGTTGGTGAGAAACGCCACCACCAGCAGCGCGCCCACGCCGCTGATGAGGTGCGTATCGCGCATCAGGATCACGTCGCGGATGGCACCCATGGTGCAAAAGCGGGTCCGCTGGGCCAAAAAGCCCACGAGCAGGCCCACGCCCAGGGAGGCGAGGACCGGGGCGAACTGGGAGCCGGGGCCGCTCTTGCTGAAAAAGATCGGCCCGCCCTCGCTGAACTGCGGGGCCAGGATGAGCAGGACCAGCAGCCCGGCCATGATCGCCGGCATGATCCAACCGACGACGGCCGGGGCCGCCTGCGCGCGGCCCAGCGTGTAGCCGCGCTTGAGGAACCAGACGCCGATGGCGACCCCCGTGATCAGCCCCAGCAGGCCCAGGATGGCGTTCAGGTCGCCGCCAGCCAGCCGCAGGAGCGCGCGCCACGGGCAACCCAGGAACGTCAGCGCGCCGATCATAGCGAACATGCCCAGGATAAAGCGGACGATGGGCGCGGAGCCGGCCCTGGCCCGGAACTCGCGGAACAGGAGCGCGGCGATGGTGGACCCCAGCACAAAGGCGATGATCTCCGGCCGAATGTACTGGACGACGGCGGCCCGGTGCAGCCCCAACGCCCCGGCGATGTCCCGCTCGAAGCAGGCCACGCAGATGCCCATGTTCTTGGGGTTGCCGAGCCATTGCAGCAGCGGCGCCAAGAGTCCGATGACGGCCCCGGCCAGGACGATGCCCCACCGGGAAGCAAAGAACCGGGTGAAACGTTCGAGCATAGTGCTACCTCCTGAAAAAATATTGCAAAGCCCAAGCCCCAAGTCCCAAGCCCCAAGTCCCAAGTCCCATTGGGTTTTGGGCTTTGGGCTTTGGGCTTTGGATTTTGGGCTTTGATCACATGACCTCGATGCCGGCGCCGGCCGCCACGTCGCCCACCACCCAGTAGGACTGGCCGGCGGCCCGGAACGCGGCTTCCAGATCGGCCAGGCGGCCGGCGGCCACGGCGATGAGCAGCCCGCCGCTGGTCTCCGGCGTGTAGAGCAACTGCCGCAACTCCTCGCGCACGTGGGCGCCAAAGCGCACCCTGTGGCCGTAGTAGCTCTCGTTGCGGCAGGCGCCGGCCGGGAACAGCCATTGGTCGGCATAGTCCAGCGCGCCGGGCGCAAAGGGCAGCCGGTCCACCTGGAACCGCAGACACGCCTCGCTCTGCTCCGCCATCTCTGAGGCGTGCCCCAATAGTGCAAAGCCGGTGATGTCCGTCACGGCGTGGATGCCGTCGGGCAGGGTTTGCAAGGCCCGGGATGCGCGCCGGTTGAGCTGCGCCATCTGCTCGATGGCCGCGGCCAGGTGGGCCGCCTGGGCCACGCCGCCTTTGGCCGCCGTGGTGACGATGCCCACGCCCAACGGCTTGGTGAGCACCAGGGCGTCGCCGGGCCAGGCCCCGCCTTTCGTGCACACCTTGTTCGGGTGGACGATGCCGGTCACGCACAGGCCGTATTTCGGCTCTTCGTCGTCTATCGTGTGCCCCCCGGCGATGACCCCGCCGGCCTCCTTCACCTTGTCCGCGCCGCCCCGGAAGATCTCGGCCAGTATCTCGCCGGGGAGCTTGGGCGGGAACGCGGCGATATTGAGCGCCAGCACCACCTCGCCGCCCATGGCGTAGACGTCGCTCATGGCGTTGGCCGCGGCGATGGCCCCGTACTGGTACGGGTCGTCCACCACCGGCGTGAAGAAATCCACCGTCTGGATGATCGCCACCTCGTCCGAGATGCGGTAGACGGCCGCGTCGTCGGCTTTGCCCAGGCCCACCAGCAGGTCCGGGTAATCCGCCATGCGAAAGGCGTCTTGGAGTGGACGCAGCACCTGCGCCAGGGCCTCTGGCCCCCGTTTGGCCGCTCAACCGGCGGCGGAGGTGAGGGTGGTGAGGCGGATGGGTTTCTCGGTCATGAGGATACCTCAAGTCAGGCGTCAAACGTCATGCGTCAGGCGTCACGTTTGACGGATGACGGATGACGTTTGACGTTTGACGCATCACGTAGAAAATCAACAAACGCCTGTGCCGCTGGTGACAAGAACCCATCCCGCCGCTGGACGACGTACAGGTGGCGGGCGATGGCGAGGCCGGGCACGTCCACGGCCACGATGCGGCCGGCCGCCAGGTCCGATTCCGCCGCCCACGGCGAGACAAAGGCCACGCCCAGGCCGGCGGCCACGGCGTTGATGACGGCCGGGGTGCTACCCAGCCGGGCGACGACGCGCAGCCGGGCCGGGTCCAGGCCGACGGCGCGCAGGGCCTCGTCGGCCGTGGCCTGGGTGGCCGAGCCGGCCTCGCGCGCCACAAAGGATTCGGCGGCCAACTCGTCCAGGGACAGCGTGGGACGATGCCCCGGCGGGGCCGCCAACACCAGGCGTTCTTCGAGAAACGGGGTGCTCATCAGGTCAGCGCGAGTGGCCGGCGCGCCGGTGAGGGCCAGGTCGCAGGCCCCGGCCAGCAGCCGGTCCACCGCCCCGGCCGAGTCCAATGTCTCCACCTCCACAGCGATGCCCGGGTGCTCCTGGCGAAAGCGGCCCAGCAGGCGCGGCAGGACGTAGGTGCCCGGCACAGTGCTGGCGGCCACACAGACGCGCTGCTCCGTGGCGGCGCGGACCCGGGCCTCGGCCTCGGCGGCCAGGGCCAGGATGCGGGCGGCATAGTCCAGCAGGGTTTCGCCGGCCGGCGTGAGGCGCAATCGCCGGCCGTGCCGCTCCAGCAGCCGCACGCCCAGCGCGCGCTCCAGCTCGTGGACGCGGGCCGCCGCGCCGGCCTGGGTGATGCCCAACGCCCGGCCGGCCGCCGCGTAACTCCCTTCCGCCGCCGCAATGCGAAACGCCGCCAACGCCGCCAGGTCCACACACACCTCCAGGCGCGTAGTATAACAAAAAATCAGCTTGTAGTCAACAAAAGAAAATCTTTTGACTAACGACGGCTTGACAATCTCCCTGTACTCTTGTATCATCGAGCAAGTAGACCAGGAACCCAAAACTCGAAACCCGTCACTCGAAACCCAAAACTCAAAACTCGTCACTCAAAACCCAAAACTCAAAACTCGTCACTCAAAACCCAAAACTCAAAACTCGTCACTCAAAACTCAAAACCCAAAACCCGTCACTCGAAACTCGTCACTCGGAGACCACGTATGCCGCTCGCGCCTCGTTACCCGCTCGTCGAACGCCCCCGGCCTTACTCGGCCCTGGCGACGGATTTTTATTCCCACACGATGGCCTGGGGGTTCAAGCTGCTGGAGACGCTGGATTTCGTCACCCGCCACGGCGTCTCGGCCCGCGACATCTGGCGCACGCGCATCGTTCAGGCATTGTTCTTCCGGCGCAACTTTTCCGACGCCGGCTATTGCCTGAACCTGGGCCTGCGCGCCGCGTTGGACGGCCTGCTGAACCTCCACCTGACGCGCGAGGAGGCCAACTGGCTGGCTGAACACCCGGCCTTCCGCGACGGCCCCCACGCGGCCCAGTTCCAGGCCCTCATCCGCGACTCGGCCGACAAGTTTTTGTTCCACGGCGACGTCTGGGCCATTGACGAGGGCGAGCTGGTCTTTCCCCACGAGCCGCTGCTCCTGGTGGTGGGCAACCCCTTCGAGGTGACGATCTGGGAGGCCGGGCTGCTGAACGCCTACAACACCGGCATCGCCTACGGGACCACAGCCCGGCTGATCTGCGACCAGGCCCGCCATCCCCGCACCGGCGCGCGCCTCCCGGTATCCGACTTTGCCCTGCGGCGGATGCTCTGTGGCCTGGGCGGGGCGGCGCAGATCAGCGAGTACCTGCTGGCCGGCGGGATGAGCACCACCAGCCATACGGAGGTGGGCTTTTTGCACCGCCATGACCCCGGCGATCCGATCCGGGTGGTGGGCACCCAGGCGCACCTCTGGATCATGATCTTTGGCAGCGATGAGGATGGCTTTGAGGCATACGCCCACGCCTATCCCCACGCGGCGGCCTTCCTGGGCGATACCACCGACTTTTTACGCAGCGGCGTCCCGGCGGCCATCGCCGAGATCAAACGGCTGCGCGAGCAGGGCTACCACCAGTTCATCCTGGTCCGCGACGACTCCGGCGACCTGGCCTACCACGTCAACAAGGCGGCCCAGGTGTTCCAGGCGGCCGGGATCGAGAACGCCGGTTTCATCGTCTCCAACAACCTGGACGCCCAGACCATCGCCAGCCTCATGCGCCAGACCGACCAGATCGCGGCGTTTGGCGTGGGCACCAACGCCGTCACCATCCAGGATTCGCCGGGCTGTGTCTACAAGACCGTGGCGACCGTGGCGCCGGACGGCCGGTTGAACGCCGTGATCAAGCTCAGCGGCGAGCCGGACAAGACCACCATCCCCGGCCCTCAGCAGGTCTACCGCCTCTACAACGGCGACGGGATCATGCTGGCCGACCTCATCACCGAGCTGGGCGAGGCCCTGCCGCCGGCCGGCACGGTGCGCATGTATGGCCCCTTCTTCCGGCAGCACCGGACCCGGGTGGCCTACACGAGTTGCCGTCGGCTGCTGCACAAGGTGGTGGAGCGGGGACAGCTCATCCGCCCGCTGCCCTCCCTGATGGAGATGCGGGAAAAGAGCTGGGAGCGCTTTGAGCGGGAGCTCCACCCGGGGCACCGCCGGCTGGAGAACCCCCACCGCTATCGCGTGGGGATGAGTCGCCGGCTCCACGAGCGTCGCGAGCGCATGATCGCCGCCGCCCTGGGCGAAGATGGCGATTTGATGGATGACATCTGAAGCGTCAAACGTCAAACGTAAAACGTCAAACGTGACGCGTGACGCATGACGCATGACGCATGACGTTTGACGTTTGACGCATGACGTTTGACGAATGACGAATCACCCCACGGAGACACGAACATGACCCAGAAGACACTATGGTTAGGAGCCGGGCACAGCCCCTCAGCGGGTGGGACAGAGGCGCATGGATTAAAGGAACGAGAGGTCAACATCCAGGTCACAGACCGCGTATATGCCCTGCTGCAAAGCCGAGGCCTGAAGGCCGGCGCGGGCGGCGTGGTGCTCATCCCTCACGAACACGACCTGCACCCCTCCATCCAGTGGGTAAAGAGCCAGCAGGCGAACCGGGCCAGGGGCGACATCGCCATTGAGTTGCACCTGCAAGGCCACCCGAACGCCAACTTGCGCGGCGCATTCATCCTCTACGGCAAAGAGGCCGAGGGCCTGGCGCGCACCCTGCTGGACGAATACACGGCCCGGGGAATGATCGGCGCCTGGGGCCAGGGCATCTACCGTTCGACCCAGGCGGCACACGACTGGCACGGCTGGGACGATTACGGCTGGAACAAGGGCCTGGACCCGGTCGCCTTCACCCTGATCTTGGAGATGGGCCACCTGACCAACGCCCAGGAGGCGGCCATCTTCAAGGACCCGGCCACGCAGCAGGTGCAGGCCCAGGCCGTGGCCGCCGGCCTCTATCGCATCTGTACCGGCCAGAGCTGGGACGTGCCAACCGTGTTCCGCGCGCCCTCCATCACCCTGGATCGGTTCCGGGCCGTCCTGGCGCAGGCCGCCTCCCCCCTGGCCGGCGACGCGGCCATCGCCTACTGGCTGTGCATCACCCAGGGCGTGGACCCGGCCTTCCCCCTGGCCCTGTTCCGGCACACCTCCCAGTTCGGCAACGTGGGCGAGACGGTGACGGCCCGCAACCCCGGCCTCCTGTCCACCGGCTCCGATGGCGTGAGCTGGACCATGAACCTGGGCAACCTGGGCGCCCGGCAGCGCTATCACGCCTGGCTGGATGGCTGGCGGGCCATGATCCACCACCTGAACATCTACCATCGCAGCCGCAATCACCAGACCGTGGCCGAGGTGCTGACGGATTGGGACGCCGGCGTGAACATGAGCGACATCGCCAGCCAGGTCGAAGCAACGATGTTGGGATGGGCGTCCTGAAGGCGGAAGGATGAAAGATGAAGGATGAAGGATGAAGGCGGAAGGATGAAGTGAGCCTGTTGGACCAGGTTCTCAACATCGGCGGGCTGGCATACCTGGTGGTCATGCCCCCGCTGTTGCTGTCGGACTGGCTGTTGATCGCCCTCAACCGCTACGGGATCGAGATCACCCAGTACACGCACGGTTTCGTGGCGCTCTGGAGCGCGTTCCTCTCCGTGGTGGGATTGAGAAAGCTGCTGGGTGTGGGGACCGGGCTGGCGCTGGGCCTGTCGCTGTTGAGCATGGTGCTTGGCATCATAGTCCTTGCCATCTTGGCCCGATGAGAGATGTGATGAACGTATGGTCATGCGCGGCGCGCCAACAGGCTTTCGATGAATTGCTCCCCCTCGTCTCCTGATGACGAAAGTCCAGCCATCGATTACGCCTTCCCGGAAGCGTTCGCCAACGAGTTATCGCGCGCCGAAGCGTTCAACAAGCACCTCTTCCGGCCCAACACCTACCTGCACAAGTGGTGGGCGCGGCGCTGCGGCTCCACATTCCGCACGATCCTCAAACAGTTCGCCCCGGACCCGGCGCGCCGGGACTATTACGCGCCCGGCGGACTGGAAGGCAAAATCGTGCTCGATCCGATGATGGGCGGCGGCACCACCCTGCACGAAGCGATCCGGCTGGGCGCCCGCGTCATCGGCGCAGACATTGACCCCATCCCGGTGGTGCAGGCCCGGGCCTCGCTGGCTCAGGCGGCGCTCTCAGACCTTCAAGCCGCCTTTGAGCGGTTCTTCGCGGACTTGTACTGGCGGATCGGCCCCTATTTTCAGACCGAATGCCCGGCCTGTGGGCAGACGGTGGACTCGCACTACACCCTCCACGGCGTCCGCAAGCGATGCACCTGCGGCGAAGCGGTGCAGATTGACCAGTACGAGCTGCGCCACGAGGGCGACCGCATCATCCGCATCGGGCCGGACAGTTGGGCGATCCAACCTAGCCCGGCTTCGCCGGACTATAGCCCCCCGGCCCCCTTCCCTGCCAGGGAAGGGGGGGACTCCCCTCTCCTCATAGGAGAGCCTGTCCCGAGCGTAGCCGAGGGGGGGCCGGGGGAGAGGTCCAGACTGCCGGGTGAGAAACCTATGCCTCGCCTCATCGTCAAGGGCGAAACGGTCTGCCCGGCCTGCCAGCAGAGATACCAGGATTTGCTCGACGAGCCGTTCTACGCGCGCTACGTCCCATTCGCCGTGGTGGGGCAGTGTCCCCAGCATGGCCTGTTCTTTCGTGCGCCCGGCGACGCGGACCTGGCCCGCATTCGCCAGGCCAACGAGCTGCGCGCCGGGCTGGACTTCGGGTCCTTCGAAGACTTTGCAGTGCGAGGTGGCCCCAAGTCCGGCGACCTGCTGACGCGAAACGTGCGTTCCTATCTGGACGTGTTCTCCTCGCGCCAACTGCTCTACCTGTACCACGCGATCCAGCTTTTGCGCGACTATGCCGGTCCGATCCGGCTCAACCTGGCCCTGTTGGTCTCCACGTCGCTGGAGTTCAACGCCCTGCTGTGCGGGTACAAGGGCTGGTCCACGCGCCGGCCCGGCGCGATCCGGCACGTCTTTGCCCTGCACGCCTACGCCTTCCAGTACACCGTCGCCGAGAACAACCCTGTCAACCGCGCGCGTTCGTCCGGCAACCTGCGGCAGCTTTTCCGCGACCGGATCGAGCGCGGGCGCAGGTGGGCCGTCGCGCCGGTGGAGCGCATGATAGACCGGGACGGCCAGGCGCATCCGGTCACGATCCGGGGCGAGGTGGACGGCGGCGTGGAGGTTTTCGACCAGGCCGCGCTGACCAAACAACCACGGGCGTTCTGGCTCATCCACGGCGATTCGCGCCGCCTGCCCATCGAGAGCCAATCGGTGGACATTATCGTGACCGACCCGCCGTACTATGACAACGTGCAGTACAGCGACCTGGCCGCGTTCTTCCGGGTCTGGCTGGCGCGCCTGCTGCCGGACGAGGCGCGCTGGACCTACGATGAGACGAGCAGCGCGGTGGCGACCCAGGCGGCCGACGATGATACTGGCTTCATCGCCGCGCTATCTGGCATCTTCCGGGAATGCGGCCGGGTGCTCAGGCGCGGCTCCGGCCGGCTCGTCTTCACGTTCCACCATTGGGACCCCAACGCCTGGGCCGAGTTGACCATCGCGCTCCAGCAGGCCGGGTTCCGGCTGGTCAACGCCCACGTGGTCTTTTCCGAGAACCCCATCTCGTCGCACATCCAGAACCTCAAGGCCCTCACGCACGACGTCATCCTGGTGCTGGCGCTGGATGGCGAGAGCCAGGCCGGGCGACGATGGCCGCCGCTCCAGTCCATAGAGGCCGGCGACAGCGAGACGTTCTGCCGGCAGTGCGGCGCAGCGTTGGGCTGGCTGCTGGGGAGCGGGTGCGCGCCGGGCGAGATCCGGGCGACGTGGAAACAGGCCCTCCTGCAAAGCTCAACACCCGGGGAGGCAAGATGAATGCACATACCTGTATATCTTCACGTTTTTGCTACGCGCTGTTCCTGGTGATCGCCTGGCTCTCTGGGTGTATGAGCCAAACCGCCCCGGCCTCACCGCCAGCATCACCCCGTATCAGTGTGCCTCCCCCATACGTAGCGCCCGCGACGGCGACCCTGCCACCCACAGCCACCCATACGGCCGTACCACCGCCCACGTCCACTCCACCGCCGACCGCTACATATCCCCCCTATGTGGATCGCCCCTTCACCGTGGTCTTTCTCCGCGACGGCAACCTGTGGCTGTCCGAGATCGGCGGTGGTGGAGAAAGGCAGTTGACGACCGAGCCGGCCGATTGGCCGGTCAATGAGTATGCAATATCGCCGCGTTGTGATCGGATCGCGTATATCGTCTACAAGGGACCACCGGCCCCAGACGCGCTGGTCAAGCAAGTGCTTATTCCCAGTGGTACAGTGAACGTGCTCACCGGCGAGAACGATCCGTGCATCGAATATAGCCTGGGCTGGCTCGACCAAGATCACATCACCTTCGCCCTGAGCGAGTTCCCCGCGTCCGGACATGAGAAAGACCCATCTTTTCAGATCTGCCAGCCATCATTTCACCACCTCGTGGTTAACCTGGCTACGGGCCAACGCACGTTCGTCCCCGAATCGCTGCTGCTCTCCCAATCCCCCAACGGTCGCTATTGGCTGACCTGTTCCAGGGGTTACGTCTACGAAGGCCCATGCCATTACAAGCTGCAAGATCTTCGGACCGGCCAGCAATGGCCGATTGCTCAGAGTATCGGGTGGGGCGGATTTATTGGTTGGTCGCCAGATAGCCAGTATATGTTGTTCACCGCCTATATCGATCCTGAAGACATCACTTGTCAACTGTTCGTGATCGACGCTGCGACGCGCCAGGAACATGCCATCACCCCGCCGAACAAAACAGTATCCAGCAGTTGGTCGCCGGCCAGTTGGTCGCCGGATGGTCGTACCATCGCTTTCGAACAGTGCGACGTGGACGGTCTCACCCGTTCAAACTGCGCTCTGTGGCTCGTCAACCGCGATGGCACCCAGGCGCGCCCAATTCCCACCCATCTCTCTGGCAATGTTCTTGGCTGGACTCCCGATGGCTCGCGCCTGGTCATCTTCAACGACAATCACGAATCTCGTCCCTCCGTGGTGTGGAGCGTTCGACTGGACGGCACGGATCTTCGGCCGGTGGTCTGGTATGCCAGTTTACCGCAAGTCCTGTGCAAGCCTTGAGCAGACATGCAGTTCAATACACAACCTGGTTGATTCACCGGCCAGGCTTGTTGACCAACTAAACACACGTGTTGATCAAGTCAACAAGCATATTAGTTTAGTTAATAAATCGTTCGACTAACCGGAACAATCATTTGACTAATCTGAATGACTATTCTACTAATCTAAGCGGTCATTCGATTAATCCAACACGCCATTCGACTAAACCGAAAGGCGATTTGACTTACTAGACGCCCTATGCTACAATCATTCCGGCCGATTCCCGGCCTATTCCAATCTGTTCAGGAGGTGACTCATGGCTCGACGGTATCCCACGGACGTACTGGCGCAAGCGCAGGCGGTGCAGGAAGCATGGAAGCAGATTGACCCTGCCCTCAAGATCGGCGATCTGACGCCCGATACCCTGGTGGCGGAGCTGCCCCAGGCGCAGGCCGTGCAGGCGCAGATCAGCACGCTGGAAGCGCAGCTCACCGATCTGCGCAACCAGCGCGACGCCCTCTACACGGCGGTCTGGGACAAGGTGAAGCGGGTGCGCGCCGGAATCAAAGGCATCTACGGCGATGACTCCTCGCAGTACGAGATGGTGGGGGGCACGCGCCGCAGCGAGCGCAAGCGGCCGGCGCGCAGGTCCCCGGCGTAAGCGCGTGGGAAGAAAGATGGCCCCACTAGATACGCTGACAGCCGGCCCATCCCTGGCCGACGAGATCCGTGCCTTTGTGGAGGCGATGGTGGCCGGCGCGCAGACGCACACCCGCTACCGCACGCCGCTCGTGGGCTTTGCCGCGGCCGATGACCCGGCCTGGCAGGTGATCCGCGAGCGGGTGAACCCGGACCACCTGCTCCCCACCGACATCCTGCCCGGCGCGCAGACGGTGGTCGCCTTCTTCGTGCCGTTCTCGTACCGGGTGGTGACGGAGAACAAACGGCATTTTTACGTCTCCCCGGAGTGGGTCCGGGCCTACGTGGAGACCAACGCCCTCATCGAGGACGTATGCCGGGGCCTGGAGCGGCTGCTGGCCGACAAAGGCATCTGGGCCGCGCACCAGGCCCCCACCCACAACTTTGACCCGGAGACACTGCGCGCGCCCTGGTCGCACAAGAGCGCGGCCTACGTGGCCGGCCTGGGCGAGTGGGGCCTGCACCACATGCTCATCACCGCGCGCGGCTGCGCCGGGCGCTGCGGCAGCCTGGTCATTGACGCAGCGATCCCGCCCACCCGGCGGCCCGATAGCCTCTACTGTAGCTTCTACCGGGATGGCTCGTGCGCGGAATGCGTGAAGCGTTGCCCCGTGGGCGCGCTCACCGTCAACGGCCTGGACAAGGAGCGCTGCTACCGGGTATGCCTGGAAACAGACATGGTCTATCGCAGCCAGTTCGGCACATCCGACGTGTGCGGCAAGTGCGCCACCGGCCCCTGCGCCTTCCGCCCGCCAAAGACCGGCGACTGACGACTGCGGACTGCGGACTGAGAACTGCGGACTGCGGACTGCGGACTGCGGACTGCGGACTGCGGACTGAGGACTGAGGACTGAGGACTGAGGACTGCGGACTGAGGACTGAGGACGAAACAGGAACTTGACTTTCCCGCATACCACCTGTATACTTGGCCTTGCAAAACGACAGAGGAGGGACCGTTGACGGACCCGATTCCAGCATGGATTGGCCGGCCGGCGCGCCGGGTGGGCATCCTCTATGGCTACGAGTCCGATACCCAAAGCCTGGCGCAGGCCCTGGTCGAGCAGGCCCGGCAGCGGGGCGTGGCCTGCTGGGCCGGTCGCAAGGACGATCAGGCGAGTGCCCAGCAATGGCTGAGCCAGGACGCCACCGACTTTCTCGTCGTCATGGGCGGCGATGGGACCGTGCTCTGGGCGGCGCACATCACCGCAATCAGCCAGGTCCCCATCGTCGGCGTGAACTTTGGCACCCTGGGATTCCTGACCGAGTTCGAGCCGGCCGAGCTGATGGACTGCTTCCCGGCGCTCCTGGCGGGCGAATACTGGCTGGAAGAACGACTCAAACTGCGCGGTGAGGTCTGGCGAGACGGCGTGTGCATCGCCACGCACGAGGCCCTGAACGACGTGGTGGTGTGCCGGGGATACCTGTGCAAGATGGTGCGCGTCAAGGTGACCATTGACAACGAGCCGTTCACCACCTACGCGGCGGACGGCGTCATCGTGGCCACGCCCACCGGTTCCACGGCCTACTCATTCTCGGCCGGTGGACCTATCGTCCACCCCCAATTGCGCAACCTGATCCTCACGCCGATTGCGCCGCACCTGATCCTATCCCGAAGCTGGGTCCTGTCGCCCCAGGCCCAGGTGAATATGGAACTGGTCGGCCGAGAGACGGCGTTGGTCACGGTGGACGGACAGAGCCACGCCCCGTTATATCCCGGTGATCGGGTGCAGGTACGGGCCAGCGAGAACGTCACCCGCTTTGTGCGTCGTCGGCCGCGCACCTATTTCTACGGCGCGCTCCTGGAACGCATCAAGTAAAAACCCAAAACCCAAAACCCAAAACCCAAAACCCAAAGCCCAAAGCCCAAAACCCAAAGCCCAAGACCCAAATCGTAACACGAGGAGACGAGGAGCACATATGGCGAAGGAAAAAGCCATCGAGGTGGAAGGCACCGTGATAGAGGCATTGCCGGATGCCATGTTCCGGGTCGAGCTGGACAATGGCCATCGGGTCCTGGCGCACCTGTCGGGCCGGATGCGCAAGAACTACATCCGGGTCCTGTTGGGTGACCGGGTGGCCCTGGAATTGTCCCCCTACGACCTGACCCGGGGCCGGATCACCTACCGCCATCGAAAACCCACCGCCAAAAGAGCCGACTGAGCAGCCAGACGAAACCACATGTTGGGCGAACTGCACGTCACCAACTTTGCCATCATTGACCGGCTGGCCTTACGCTTGCCGGATGGCTTTAGCGTGCTCACCGGCGAGACCGGGGCCGGCAAGTCCATCATCGTGGACGCCGTGGGCGCGCTCCTGGGCGGCCGGGTCACCGATGATCTGGTGCGCACCGGCGCAGACGCCGCCTACATCGAGGGGATCTTTACGCTCCCGCCAGCCCAGGCCCGCGAACTGGCCCCGCTGTTGGCGGAGCACGGGCTGAACGGCGACGACGACACGCTGATCCTGTCCCGCGAGATCCGGCGTGGCGGGCGCAACGTCTGCCGGATCAACGGCCGCGCCGTCACCGCCGCTGTCCTGCGCACGGTCGCCCAGGGGCTGGTGGACATCCACGGCCAGTCCGAGCACCTCTCGCTGCTGCGCGTGAACACGCACGTGGATTTGCTGGACCGCTACGCCGAGTTGGGCGGCGCCCGCCAGCGCGTGGCCGAGGGCGTGGCTGAATTGCGCCGGGTGCGCCGCGAGCTGCATGACCTGTTGCGCGACGAGCGGGAGCTGGCGCGGCGGGTGGACCTGCTCACCTTTCAGGTGCAAGAGATCGCCGCGGCCCGGCTCCGCGAGGGCGAGGAGGAAGAACTGCGCCTGGAACGCCAGCGGCTCGCCAACGCGGAACGCCTGGCCCAGCTCGCGGATCTGGCATACCGGGCCTTGCACGAGGGCGAGGACGAGGCCCCCTCCGCCAGCGACCGGCTCAGCGAGGCCCGGGCGGCGCTGGACGATCTGGCCGGCCTGGACCCCACCCTGGCCCCCTGCCTCCAGCAGGCGGAGGAGCTGACCTACCAGGTGGAAGCGCTGGCCGAGTCCCTGCGCGACTACCGCGACGCCGTCGAGTTCGATCCCCCTCGGCTCAAGCAGATCGAAGACCGGCTGGACCTCATTTTCAACCTCAAGCGCAAGTACGGAGATTCCATCACCGAGATCCTGGCGTTTGCCGCACGAGCCGGGCGCGAGTTGGACCACATCACCCACGCGGAGGAACGCATCGCTGAACTGCAGGCAGAGGAAAACCGCCTGCTCGTGGCCGTGGGAGAGATGGCGGCCGCGCTCTCCGCCGCCCGGGTCGCGGCGGCCACGCGTCTGGCAGCCGCGATGGAAACCCAACTGATGGACCTGGGCATGGCCGGCGCCCGCTTTGTGGTGGACATCCGCCAGGAGGAGGCCGAAGATGGCGTGATCGTGGGCGACCGGCGCCTGGCCTGCGATGCCACCGGGGTGGACCGGGTAGAGTTCCTCGTTGCGCCCAACGTCGGCGAGCCACCCAAGCCCCTGGCGCGCATCGCCTCTGGCGGCGAGATGTCACGCCTCATGCTGGCCCTCAAGAGCATCCTCTCCGCCGCCGACGAGATCCCCACCCTCATCTTTGATGAGATTGACGTCGGCATTGGTGGGCGCAGCGCGGCCGTGATCGGGGAAAAGCTCTGGCGGTTGACGTCGGCCCATCAGGTCATCTGTGTCACGCACCTGCCCCAGATCGCCGCCTTTGCAGATGCCCATTATGCTATCTCCAAAGGTGTGGTTGAAGGACGCACGACCACGCGGGTGAAAAAGCTATCCCGGCCCGAACGCCTGGAAGAGCTGGCTATGATGCTCGGTGGCGTATCCCCCAGCGACGTCACCCGCCAGGATGCCCAGGAGATGCTGGCGCGATCCCAGGCCATCCGGGCCAAAGCCACCTAGCCACGATCATTCACATGTTGCTCCGTCCCTCGGCGTTCGCAGACCGCCGGGGAGCACAGGATGCGCCATGCCGCAATGATCCAAGCCAGAGCATGGACAGCTTGCTGCCAATGTAGTATAATGGCAACCAGCGGAACCGTCTCGCATAGGGTCCCACGGCGTGCGAGCGCCAGAAAGGAGCGATGAGCGATGAAGTGTCCCCGATGCGGTGCTGAGGTTCAACCCGGTGAAGTCTTCTGTGGCGAGTGCGGGGCGCGAATGCCCCCCGCAGCGCCTCCCCAAAAAGGGCCGCCCATCGTGCCTATCGTGATCGGGGTGCTCGTGGTGCTGGTCGCGTGCTGCCTGGGCAGCATCGTCCTGATCCTGATCGGGGCGATCTCCCTGCCGCTGCTCACTCCTCCCACGCCCACACCCACGCCTACGGCGACGCCAACCCCCTCGCCCACGCCTACGGCGACGCCAACCCCCACGCCCACGCCTACGGCGACGCCGACACCTACGCCCGCACCTACCGAGACCGCCCCTCCCTCACCCACCAGGCCGGTTACGGTGGACGGGATGAAAGTCTACACCAGCGACAAACATGGCTTCTCGATCCATTACCCGGCCGACTGGCTCATGACCGAGAGCGCCTCTGGTCCCGTGTTCTCCAGCGCCAGGACCGTGGCTGGAGTCGCCATTGGCGTTATCCCGGGGGCCAATCTCCTGGGCGACGAAAAGGCGCTGGTCAATCATTTTGTGACCTCGCTCCAGACGCAAGGCACCTTCAAGGATGTCGCGGTCTTGTCTGAGGATACACGAACCTTCAACGGGGTAGAATGGCGTTACCTGGTCATCACCAGCAGTTACTCGGGCATGAAAACCAAATGGGACCTATACGCCAAGATCCACACCACCGGCACCGGCTATGTCTTTATCGGCTTTGCTGTCATGGATAGCTACGATCAGGTCACGCAAACGTTTACCGAGATGATGGAGAGCTTTGAGTTTCTTCCGTGATGTGACCAGCGATCTCGGCGCCTGGTGGTTGGCGATTTGCTATCCGGCGCACATCTAGAAAAGGAGGCCCGAACATGATCTGCCCCCACTGTGGAGAAACCAACGAACCGTCTGCCAGGTTCTGCGCCGGATGCGGTGTTTCCTTGCCCCAGCCCGCCGCCGAGTCTGTCAAACCCGAGCCACCCGCACCAACAGCCAGTCAAAAGCGATCGTCCATGCCCCTCATCGTGGGCGGCGTTGTGCTGGTGCTGCTGATCCTGTGTTGCTGTGGCCTGATCGTGGGCGGCGGCGGCGGCGTCGTGGTCGTCGCCTACCTGCAACCCACGGCCACCTTCACGCCGACGGCCACATCAACGCCCACCAACACCCCCACGCGCACGCCTACCCGGACACCGACTCGGACACCCACGCGCACGCCCACCCGGGCGCCTACGCGCACACCGACCCGGACACCGACTCGCGTCGCCGTGCAACCGACGGTGGCCGGAGGGATGAAAAGCTATACGAGCACCACCTTTGGTTTCTCCATCAAGTACCCGGCCGACTGGCGGGTCAACGAGATGTCGAACAGCGTCTCGTTCAATAGCAATACAGAAGCGACCAGTGCCCAAATCGGCGTTATCCATAACTGGTCCGGCGACGAGCAGTCACTGTCCACCGCATTCGTGTCTTCCATGCGCCAGAACGACATGTTCAAGAACCTGACCATTGATTCGCAGAGCACCCGAACTTTCAACGGCGTGGTGTGGCGCTACTTGCAGCTCACCAATGCCACTTCCACCAGCACGACCAAATGGGACATGTATTTCAACAAACACGAGAGAGACGGTTACATCTTCGCCGGGTTTGCTAACTCGATAGATTATGCCCGGCG
>FWPV01007016.1_pt1 | contig 20929 bp, 17 predicted proteins | sample 2228371 | NCBI WGS metagenome assembly FWPV01 (sample SAMEA103939776, study PRJEB20133) | metagenome | reverse complement strand
CTGTATGCTACCGGCACTGCTGGCGGTGAACGCCGGGGCCGGCCTGCTGGTGGGGGCAGAGTTTCCGCTGGCGAATGCCCTCACCTCTCCCCATCTTGGGAGCGGGAAGGGGGCCGGGGGATGGGGTGAGAGCCGCGCCGGGTTCCTCTACGCCGCCGACCTGGTTGGGGCGTTTGTGGGGGCAATCCTGGTGGGGGTGGTACTCGTGCCCGTGTTGGGCGTGGCGGAGACGTGCCTGCTGGTGGCGGCGCTCAAGGCGGGGAGCCTGGTGCTCGTCGCCACGCGGTGGTGAACCCGGCCAGGCCGGCGTCGGGCTACGTCCAGATGCCGGGGATCGCCTCCCCACAAAAGCGGCATCGGCCGGCCTCCAGGTTCGCAGACATGGTGGTAAAATGCGCGCGGGTGATGACCGGCTGATGGCAGGTCGGGCAATACGTGCTGTTGCGGTCGTGGCCGGGCACGTTGCCGATGTAGACGTAGCGCAGGCCCTCTTTCTCCGCGATGGCGGCCGCCGCCTCCAGGGTCTCTATCGGCGTGGGCGGCAGCCGCTGGAGCTTGTAGGCCGGGAAAAAGCGCACGAAATGCAGCGGTGTGTCCGGGCCTACCTGTTCGGCCAGCCAGGCGCACATCCGCCGGGTGACGGTCAGGTCATCGTTCAGGGTGGGAATAAGCAGGTGCACCACTTCCAGGTGCGTGTCCGTCTGGCGCACCGCGCGCAGCGTCGCCAGCACTGGGGCTAGAGCGGCCTGGCTCACCCGCTCGTAATACGCTTCCTCAAAGCCCTTAAGGTCTACCACGATGGCGTCTAACGCGGGCAAGAGGGCGCGCAGCGGCTCGGCGCACATGGCCCCGTTGGTGTGGCACAATGTCCGCAGGCCCCGAGACCGGGCGGCGGCGGCGATGTCGGCCATGTACTCGTAAAAGACGGTCGGCTCGTTGTAGGTGAAAGAGACGGCGGCGCAACCCTCCCGGACGGCCCGGTCTGCGATCTCGGCCGGGGTGGCTGGTTCGCTGGTCAACTCGTCTATGCTGCGCTGGGAAAGCTCCCAGTTCTGGCAGCCCCGGCAGCGGAAGTTGCAACTGGCCGTGGCGATGCCGAGGATGCGCTGGCCCGGCAGCATGTGAAAGACCGGCTCTTTCTCGATGGGGTCCGCCTGGATGGTGGTGGCCCGACCGTAGACCCTGGTGAAATACGCTCCGTCCACGTTCTTGCGGTTGCGGCAAAACCCCAGGCGTCCTGCCGGGACCACGCAGCCCCGGAAGCAGAGCTGGCACTGCACGACGCCACCGTCGCGGGGTTCCCAGAAGTGGGCTGGGTGCAGGGGCCAGGGCGTGGGCGACGGCAGGCGGCCGGGCGCGACCGCCGGCGTGGCCGGCTCGTCGGGCGCACACCGGCCCAGGATCAGGGCGCCCGCCGCAGCCGCCAGCCACCCACAAAAAGCCCGGCGCGTCCACCGTGGCTCATCCATCGGGACCTCCTCTCGATCAGCATAACACATCGGCTCCGCAAAGTCAAGTTGTGTCGTATCACCGTATCGCCGCTGAAACGCCCTTCCTATCTGGCGAGAATGTGGTATAATAGTCTCAGTTAGATGGAAAAAGTTGCTCAAGGCGGGTCTGCGACCCGCGCGCTTGGCGTCGGCGGTGGCAAACCGCCGAGGAGCACAAAAGCTGACAGCTTGCGCTACAATTACGAGTTGCCCACCCAGTCAAGCCTGGGCTTGGCGCGCGGGGCGCACCCCGTAGGCACGAAAATATCACCCGGCGGGTTTGAAACCCGCGCCGGGGGCGACCTAACCCCCCGGCCCCCTTCCCTATGAGGGCAGGGGGAGCCTGGAACCAAGACCCCCCTCCCCGCACCGGGGACACCCTGACGGGTGCAGGTGGGTCGGGGGATGGGTTTATTTTCGAGGGAGGCCGTGCGTCTGTGGAATCCTTTGCCTCACGCGAACGTCTGGCCCGCTGGACAGACTTGCGCTTGCGGCCGATCGCGCCTTTCACCTGGTTGGGGCCGGCCCTGGCCTGTCTCTGCGGGGCGCTGGCGGCGCGCGGCCCGCACCTGGATTGGCCGCTGATCCTGGCCTTGCTCCTGGCCGATCCGCTATGGGGCGGGGTGTGGACGCTGATCGTGAGCCGCAACTGGTTCGTGATCCGGGGCGCCTCCTGCGGAGACAAGGGCTTTCGCCTGCCGGCCTTGCCGTTCACGACGCCGGGTTCAGCGGGTGACCGCCTGGTTCGCTGGCTGGACCACGGATTGGACTGGATCGTCACCGTCCTGTGGCCCTGGCTAGGCTCCTCGATCTTGAGCCTGGTGGTGGTCTATGTCCTGGCCCTGTGCGTGGCGCTGATCCTGGGCACGGCAGCCCTGATCCTGACCATCGTGGCGCTGATTCTGGCCGTGTTGCAGTGGCTATCCCGCACGGTGGGGTCGGGCGAGCGGGCCGTGCTCACAGCCCTCTACGCGGTGGCCTTGCCCTGGCTGTTGGGTCTGGCGGCCAATGATGCCTGGCGCCCGGCCCTCTACCAGTGGAATGCCCTGGCCGCTCGTCTCACGGCCACCGGGCAGTGGCGCTGGCCGCAGCCCAGGGAACTGACGCCGGTGCTCGGCTACGTACCCTGGGCGGCCTGTGGGGCGGCGCTGCTCTACACCGAAGCCTACCGCTGGTGCCTGCGCCTGCATGACGGCGAGCGTGCCCTGGGCACTGCCGCCCTGATCCTGGACATCGTGCAGGTGTTGGTGGTGGTGCTGCTGGTGATCGTGAACCAGCCGCTGTTCGCCGGAGTGGTGAGCCTGTGCCTCTTGCCACAGATCCTCTTGCAGCCCTTTCTGGTCTGGGAAGGCCGGCGCACCTGGTACCTGCGTCACGCCCAGTCCTTCCTGATCGCGGGCATGGTCGTCACGGCCATCGGCGTGGGATTGGCGATGGCGGGCTAAAGAAGCAACGATGAACACGAACAGATACCCGTAGGAGAACAAGATGCGCATCGGTGTGATCTCGGACACCCATATCCCGCGTGTGTTGCCGGCCCTGCCACCTCGAATCCGCGAGGTATTTGCCGATGTGGACATCATCGTCCACCTGGGAGACATCACCACGTTGGACACCCTGCACGAGCTGGAAGCGATCACCATCACGATCGCCATATCCGGCCATGCGGATCCGCCGGACGTCCAGCAATATCTCCCGCGCAAGACCCACGTCCAGGTGAGACAGGACCGGCGTGTGGGCCTCATCCACGGCGATCAGGAACCGCGCGGCTTATTGGACCGCCTATCTAACTGGCTGGGCGGCGCGGTCAGGAACCAGGACATCTTGCCACACATATACCAGGCGTTCCGCGATGATGAGCCAAAGGTGGACGTCATCGCCTTTGGACATTCCCACGTGCCGTATAACCGGGTGCATGGCGGCGTGCTGTTTTTTAACCCCGGCTCGATCATCCCGACCAGGCGGCTACCGGGCACCGTAGGCATCCTGGAGATTGACGACAAGATCCGCGGCCAGATCGTGCCTCTATGATCTCAAGCCCGACAGATTCCGAAGCCGGCCCTCAGCGGGCCGCATGAGAAGGGAGGGAGCTGTGGACTTTCAACAGGCTGAAGCGCGTTTCAATGCCCTGCGTGACCAACTCCGTGATGGCGTCATCAGCCGGGCCGAGTTCGTGCAGGCCGTGGCCCAGATCCTGGTTTACGATGCTCAAGGTCGCTATTGGACCCTGGACCCGCGCACCGGCCATTGGCTCTACTTTGATGGCCGGACGTGGCAGGAGGCGCCGGGGCAATCGCAGCTCCCCACCGCCCGGGCCGTGACGCCCACCGGCGCGGCGCCGCCCCCCTACGTTCAAGAGGAGGAAGGGGGCGCGCCGTGGCTATTGCTGGGGATCGTCGGGCTGGCGGCGCTGGCCCTGTGCCTGCTGGGGGGCATTGCCGCCGCTATCATCGTGGGCGCGGGCGCGGCGCGTGGCCCCGGTGGTCAGGGGCCTACCGTGCAGGTGCAGTCGCCCGCCCAGGGGGCCCAAATCCTGGTGAACCAGGAGGTCGTCGTCCAGAGCATGGCCACGGATCCCCAGGGCGTCACCCGGATCGAGTTGTGGGTGGATGGCAACCTGAGCGATGTGACGACCAGCCCGGATCCGAATGGGCAACCCTCCCTGGTAGCCACGCAGCGGTGGACGTTCCGCCAGCCCGGCCCGCACACCATCCAGGTACGGGCGCGGAACCGGGCCAACGCCGAGGGCACCTCGTCTCTGATCAGCATCCAGGTGATCGGTGAGGGAGCGACCGTCACGCCCCCGGCCGGCCCTGACCAGACGCCGGGGGCCTCTCCCCAGCCCTGCACCAACGACAACGCCTTTGTCAGCGACGTGACGGTGCCGAATGGAACCCAGGTCCAGCCCGGGGCACGGGTGGACAAGGTGTGGCGGCTGCAAAACACCGGCACCTGCGAATGGGGCGCGGGCTACCGCTGGGTCTATGTGGGCGGCGAGCAGATGGACGCGCCGGAATCCGTGGCCGTGCCGGCCACTGCCCCCGGCCAGGAAGCGGATTTACGCGTGGTGTTCACCGCCCCCGTGGTGCCCGGCACTTACGTCTCCACCTGGCAAATGCAGGCCCCCGATGGCACCCGGTTCGGGATCGAGGCCACGCTGAACATCGTGGTGCGGTCCGTGCCCACCGCCACGCCCCGGCCCACACGCACGCCCACCGTGACCGCCTCGCCCACGCCGGAGCCGCTGATCAGCTTCTGGGTGGAAAAAAACAAGATCACCCCAGGTACGTGCACCAAGTTGCACTGGGACGTGGAATACGTGCGCGAGGTATATCTGAAGGAGGGAGACGATCCAGAGTACGGTGTGGCGGGCCATAGCAGCAAAGAGGTCTGTCCCTCAGTCACCACCAGGTACGTGTTGCGAGTCGTCAAACGTGATGGGCAGAGTGAATACCGCGAGATCACGGTAAAAGTCGAGTAACCTGGCCTGCTTTTTACTTTTCCCAACAGGAGGCGAACATGGAAAAGCCACACGTGCGCATCTGGAAACTGGTCGCCCTGGCGGCTGTGCTGGGGTTATTATGGCTGGCCTGCGATCTGCCCGGCGCTGCGCCCAGCGTGCAGGTCGGCAAGCCCTGGGTGACCATCGCGGCGCCGGCCAGCGGCAGCACGCTGCTGGTAGGCCAGGAGACAGTCATCCAGGTCAATGCGGTAGACGCCCAGGGGATCATCCGGGTCGAGATCAAGGTGGATGGCGCGCTGGTCGGCACAGCCCAGAGCCAGACACCCCAGGGGCAAACCAACATGGTGGCGGTCTACCCCTGGACGTTCACCCAGCCCGGCAGTCACATCATCATGGCCCAGGCCTTTAACGTGGCCGGCCAGGCCAGTGACGTGGCTGTGGTCAACGTGCGGGTTACGGCGGTCGAGACACCGGTGCCCACCGTCCCCGGCGAGCCGACGACGGTCCCCCCCACGGCGCCACCGCCCATGCCCACGCCACCGGGTTGCGTGGATGACTCGGCATTCGTGGCCGACGTGACGGTGCCGGATGATTCCGTCTTTCAGCCGGGGGACCGCATTGACAAGATCTGGCGGATGAAGAACACCGGCTCATGCACCTGGGGGGCCGGCTATCGCTGGGCCTACGTGAAGGGCGCCAAGATGGGTGCGCCGGATTCGGTGGCGGTGCCCTACACGGAACCCGGCCAGACCGCCGACCTGTACGTGGTCTTTACTGCGCCGGCCCAGCCCGGCACCTACACCAGCTATTGGCGGCTGCGCGACCCGAACGGCAACCTGGTGGGCCACCAGACCATGATGCGCATCATCGTGCCCGCGCCGCCGGTCTCGCCGCCGCCGCCCACAGTCCCGCCGCCCACGGCCAGCCCCAGCATCAACTTCTGGGCCGACGATACCACCCTGCACCCGGGCCAGTGCACGTGGATCCGCTGGGACGTAGAGTACGTGATCGCGGTATACCTGTCCGTCCTGGGCGGCGCGGAGGAAGGTGTGGCCGGCCACGACAAACGCTGGGTTTGCCCGCCCACCACCACGACGTACCAGTTGCGGATCGTCACGACCGGTGGAGACGTGTTCCGTTACGTCACGTTGTGGGTCTCACCGTACTACTAGCACGCGAATACCAGGTAACGGACGAGGTGTTGAATCTGTAGGGCAGGCTTGCGAGCCTGCCCTATGGGGTTTCGGGCAGCGTTTATGAACGGTATAACCCTGGAGCGTTGGTGTTCGCGGATCATCGAGGGCGGTTGGCTGCTGATCGCGCTGGGTGTACCCCTGGCCTTTGACGCCGGCAGTGCCCAGCCCTTCGAGCCGGCCAAGGTGGCGGTCTTGCGTACCATTGTGGTATTCATGGTCGTCGCCTGGCTGGTCGAAGCAGGGGGGCAGAGGAGCAGGGGGCCGGAGACCTGCCCTGAGCCAAGTCGGGGGGAGCAAGGGGGACGCAACGCACGTCGCGTCTCTTTCATCCTTCATCCTTCATCCGTCTGCACCCGCCAGGGTGTCATCCTTCTCCTCGCGCTGACCCTGGCCTTGATATACCTGGCCGCCGCGACGTTCTCCATCGCGCCCCGGATCAGCCTGTGGGGCAGCTACTCGTGGCGTCAGGGGGCGTATACGTTCCTGTGTCTGCTGGCCCTGTTCGCGCTGGTGGCCGGGCGCTTGCGCACGCGACCGCAACGGGAGCGACTGGTCACGGCCATGCTTTGCGCCAGCGCCGTGGTGAGCGGCTACGGGCTGATCCAATTCGCCGGCCTGGACCCGATCCCCTGGGAGCGAGCGGGGGAGCGCGCCTTTGCCACGCTGGGGCACCCCAACTTTCTGGGGCTATACCTGGCGATGACGATGCCGCTGGCGGCGGCGCGCCTGCTGGCAACACCAAGATGGCCGCGCCGGAGCCTCTATGCCGGGCTGCTGTTCGCCCAGGCCGGCTGCCTGCTGGCGACGGTCTCCCGCAGCGCGTGGTTGGGGGCGCTGGTTGCGAGCGTGGTCTTGAGTCTGCTCGCCCGGCAAGGTCCGCCGGACGTTGCGGCCAGCCGTGCGCGACGCGCCCGGTGGACAGTCGTGGGCCTGGGGACGTTGGCGATGGCCTTGGCGGCCCTGGCCGCCTGGGCCTATGCCGATCCTGGCGGCTGGGCGTCTGGCGGGTTGCTGGAGCCGGTGCACTCGCTGCTGCGCGGCAAATCCGCCACCACGACCATCCGGCTCCTGACGTGGCCGGCCGCGGCGCAGATCGTCGCCGCGCGCCCCATACTGGGGACCGGGCCGGAGAGCTTTGAGCTGGCGTTCCAGGCGGTCTATCCCCCGGCGCTGACGGCCTACGGCGGGGCCGGGGCCACCGGCGGGCAGGTCCACAACGAGTTCCTGGATTGGGCGGTGAACGTCGGGCTGCCGGGGCTGGCCGCATACCTGGCGCTGGTGCTCGCCGTCTGCTGGCGCGGCTGGCGAGCGGTCCAACACGCCCCGCGCGATGAGGCCCTGCTGGCGGCCGCGCTCATCGCCAGCGTGGCGGCGTACCTGGTGGCGAACCAGTTCAGCTTTGGGACGGCCGCCACGCGGAGCGCGTTGTGGTTGAGCCTGGGGATGCTTGCGGCCTGCGGGGGGACCCTTCGGGTTGCCCAAACCCGAAGGGTCTCAAAAAGGTGGGGGCAGGGGTTGGCCGGCGCGACGCTCTTGCTGGCCGCGCTGATCTTTGTCCTCGGCACGAACGTCGTGCCGCTCCTGGCCGATGCCCACGCCAGGGCCGGGATGCGCCATCTGACTGCCGGCGACTGGCCGGCCGCCATCGCCGCCTACGAGCAGGCCATCGCGCTCCAGCCGGAGCAGGACCGCTATCACGCGCTGTTGGCCTCCGCCCGGGTAGCCCAGGCGGTCAATGGCGAGGTCTCGGCGTTTCCGCTGGCTGAGGCGGCCATCGCGCGAGCTATCGCCCTGTCGCCCAGGGATGAGGCTCATTGGCTGATGCTGGGCGACGTGCGGCGGTATTGGGGAGAAGCGACGCCGGGAGCTGCCCACCTGGACCGGGCCATCGCGGCCTACCGGGAGGCGCAGCGGCTCAGTCCCACGGACCCGGAGCCGCTGGTCAAGATGGCCCAGGTGTACATGCTCCAGGGCCGCCCGGCCGAGGCGGTGTCGGCGTGCCAGGCCGCGCTGGCCCTGGACCCGCTGAACGTCGCCGCCTACACGCACCTGGCGCTGGCCTGCGAGGCCCTGGGGCGCCCGGCCGACGCCGCCGAGGCGCGCCGCCAGGCAACGCGCGCCGCCGAGGAGATTGATCGGCTCGTCTCCAAGCGGTGACTATTCGAGTGGGCAGGCTGACACGCGAAGCGTGCGCTACAACGTGCGAAAGAAGGGTATATGCAAGTGCTCGTTCGTCTCCAGGCGTCGCGGGGGCTGCGATGGGGCCTGGTGCTGGCCTGGATGGGGCTGATCTTTGTCCTGTCCGCGCAGCCGGACATGGTGCACCACCCGGATAACGTGACGGACATCGTGCTCAAGAAGCTCGGCCATCTTACAGTGTACGGGATACTGGCCGGCCTGGTCTGGTGGGCGTTGCTGGCGCAGGCCCGGCCCCTCGACCGGCGTGTATACCTGATCGCCTTTGCGCTGACCGTGCTCTATGCCGCCAGCGACGAGTGGCACCAGACCTTGGTCCCCGGCCGCAACGGGAACATCTACGACTGGACGGTGGACGTGGCCGGGGCTGGCATCGCGTTGGTGGGATTGCGCATCTGGCTGCTGCGCCGGGGGCGTCAGCGCGAGAGGAGCTTGCCCATCGCCACAAAGTCCAGGCCGTGATAGTGATGGCGCAGGACGCCCTCCACCCGATAGCCGTGGACCTCGTAGAAGTGGCGGGCCGGCCCGGCCCCGGCGGTGGTGAGGGCCAGCTTGTGGCAGCCGGCCGCGCGGGCCCGGGCCTCGAAATCTGTCAGCAGCGCCGCGCCGACACCGCGCCTCTGCACGTCGCCCCGCACCACGATCTCCGACAGGTACGCCACGCCCGCCCGGATGCGGAACCGGGCCACACCCACGGTCTCGTCGCCCAGTATGGCCCGGGTGACGAAATGCTGCGCCGACCAGTCGGCCCCGGCATCCGCCTGCCGCCACGCGGCGGTCATGAACTCCGCCACCGCCTCGGCTGTTGTCTCCTCGATCTGGACGTGGACGTCTGATCTGTGCTCGTTCACTGGTCCTCACCGCCTCCGTGATCCATTATACCATCGTCAGCCACCGGAAACCAGCCTTTACGTCGGCTCCCTTTTGTGCTATGATAAAGTCCCATTGCGAGCCAGGATGAGGTGCGTTTCGTGCAGGAGGACGACCGTGGAACGTTATCGGGCGACCATCGTAGGGGCTACGGGGCTGGTGGGCCAGGAGTTGGTCAAGGTCCTGTATCAACGCCGGTTCCCGCTGTTGGAGTTGCGTGTGCTGGCGTCGCGGCGTTCGGCCGGGCAGTCGGTGTCGCTTGGCAAACGCGAGATCTATGTGGGCGAGACCAAGACCACATCGTTCCGCGACACGGACCTGGTCTTTTTTGCGGCGAACCCGGAGGTGAGCGCCTATTTCCTTCCCTATGCCATCCGGGCCGGGGCGTTGGTCATTGACGTGAGCCAGGGGCGGGAGAAAAGCGCGGCCCCGCTGGTCGTGCCAGAGATCAACGGCGAGACGTTGCGAGAGCGGGTCCCGGTGCTCGCCTGTCCGGGCAGCGTCAGCACGATCCTGGCCATGGCCTTGTATCCCCTGCACGTGGCCGCGACGTTGAAACGAGTGGTGGTGAGCACCTATCAGGCCGTGTCGGACCGGGGGCGCGCGGCGATGGAGGAGTTGAGCGACCAGGCGCGCCGGGTTTTGCAGGGCGAAGGGGCGTTCCCGCACGTCTTGCCTCACCAGATCGCGTTCAATGCCCTGCCGGGGACGGACGTGTTCCTCGACAGCGGAACCTCGCGGGAAGAGTGGCGTATCATCCAGGAGCTTCGGCAGCTTTTGGCTGCGCCGGAGCTGGGCATCTCGATAACCACCGCCTGGGTCCCCACCTTCGTGGGCCATGCGATGGCCATACATGCCGAGTTCGAGACGGCCATTGACCGCCCGGAGGCCCATCGGTTTCTGGCGGCCATGCCCGGCGTGCGCGTGTTGGATGACCCAGACGTGGGCCTGTATCCGCATCCCTGGGCGGCGGCCGGCGCCGATGACGTGCTGGTGGGCCGGGTGCGGGAGGACCCCGCCGTGGAGAACGGCCTGGCCCTGTGGGTGGTGGGCGACAACCTGCGCAAGGGCAAGGCGCTGAACGCCGTGCAGATCGCGGAGCTGGCGGTGAAGCGCGGCTGGCTGTGATGAAGGTGAAGGCGTAAAGTTCGTAGGGGGGCTGCGCCCACCGTTTGGCTGCGGGAGGTGGACCTGAGGGGATGGTGATCGGAAAGTGGACAAGGGCAGTCGCCCGGCTGCCCAGACGGGCCCAGACATTCACTGGCAAGTCAGCACTTGCCAGTGTGCCCGCAATATGCTATACTATTGCGTGCACTGGTTCCACTGCAAGCAGCAGGAGACCGGTCACCCGCCTCGTGCGGGGACATCACACGAAAGGGAGGGGGCACCATGGCAAGCAAGCTCAAGGCGGTGAACACGTATCGCCCGCAGATCATCAAGCAGGGCGAGCTGAACCTGAAGGGCCTGGCCCGGCGGGTGGCCCGGCACAGCACCTTCAGCGAGGGCGAGATCCACGGCATCATCATGGACGCGGTGGCGGAGATGGTGGAGGGGCTGAAAGAGGGCTACCACGTCCGGCTCGACGGGCTCCTCATCGTCTCCCCGAACATGAAGCCCGGCGGCAAGGTCAACCTGAAGGTGCTGGTGGACCGCGCCGTGGGCAACACCCTGAACACCCCCGGCCTGTGGACCGCCAGCAAGGTGCACAACTGGGAGCACATGACCAAGAGCGTGGCCGGCCTGGTGGCCGTGTGGAATGCAGCCCACCCGGATGACCCGGTGACCGACTAGATGCCAGACCCGTCGGGTTTCTCAAACCCGACGGGTCTTCTGTCAAGTCCTGGAAGGACTTGGGGCAAGTCGTGGGAGGACTTGGGGCAAGTCGTGGGAGGACTTGGGGCAAGTCCTTGAAGGACTTGGTCCAGGCTCCCTTTTGCCAGAAGGCATGGTGGGCCACGGCCACGGAAGTGGCGCGTGCGAGTGGGTAGACGCGGCCGGGAGGGTGGGTCTGGCTCACCACAATCCCGGGGTGGGCTGTGCTCACCAGAGTTATCGCAAGCGCCGGCCTTCCCCTGACACCGGCATGTTCATGTGGCATAATACGCTTGCACGAAGGGAGGTACGGCGATGAATCCTGTTTCTGCGACCACGGCTGACAGTGTACTACAACTCTTGCGCCTGCTGCCACCGCGCGAGCGGCTGCGCGTGGTGGTTCAGGCGTTGCCGGAATTGGAGCGCGAGCTGCCAGTCAGCCCGTCATCCCCGGATTTCTGGACGGGCGTTGACATACGCGCATTGGCAGAGCGCCAGGGAGTGCAGCCCGTCGCTGACTGGGCGGCGTTACTGGGTGGCTGGCCGGAAGAGGAGCCGATAGACGATTTCATCGCCGCCGTGCGCGAATGGCGGCGCGCAAGCCCGGCCGGGGTGCGCGTGGAATGAGCACGGTGGTCGTAGACACGGACGTGGTGTCCTTCCTGCTCAAGGGTGATACGCGCGCTCAACTCTACCGGCCGCACCTGCAAGGCCAGGTGCTGGCCCTCTCGTTCATGACCGTAGCCGAGTTATATCAGTGGGCCTACAGTCGCAACTGGAGCCGGCGAAGGCTAGCCTGGCTCGAAGAACGATTGCGCGCCTACACCATCGTGCCCTATGATGCCGAACTCTGCCGGCGCTGGGCCGCGATCTGTGTGGAACGGCAGCGTCTGGGCCGGCCCATTTCGGTGCAGGATGCCTGGATTGCCGCCACTGCGTTGCGGCATGGTTGCCCGGTGATTACCCACAACCGCGATGATTTCGCCCATATCGCCGGCCTGACCGTCATTTCGGAGAGATAGAGGCGCGGTCGGCCGAAAACCTTGAACCTTTTGGGCGAAAACCTTCAAGGTTTTCCGGCGCGTGCGGGTTGGTTAGCGCGGCCGGGCAGTTCGTAGGGGGGCTGCGCCCACCGTTTGGCGCTGGCGGGCACGCCCGCCCTATTTTTAGAGACCCGTCATAACGCCGGCGTCCCCCTGACACCGGCGTTTTCCTGTGGTATAATACCCCTCGTCCTGCATCGTGCATCATGCATCCTGTGAGGTCCCCATGCCTGACTTCCAGCTCGTCTCCGATTTCCTGCCCACGGGCGACCAGCCGGAGGCCATCGAGAAACTGGTCGAGGGCCTGCGGCGGGGCTACAAGCACCAGACCCTCCTGGGCGTCACCGGCTCCGGTAAGACCTTCACCATCGCCAACGTCATCCAGCAGGTCCAGCGCCCCACTCTGGTCCTCTCCCACAACAAGACCCTGGCGGCCCAGCTCTACAGTGAGTTCCTGGACTTTTTCCCGCGCAACGCCGTGGAGTATTTCGTCTCCTACTACGATTACTACCAGCCGGAGGCGTACATCCCCCGCACCGACACCTATATCGAAAAAGAATCCACCATCAACGACGAGATTGACCGGCTGCGCCTCTCGGCCACCCGCAGCTTGTTCTCGCGGCGCGACGTGATCATCGTGGCCTCGGTGTCGTGCATCTTTAGCCTGGGTTCCCCGCATGAGTACGGCCAGCAGGTGGTATCCCTGCGACGCGGCGAGCAACACAAGCTGTTCAAGGTTCTGCGCCGCCTGGTGGACATCCAGTACACCCGCAATGACATGGACTTTAGCCGGGGTCGCTTCCGCGTGCGCGGCGACACCCTGGACATCTTTCCCTCCTATGACGAGATCGCCATCCGCGTGGAGTTCTTTGGTGACGAGATCGAACGCATCACCGACGTGGACCCGCTCACCGGCGAGGTGCTGGCCGAGCGCATGGCGGTGGACATCTTCCCGGCCAAGCATTTCGTCACCGATCAGGAGCGACTGGAAGCGGCCATTGCGGACATCGAGAAGGAATTAGAGGAACGGCTGGCGGAACTACAGGCCCAGGGCAAGGTGCTGGAGGCGGCCCGGCTGGAGCAGCGCACCCGTTTCGACCTGGAGATGCTCCGCGAGGTGGGCTACTGCAGCGGCATCGAGAACTATTCCCGGCACCTGTCCCGACGCGCCCCCGGCTCCACTCCCTGGACCTTGCTGGATTATTTCCCGGACGACTGGCTGCTCATCGTGGACGAAAGCCACATGACCATTCCCCAGGTGCATGGCATGTACGGCGGTGATCGCTCGCGCAAGGAGACGCTGGTGGAGTACGGCTTCCGCCTGCCCTCTGCGCTGGACAACCGGCCCCTGAACTTTGCCGAGTTCGAGCGGCACATGAACCAGGTGATCTACACCTCGGCGACGCCGGGGCCATACGAGCGGGAACACAGCGCGCAGATCGTGGAACAGGTCATTCGCCCCACCGGCCTGGTGGACCCGTCTGTGGAGGTCAAGCCCACCAAAGGCCAGATTGACGATCTACTACGGCAGATCAATGTCCGGGTCAAGCGCGGCGAGCGGGTGCTGGTCACCACCCTCACCAAGCGCATGGCCGAGGATCTGGCCGACTACCTGCGCGAGATGGGCATCAAGGTCCACTACCTGCACTCCGAGATCGAGACGCTGGATCGCGTGGACATCTTGCGGGATTTGCGTCTGGGCGTTTATGACGTGGTGGTGGGGATCAACCTGTTGCGCGAAGGGCTTGATTTGCCAGAGGTCTCGCTGGTGGCGATCCTGGATGCGGACAAGGAAGGTTTTTTGCGGAGCGAGTGGTCGCTCATCCAGACGATGGGCCGGGCCGCGCGCCACGAGGCCGGCCACGTCATCATGTACGCCGATACCATCACGGACTCGATGCGCCGGGCCATTGACGAGACGAATCGCCGCCGCGAGAAGCAGATGGCGTACAACCAGGCCCACGGCATCACGCCCCAGAGCATCGTCAAGGAGATCCGCGACCTGACCTCCCGCGTGCGGATGGTGGCCGAGACCCGGGCGGAATACCAGGCGGCGCCGGCCATCCCCAAAGACGAGCTGGCCCGGCTCATCAAGGACCTGGAAAAGCAGATGAAAGAGGCCGCCCAGGCCCTGGAGTTCGAGCGGGCGGCCGTGCTGCGCGACCAGATCATCGAGCTGCGGGGCTTGCAGGCCGAGGAGGAGGGCTACAAGGCCGTGTTGGAGGACAAGGAGCGGCGCCGACGGGGAGAATATGGCGCGAGGCGCAAAACGTAATGTCGTGTCTGGAACCCGTGTTGAGGACGTGCTGTACCGGAGGCTTCTTCGATGACTGGTAAAGAGAAATGGGTCCACATATCCAAGGTGTCTGCGTTGCGGAGCGTTCCCTTTTTCGCCGGTCTGTCCGATCAGGAGTTGCAGGCCCTGGCTGACAGCCTGGAGAACCGCACCTTCGGCAAAGGGGCGATCATCTTTCACAAGCACAGCCCGGGCGATACCATGTACATCATCGAATCCGGCAAGGTGCGCATCTTTATCCTCAGCGAGTCCGGCCAGGAGATCTCGGTCAATGTCTACGGCCCGGGCGACATCTTTGGCGAGCTGGCGATTCTCGATGGCCGGCCTCGTTCGGCCGGAGCCGTAGCCCTTGAGAGGACAGAGACCCTCGTCCTGCATCGGAATGATTTCCTGCGCCACCTGAAAGCTCACCCGGAGATGGCCCAGAGCATCATCCAGATGCTGAGTGCCCGCCTGCGTTACACCACCGCCTACGTGGAAAGCCTGGCTTTTCTCAGCGTTCAGGAGCGGGTAGCGGCCAAGATCCTGGAGCTGGCGGATCGCTATGGCACGAAAGCGGAGGGCATTGACATCGGGGTACAATTGACCCAGGCCGAACTGGCCGGTCTGGTGGGCGCGACCCGCGAAAGCGTCAACAAAGCGCTGGGCAGCCTGCGGGACCAGGGCTTGATCCGCCTGGAGGGGCACAGGATCACTATCCTGGATCGTTCGGGGTTAGAGCGCCGGGCTGAGTATTGAGCAAAAGGGTGAGCGATTTCATTGCCTGTCCGTGATCGGCGCCATAGAACCGTTCGAAGACGAAGGTCCGAGCCTCCCAGTGGTGTAGCATCAAAGGTCAAAACGTCAAACGTCAATACGGCAGGCACGCGCCTGACGCCTGACGCATGACGCATGACGGATCACGTCAGGGGACCATCACCTGGATCACCCCCAGGTCCACGAAATCGCCGAGGGGGGTGGGGAGGCGCGCGCCGGTGTCGGCCCGGTACAGCCCGGCGATGAGGCGGTATTCGCCCGGCGGCAGGTCTGGTGGCAAGGGCACGCCGTGGTGGTCGGTGATGACCTCACCCGGTTGCCAATCGCTGGTGGGCCGGAACCCGGCCACCGGCGGCCGGTCGGATTGGGCCACGGGCGGCCCGGCTGGGCCGAGCACCTGCACGAACACGGTGTAATCGGCGTCCAGGGGGGCCAGGCAGCGCCAGCGCAAGGCCAGGCAGAGGGTATCACCGGAGGCCAGGCGGGAGCCCAGGCCCAGGCGGCCCAGGCGGGAGTTTAAACTCCCGCCTGGGCTCCCGCCTGTCCCGCCTGGGCCGCCTGGGTCGCCTGGGCCGCCTGTCCCTGGGTCTGAGCCTTCCGGCAACGCATACATTTCCAGGCGCACGGCGTCGCCCAACGTCACGCCGCTGTCGCGCCAGGTGAGGGGGCCGGGCACGGCAAAGCTCGCCAGGCGCAGGTCCGGGCCGAACGGTTCGTTCGTGGCCGGATATGCGCGCTCCGCCAGCCAGCGCTCCACGCCGCTGCCGGGGTCGCCGGGGGGCGTGTGGGGCAGGATGAGCCAGATGCGGGAGTGCTCGCGGACCAGCCGTTCCAGCAGCGCATCGGTCTCTGCGCTCAGGGGTAACGCCTCGCGGGGCACGCCGAACCAGGGGGCCGTCACGCGGCTGTAGTTCAGGTAAAAGTTGATGTGCGCCTCGTCGTGGGAGATCACCGCGTCGGCCGGGGCAACGTGGGCTTCCAGGTGGCGCAGCAGCGCCCAGTGCGTGTCGTCCCCGCCGTAGCGCGGGTCGTCGTAGTAGCGCGCCAGCAGGACCCCGGGTGCGAGGGCCGCGCCGGCCAGGGCCAGCGCCAGGATCGCGCGGCGCCCGCGCCGGGCGAACAGGCCCACGAGTGCCAACGTCGCCACCGTCAAAGTCAGCGCCGCCGACAGCCCGTCAATCGCCAGCGCGCCCTCGACGCCGCGCCCGGCCAGGCCCGTCGGACGGTGCAGCCAGGCCAGGTTGTAATTGTGAGGGTTCAGCGCGAGCGTCGCGTGCCCCAGCAGGGGGGAATAGCGCCAGTCGAATAACAGAGCCGTGTTCATCTCGGCGTTGGGGAACTGCCGATCCAGCAGCGAGAAGTAGTGCGTGGGCTTGACGGCCACGCCCAGGAACTGCACGCCGACGCTCAGGACGACGAGCATCAGCAGGATGATGCGCCTGGCCCGTCGTTCCCAGAGCCAGCGCAGGGCCGGCGCCGTCCCCACCGCGAAGAACGGCACCAGTGGCACGATGTAGCGCGGCCCCCAACACGCGCCGCCGGGCCACGCGAAATACAGGGCATACACGACGAGCAGGACGCCGCTCACGGCCAGACACAACAGCGCCTCTGCCGTGTGGCGACGCAGGAAGGCCGGCAGCGCAAAGGGCCAGAGAAGAAGGATAGGGGAATACAGAAAGAAGCTCTTGCCGGGGCTGAGCAGCAGACCCCATAGCCCCTCCCAGAGTGGCGTGGTGAACTGCATCCCATAGGCCGCGTACCCGGTGCTCAAGGGATTGCCAAAGCGCACCAGGTTGAACCAGCCCAGAGCGGCCAGGAATGCCGCCAGGGGTAGCCCAAACGCCAGCGCGGCCCACGTTGCCCGGCGGAACGTGGGCGGGCTGCCGCGCCGGAACACCCAGACTGCGTAGAGCATGAACGCCGGCAGCGCGATCCCGTTGGTCAATTTGGTGGCGACGGCCAGGCCGGCCAGCCCACCGGCCAGGGCCAGCGCGAAAAAGTCGCCCCGGTCACGGTAGCGTAGCAGCGCCCCGGCCGTCCCGAATAGAGCCAACGCCGACAGCGGTTCCGTGTACAGCCATTTGGTATACGGCAGGGCCAGAGTGCACAGGCCGAAGAGCAGCGCGGTCGCCAGGCCGGCGCGCGGCGAACCGACCAGGCGTTGAACGTAGAGAAAGACCAGCACGGCCGTCAGGGTCGTGAGCAGGGGGGGCAGCAGCAGGCTGGCCTGCGCAGCGCCCATCTGGGGCAACGCCCAGGCCAGGCGCACCAGCGGCGCGGCCAGGTATGACGTGGCCGGGCCATAGACGGTGAAATAGTCACCGTTCAGCCCAAAGGAGCCGGAGGCCGGCAGGATGTCCGGCGCAAAGCGCACCTGGTTCGCATCCACCGCGCCGCGCAGGGCGATACTCTCCGCCACGGCAAAGATGTGCTGCTCGTCAATGACCAGAAACGTGCCGCTATAGACCAGGAGATAGACGGCCCACAGCAGCACCAAGAGGCCCAGAGCCAGTTGCCAGGTCGGTCGTGTCATGGCCCTGATTATACTCGATCTGGGGGCTACTGATCAACTTTGGCAAAGTGTAGGGTGGGCTGCGCCCACCTATCGCCGCACCGCCGGGGCTGGTGGGCGGAGCCCACCCTACAACTACGACGGAACACCCCGCCAGTGGTTTCATCTGTTCAGTATTTCAGTGATCCCGAGGATAGCGAATGGCAACCGACAGACAGCGTGTGGTCGTGGTGATGCCGGCCTATAACGCCGCCCGGACCCTGGAACGCACGTATAACGACCTGCCCCGAGACGTGGTGGACCACATCATCCTGGTGGACGACGTGAGCAAGGACGATACCGTCGAGATCGCGCGGCGGCTGGGGCTGAAGGTGGTCATCCACATCCAGAACAAGGGCTATGGCGGCAATCAGAAGACGTGTTACCTGGAGGCCCTCAAGGACGGCGCCGACATCGTGGTGATGCTGCACCCGGACTATCAGTACGATTCGCGGTTGGTGCCAGAGCTGATCCGGCCCGTCCAGGAAGGCCGGGCCGGCCTGGTGCTCGGCTCGCGGCTACTCGCTGCGCGCGGCGGGGCGCGCGCGGGCGGTATGCCGCTCTACAAGTACATCGCCAATCGCTTCCTCACCATCGTGGAGAACCTGGTGCTGGGCCAGCGCCTGTCCGAGTGCCATACCGGGTTCCGGGCCTACGACCGTCGCCTGCTAGAGACCGTCCCCTTTTTGCTCAACTCGGACAATTTCGTCTTTGACACGGAGATGATCGCCCAGGCGGTGGCCTTTGGCTTTCCCATCGCCGAGATCGCCGTGCCCACGCGTTATTTCGAGGAAGCCTCGTCGGTCAATTTCAAGAACAGCGTGATCTATGGCCTTCAGACGCTCTGGGTGATGGCTCGCTACTTGCTCGACCGTTGGGGGATCGTCAAATCAGACCAGTTCCGGCGCACGCTGGCGGAGGTGGTGAGCCGATACCACGCGCCGGAGATCTTTCGTCCCACGTCAGCCCGGCAAACGAGGCATGAGGAATGATGAACTGCATCTACTTTGGCGACAACCTGCCCATCCTGGAGGGCCTGAATAGCGACTCGGTGGACCTGATCTACATTGACCCGCCGTTCAACACGGGCAGAGCGCAACGCCGCACGCAGATCCGCACGGTACGCTCCGAGGCCGGCGACCGCACCGGCTTCCAGGGTCAGCGGTATGCCACCATCTCCCTGGGCACGCGCTCCTTCGCCGACCTGTTCGATGACTACCTGGCGTTTTTGGAGCCTCGGCTGATCCAGGCGCGCCGGGTGCTGGCCCCCCACGGCAGCCTCTACTTTCACATTGACTACCGGGAAGCCCACTATTGCAAAGTCCTCCTGGATAGCATCTTTGGCCGCGAGTGCTTTCTCAACGAGGTGATCTGGGCCTACGACTATGGGGGCCGGCCGAAAAACCGGTGGCCCCCCAAGCACGACAACATCCTGGTCTATGTCAAGAATCCCCGGCGATATACCTTCAACGTGGACGAGATCGAGCGCATCCCGTACATGGCGCCTGGCCTGGTGGGACCGGAGAAGGCGGCGCGAGGCAAGCTCCCCACCGACGTGTGGTGGCATACCATCGTGGCGACGAACAGCGCGGAGAAAACCGGGTACCCCACGCAAAAGCCCCTGGGTGTCTTGAAGCGTATCGTGCAGGCATCGTCCAGACCCGGTGACCTGGTGCTGGACTTTTTCGCCGGCAGCGGGACCACCGGCGCGGCGTGCCTGGCGTTGGGCCGGCGCTTCATCCTCATTGACAACAACGAGCAGGCGTTGGCGGTGATGGCGCGCCGCTTCGCTGGCGTGCCAGACATCGAGTGGATCGGGTGGGACGCGGACAAACGCGCATGAACACAGACCGAACGCCTTCACGCATCACGCATCACCCCTACGGGTCACGTTTTACGTTTTACGTTTTACCCGATCTCCTCATCATGCTCGCCCTGTTCCTGCTCACCCTGGCCGTCTATCTCCCTGGCCTGGCCCCCGGCGTGCTGGACAACGACTTTGGCCTGTTCCAGTACGTGGGCTATGTGCTGGGCGTAACCTACCCCACCGGCTACCCCCTCTACACGCTGCTGGGCTGGGCCTGGACGCACCTGTTGCCGCTGGGAACCGTGGCCTGGCGGATGAACCTGTTCTCGGCCGTCTGCGCGGCCCTGGCGACGGCGGCGACGTACCCGCTGGCGGCGCTGGTGTTGGAAATCGTTTCAACAAGGGGAGAAACCCGTTTTCTTGGAGAAAACGGGTTTCTGACGCCTCGCGCTGGCTGGCTCTTTCAGAAGGCGATGGCGGCCGCGGCCGCGCTGGCCTTTGGCCTGTCGGCCACGCTGTGGTCGGTGGCCGTCATCGCCACGGTGAATCCCCTGAACGCGCTGTTCGTGGCCCTCACGCTCGGCCTGCTGGTTCGCTGGTATCGGGACCGGAACGAGCGCGTCTTGCTGGTCTTTGCCCTCACCTATGGCCTGAGCCTGACGCACCACCAGACCATGCTGCTGTTCGGGCCGGCCTTCGTGCTCTTTATCCTGTTGGTGGACGGCCGGGCGTTCTTCCGGCCCCGGCGCATCCTCTCCCGCCTGCTCATTTCCCTGCTGCCGCTGCTGCTCTACCTGTATGTGCCCCTGCGCGCCGGGCCGCCCACGCTGGCCGGGCAGGGCACGGAGGAGCTGCGCCTGCTGGACCAGACCCCGGCCGCGCTGCATGGCGTGGTCTCGCCGTTCTACCGGCACACGCCGGAGGGCGTGTTGCGCCAGGTCACCGGCCTGGGCTTCACCCAAGACGTGCGCGCCGAGAGCCTGGACGCGCGCCTGGCGATGTATGCGAATTTCTCGCTGGAGCAATATGGCTGGGAAGGCGCAGTCCTGGGGCTGTTGGGGGCGGTGGTCTTGTTGCGCCGGCGCTGGCGACTCTTTGTCTTGTTCGCGGCCGGCTACGCCGCGTTGGTGGCCTTCAATCTGGTCTACTGGAACATCGCCATCGTGTGGTACTTTATCCCGTGCCACCTGGTCGTGGCGGTTTGCCTGGCCGTGGCGCTGGCCTGGATCGCGGAGCAGGGCCAGCGAGCGATCCAGGTGCTCGCCGGGCCGCCAGTTGACCTAACCCCCCGGCCCCCTTCCCTGTCAGGGAAGGGGGAGTCCTGGCCAGAGGATGCCCCTCCCCTCGCAGGGGAGGGGGCGGGGGAGGGGTCTCCTCACAAGGGTAGGTTTTTCGGCGCAGACCAACCTAACCCGGCTTCGCCGGACTATAGCCCCCCGGCCCCCTTCC
>FWPV01007013.1_pt1 | contig 20938 bp, 14 predicted proteins | sample 2228371 | NCBI WGS metagenome assembly FWPV01 (sample SAMEA103939776, study PRJEB20133) | metagenome | reverse complement strand
GGGAAACCGGGTTTCCCCATCCCCCTGCCGTGGGGGCGGCAAGCCCTCCCCACCGGGAGGGTTTGGGAGGGCGCAGCCCTCCCAAGAATAAATATTTTCATTCCGGCGTTGTGCGGCGTAGCCGCATGGATGACTGAGGTGAACATACGGAAAAACCGGGTTTCCCCAGGCCCCTGCCTGGAGGGGCGCCAGCCGCTCCCACCAGCGGTCGGGGAATGGGGAAACCGGGTTTCCCCAACCCCCTCCCTGCGGGAAGGAGCCCGGTTCCCTCCCCCAGCGGGGGAGGGCCAGGGAGGGGGCGGCCCTCCCAGAGATACCCCATGGTCATCGCGGCGGTGTGCGCCCCGCGTATGGGCGTCTCACGTGAACATAGGGAACCCGGGGTTCCCTCCGCTCCGGTTCACCGGGATGCCGGGCGCCCCCGCCAGCGGTTGGGGCGTGGGAAAATCCGGTTTCCCCACACCCCTCCTGGACTGTCTTATTAACCCGGGGTTCCCTCCGCTCCGGTTCACCGGGCGCCCCCGCCAGCGGTTGGGGCGTGGGAAAATCCGGTTTCCCCACACCCCTCCTGGACTGTCTTATTATAGCTGATATTGCATTAAAGCAAGGAAAGCCAGGCAAGGGGGTGCAGGCGCGCATTGACCAAACCACAGGCGGGCGATTGACATTATACCAATTACCGTTGATGATGCCGCATCGCTTGAAGCGGTTGCAGGCGTTGTGCTGCCCCGCGTGGCAATCCAAAATCTAAAATCTAACAGGGTTCCATGTCATTCGAGATCAGCCCCGCCCGGTGGCAACGAGCAGCACCGGCAATGGCTCCGGCTCTGGTTCAGCCTCCGCCAGGGCCGCGCAGGCAGCGCGCTCCCGGGGGCTGAGGGTGGTTGCGAGCGGCGCCAGGTCGGTCCAGGAGAGCAGGGGCAGCATTGCAGCGAGGGGATCGAGGCCGGGCGGGTCGAGGAGATAGGCCCGCAGGGTTACCTCGCGCAGCCCGGCCAGGCTGAGCGCAGTGCACAGGTCGGCGCCGAGGTCATCGGCGGGCGGGAGGGGCGGGAGGGGCAGCGCGCGTTGCAGGGCCGCGGGCCAGGAACGGGGCCGCACCCAGCGCTGGGTAGCGCCGGCTGCCACAAGCACGCCCCCGGGCCGCAAAACACGCCGGGCCTCGGCCAGGGCGGCGGTGGGGTCGGTGAATAGCCCCAGGGCCGCCACGCACCAGACCAGGTCCATCGTTGCGCTGCGTAGCGGCAGGTGATGCGCATCGGCGCGCACCGGCCGCGCTGCGGGCGCCGCCGTTCGCGCGGCCCGCAACGCGGCTATGTCGTGGTCAAGTCCCACCACCTGCGCGCCGGGGCGACACCGCGCGGCCAGCCATGCCGTGGTGCTGCCAGGGCCACAGGCCAGATCCAGGGCCGCGCCCACCCCGGTAGGGCTGGCAGACTCCAGCGCGGCCCGGAGCAGGGCGGTGTGTGGTTCGCGTAGCGCCTCGAGATCAGGGCAGGTCATAGGTTGACGCAGCGGCGCAGCATCGCTATGCTACCATCCGTGGATATGCGGAGGTTTTGGCCATTCCCCGGTTACGGGGAAAGCCGGTTTCCGCCAGGTTCACCTCAGCCGTTTATGCGGCTGCGCCGCACAACAACGAGGTGAAAATAGGTTTTATTTTGGGAGGGCTGCGTCCTCCCGAGCCTTCCCCGCTGGCGGGTGGTTTCTCGGGCGGGCTGCGCCACCCACCCCCTCCCGCCCACGGGCTATGTTCAGAGCGTAGAGCAAGTGCATGCTACCACCGATCGCCGTGCGCCGTCTGCGAGCCTACGAAGGGCCGCACATCTTCGGTCCCTGGACGGGGGTGCGGTTGCAGGTGCGCTGTGACAGTGACCGCTCCCTGCGACTGCGCGCGGCAATCAAGGACGGCGCGCAGTTCATTGGCCTGGTCATCGCCTATCTGGAGGTCACGGCGCATACCGATGAGCCGGGCTATCTGATTACGGCCAGTTTCACTACCGACGCGCCACGGCTCGGCGCCGATCTGTGCGCCTACGTGGTGGAGGGGATCGACGCCGAGGCGCGGGGTGACGCAACCTGGGACCGCGACGGGCCGCTCTTCGCCCTGCAGGCGCGGCGGCGCGCCGAGGCGCTGCCGGCAGCCGCCCTGCAACTGGTCGCCGAGGCCCGCCAGCGCAACGTGCCCTGCTTCACGCGCGCCGACGGTCAGGTGCAGGTCGGCTATGGCGCGCGAGGCTGGCACTTCGATCCCGAGCCGCTGCGCGCGCCGGGCGCCACTGCTCCGCCGCCGCCCTGGGAGCGTCTCGGTCGCATCCCGATCATCGCCGTGACCGGCGGGGCGCTGCGGGGCGCCGCAGTTGAGCGTATGGCTGCGGAACTCGCCGGTTATGGAGCGCAACCTGCCATGACCGACGGCGCGAGTTTCGCGGCGACTCGCGAGCTTCTCGCCGATCCGCGAGTTGAGGCGCTGGTCGTGGGCCTCGACACCGGCGACATCCTGCGACGCGGCGTGGCTTTCGACGCCTGCGACCTGGCGGTGATCAGCGACCGGGGTGATGAGATGCCGCCCGATGCCGACGACACCGAGGAGTGGCTCCGCGCCCTGGGCGTGCCGATGCTCCTCTCGGCGCAACCCGCCCGCATCAACCTCAGCGACCCGCGCCTCTTGCCCCTGGTGCCCTATGCGCCGTATGGGGTGATGGGAAATTGAACGGAAGGTTCAGGGAGGGCTGCGCCCTCCCAAACTCTCCCCCGCTGGCGGGTTGTTCCCCGCGAGAGCGCCGCCCTCCCAAACCCTCCCCGTTGCGGGCTACTGAAAGGACTGGTTGAGCGCCGCGAGGGCCTCCGGCGGCGGCCGCAGCAGCTCGGTGGGCAGTTCGGCAAGGGGTACCGGCCCGAGACCCAGACTCTCAGCCAGGGTGGGCCGGCCTTCGCTCAGGTAGATCAGGCCGGTGATGAACTCGCCGGCAACCCGGGCCTGCTCCAGCAGCATCAGGGCAGCCAGCCGGTCGGACGGGTCGTGATCGGCGGCCAGGCGGCGCAGGCGGATGACCGGACCATCGTGGAGGCGCACGTCGCGCACTTCGCCGGGCGCAAACTCTTCGACCATCTCCTCGTAGCGGGGGATGAAGGTCAGGTCGTGAAGTGGCTCTTCGTGAGCCTTGCCATAGGCGTAACTCTTGGTCGAGTCGTCGTGGTTGTTGAAGGTGACGCAGGGGCTGATCACGTCAATCACGGCGGTTCCGTGGAAGGCAAAGGCAGCCTTGATCAGCTCGCGCACCTGCTTCGCGTCCCCGGCGAACGAGCGCGCCACGAAGCCGCAGCCGGCGATCAGCGCCTCGGCGCAGAGGTCAATCGGCGGCAGCAGGTTTACCCCGGCGTGCTTCAGCCTGGCCCCCTCGTCGGCGGTGGCCGAGAATTGCCCTTTGGTCAGTCCGTAGACCCCGTTATTCTCAATGATGTAGACCATGGGCACATTGCGACGCAACAGGTGCTTGAAGCCGCCCAGGCCAATGCTGCCCGTGTCGCCATCGCCGCTTACGGCGAGGGGAATCAGGGTGTGATTGGCGACGTGGGCGCCGGTGGTCACCGCCGGCATGCGCCCGTGGAGGGAGTTGAAGCCGTGTGAGCGCCCCAGGAAGTAGGCGGCCGATTTGCTCGAACAGCCGATGCCGCTCATACGGATCACCCGGTGGGGCGGCAGCGAGAGTTCAAAGGCCGCCGCAATGATCTGGCTCGCCACCGAGTCGTGACCGCACCCGGCGCACAGCGTTGATGGCGCGCCGCGGTAATCGGCTCTGGTCAGGCCGAGGGCGTTTATGGTCTGGCGTGCGGTGGTCATACTGTTGCTCCGTTTCTCGCCGTGGCAGGCGCCGATGCGGCTGCGCCGCACACCACAGGAACGAAACGAGATGCTCCTGCGAGGGCTGCGCCCGCCCTGACTCTCCAGCTTCGCTGGAGAGCCTGCGCTGAGCCTGTCGAAGCGGGGAGACCAGAGCCATGCGCTGGGGCGTTCCAATGCGCTCCAGGCCACGCTGGCTCGGATGGTCTGTCCGCCCTTAAACCGCTGGAAGGGGGGCAGAACGCTCCAAACCCGCCCCATCGGGAGGGGCGCCGCGGTTCGACTGGCTCACCGCCTGGGGTAAGCCCATCGAACCGCAGGCGGGGGAACCGCGGGTTCCTCTGGTTTGGGGATCAATCATACCAATTCCCGTACCGCCTCCGCAACAAACTCTGCCGTGAGGGGCAAGCCGTCGCTGTGCGCTACGCTCAGCAGGCGCGCGGCGTGTTCAGGACAGTGGACGCGCAGCAGGTCGCGCATCTGGGCATTGTGGTTCTGTTCTACCACGATGCAGCGCCGGTGCCGCGCCACGAAGCGCCGCGCCGGCTCACCCAGGGGCAAGGCCCGCAAGCGTATGAAGCTGGTGGGCAGGCCCTGGTCGCGCAGCGCCTGGCGGGCCTCGCGGATCACTGCTTCGGTAGAGCCGAAGCCGATCAGCCCCACCGTCGCGTCGGGATCGTTCTCTTCGACCGGCTGAGGCGCCAGCCGCCGCGCCGTCTCGTACTTGCGGCTCAGGCGATCCATGTTGGCCTTCCAGTCTTCCGGGCGCTCGCTGTAGACATTGCGTTCATTATGTCCTGTTCCGCGGCTGAGGGTGGCGGCGAGGGGATGGGGGTTGCCAGGCAAAGTGCGGGCGCCGATCCCGTCGCCCTCGGGGTCGGCGAAGCGCACGAAGCTGCCGAGGCGCTCCAGGTCCGCCGCACTCAGCACCTTTCCGCGATCCATCGGCGCATCGGGGTAGACCAGGGGATCGCTGGTCCACAGGTTCATCCCCAGATCGAGATCGCTCAGGACGAAGACGATCGTCTGGAGGCGCTCGGCCAGGTCAAAGGCGCGCCAGCCAGCCTCAAAGCATTCGGCGATGTTCCCCGGCAGCAGGACGACGTGGCGGGTGTCGCCGTGGCCGAGGAAGCTGGCTGCCCGCACATCGCCCTGGGAGGTGCGCGTCGGTAGGCCGGTGCTGGGGCCGACACGCTGCACGTCCCAGACGACGCAGGGAATCTCGGCGAAGTAGGCCAGGCCGGCAAACTCGGTCATCAGCGAAAGCCCGGGGCCGGAGGTGCAGGTCATGGCGCGGGCGCCGGCCCAGCCGGCGCCGACGGCCATGCCCAGAGCGGCGATCTCGTCTTCGGCCTGCACGATGGCATAGGTGGGATGTCCATCGGGAGCGGTCCGCAAGCGCGGCAGGTAGACGCCGAGGGCATCGGCGAGGCTGGTAGCCGGGGTGATCGGGTACCAGGACAGGAAGCTCACCCCGCCGAAGATCGCGCCCAGGGCGGCGGCGGTGTTGCCATCGAGGAGGATCTTGCCGGTGGTGGCCCCGCCGGGTTCGAGCAGAAAGCGCCGCGCGGCGAGCGCGGCGGGGTAGTCGGCGGCGAAGCGCTCCCAGGCGGCCCGCACTACGGCGAAGTTCAGCGCCGCCGGCTGCGTCTTGCCCTTGAAGTGGTGCAGGAGCGCGCCGTGGATGTGCTCAAGCTCGATGCCGATCAGGGCGGCCAGGGCGCCCACGTAGACCATGGTAGCGGCATACTCGCGCATGCGCGGCTCGAAGCCGCTTGCGGCGACGATCTCCCTGACGGGTAGCGGATAGCACGTCACGTCATCGCGCTGAGGACGCCAGGGGCCCTCAGCAGGGTACAGGCAGATGCCGCCAGCGGGCAGGGCGGCCAGGTCGGCATCGGCGGTGCGGGGGTTGAAGGCGATCAGAATGGGCGCCACAGGTGGACGGGCGCTGTGGCCCCGGGCGCTGACGCGGATGGTGAACCAGGTCGGCTCACCCTGGATGTTGGAGGGAAAGAGGTTCTTTCCATTCACCGGGATACCCATACGGAAGATCGCTCGCACGATGGCATGGTTGGCCGTCTGGCTGCCGGAGCCATTGACCGTTGCCGCGGTGATGGCAAATTCATTCACGATGGGCGCGTTGGGAAGATTAGTGGACATCATGTTTTCTCTGTGGTGAATATAGCTCGTCTGCCCGGGGGAGATCAGAGCCGTGCGCGGGGGCGTTCCAATGCGGTACAGGCCGCGCCGGCTCGAATGTTCTGTCCGCCCTTGAACCCTTGCGGGAGAGGGGGGAGCAGGCATCGGGACGCCCCATGGAGAGGGGGCCGAGGGTGAGGTCTCGCTGCGGCCATGGCTTCCTGATGCGCTCCGCAAAAAACTCTATCCCTGAAAGCTGCCCGGGGGCGGGCTGCGGACGCTGCCTTCCCCAACCCCGGGACCGGAGCGCATCACCGCGACTGCACGCCCCCGGCGCGGATCAGGGCCCGCAGGGTCCGCACGCCTTGATGCTCGAGATGCGTCGCCTGGGCGAGGAAGAGCTGGGCGGTGGTCAGGGCGTCATTGAGCGCGTCGTGTTGAGGATAGACTGGCAGGTTGTACTGCAGGGCCAGGGCGCGGAGCTGGATGGCGGGGATGGGCATATCGCGGCTGACCTGGCCCAGCAACTGGGCGTTCTGGTGCAACGTCGCCGCCAGGCGCGAGGTATCCAGGATCGGGCCGTGCAGACGCGTTCCGTAGCTCAGGTCGAGGGCCTGATTGAGGAAGCCGACGTCAATGCGCGCCACGTGGACAACCAGCACACGCTGGGCGAGGCGTTCGAGCAACTCTGGCAACACGGCATCAATCGGCGGCGCATCGGCCAGGTCGGCGCGCAGCAGGCCATGGATGCGGATGGAGGCGGCCTCTACCAGCAGCCCCGCGGGCGGGCGGACGAGCGAGTACCAGCGGCGGTCGAGGCGGACGCGCGCCTGTTCAATCTCCACCAGGCCCACGGCCAGGAGCGCGTCACGCCGCGCGTCAAGCCCGCTCGTCTCAACATCGAGCACCACATAGCGCACATCGCGCCAGTAGGAACGCGCGTCGGGCCACGGTCCCACTTCATAGGCGCGCACCAGTTCGGGCACTGCCCGCTTGCGTTGCCAGGGCAACCTCATTGTTTCCCCCTTACGCACCCGGCACGGCAGCAGCTTCGGTGACCACCGGCCCCGGGCGACAGGCGCTCCTGTGGCGCCGCCAGGGGCATAGCCTGGATCCTTGAACGCACCCCTGCGGCCCGCCTCGCGCCCCGCTCCTCCAGTACGCGCTTTAAGGGCGGACAGGACGTATTGGCGCCAACGGGCGTTATGGCGTTGGGATGCGCTGGTCGGTCTCACCCCTGGCCCCCTTCGACAGGCTCAGGCTTCGCCCTGAGGCTCAGCCCGAAGGGGCGGGCCGTTCCAGCTTCGCTGGAGCGCCTGCGCTGAGCCTGTCGAAGCGGGGAGGCCAGAGCCGCGCGCGGGGGCGTTCCAATGCGGTATACGCCACATTGGCTCGGATGTTCTGTTCGCCCTTAAACGATACACGCCCGGGAGTTGAAACATCAACGAGCGCGGTGGCTCATCACGCAAGCCGTCCGGTCTGATAGACCGTAGCGATCCCACGCTGGACACGGGCGATGGCCTGCAACGACTCCTTCAATTCCCGCTGTTCGAGCGGGCTCAGGTCGGTATACACGATCAGGTTGGTCGGCTCCTCACCGCGCTCGATCTGGGCGCGCTGATGGCGCAGGCGCAGCAGGCTGAGCAACTCAAAGGCGCTGACCAGGCTCTCGGCCTCGGCCTCGCCGATACTGGCCCCTGGCCAGGAGCGACGCAGGCGCCCGACGGTGCTCGTATCAATGCACCCGGCTTCGAGGGCGAAAATCCGGGCCAGATCGACCACCATAGCCGTACCGCGATGTTTAAGGTCAATCAAGTTCTTTTGATCGCCGCGGCGCTCGAGGACCACGTTACGAAACAGGTTCAATGGGGCGGGATTGCGCAACGCGGCGCGGGCCAGGCGACCCAGGAAGATCTTATTGCCACGGGCGCGGGCGATAATCGGGCGCAGGCCCCCCTCGGCGTAGAGTGTGCCATAAACCTGGCGAAAATCGAAAAAGATCCCCGAGCGCAGGAGAGCCTCTTCATCGGGCACATCGATCCAGCGCGCAAAGGTCGCCTGCCAGACGGAGAGGGGCTGGCGCCACTGCGGATTGGAAGCCATCACATTGCCGCGGCAGCGGGGAAAGCCACAGGCAACCAGCCGTTCCACCACCGTTTCGGCCATGACGCGGAAGTACTCCGGCGCATCGGGCGGATGCTCATCGGCATAGATCAGCGCATTATCCTGGTCGGTGCGGAGGGTCTGCTCATAGCGTCCTTCGCTCCCCAGCACCAGCCAGGCGTACGGGGCGGGCGGCGGGCCAAGCTCAGTTTCCACATCGTGCAGGATGCGTTGGAGAAGAGCATCGTGGGCCACCGCCACAACGCGCCCGATATCCGAGACGCGCACCCCGGCATCGAGCAGCGCGCCGACAGCGGCGGCCACCTGATCGCCGTAGCTCCGCAGCTCCTCGAGGCTATGGGCGCGCTGAAGCTGGCGCGGCAGGAAGAGCGGGCTATTGCTCTGGCGGCGCAAAATATCGGTATGCGTCACCATACCCACCACCACCCCGTCACGGGTCACCGGCAAGTGGTGGATATGGCGCTCGAGCATGAGCAGCATAGCCTCGAAGGCCAGGGCATTGGCGGGCAGCGAGACCACCGGGGCGGTCATCACCTGGCGCAGCGGCGTGCTATCGGGCAGACCGGCGGCCAGCACCCGGTTCCGCAGGTCGCGGTCGGTAATGATCCCCGAGTTCTGGTCATAGACCTCGTAGGGCGGCAGATTCACCAGCAAACAACTCACATTGCGGTCGCGCATCAACTGAGCAGCCTCGCGCACCGTCGCATCGGGGCGAATGGCGATCAAGGGATGGCTGATCAACTCCTGGAGCGTCGTCTGGAAGAGCGAGGGTTCGGCGCTCTGGTGACGGCTACGCACAGCAGAGGTCAGCCGGTGGAGGGCCGAGGCGGCGAAATAGCTTGCGAAGAGCGGATACTCCTCCTGGAGGCGGTAAAAGATCTCGGCGGGGAGCAGGTAGGCCAGGACCTCGGTGCGCGTACGGACGGTGACGATTGGCGGGCGGCGACGAATGAGCGACGGATAGCCAAAGGCTTCGCCCGGTCCGAGGCTATCGAACACGAGGACCTCGCCCTCCTCCTCGCGCACAAAATCAACCATCCCCTTGCGCACGATGTAGAGAAACTCAGCCGGCGGGCCGCCGAAGGTCAGCACATCGTGATGGGCGGGGAAGTACTCGATCTGGATATGCTCAGCGGCGAGCATAGCCGCCTCGGGCGGCAGTTGATCAAACGGCGGGTAGGCGCGCAGAAAGGCGGCAATTTCGTCCATAGGAAACTCGCAATCAACGGGGCGGGTAGACAGGGTTCACGAGCGGGCGCGTCAATGTCACCGCGGCGTTGCGGCCGCGCCTCCGCGTCGCCGGCCTGTCGCTCTGGAGCGCTGAACAGCAGACGGTCAGGCGGGTTTGAACCGTGTCTTATACCAACTGGAATTGACGACCTCGCATGTTCTAGCATCACCTCCACAGCCCGACAGCCCCCACACGGGGCTTTGTGGCGCTGTGGAGCTGAAGCGTTGCGGGATCTGAACCAATGCGGCGCCATCAAGTCGAAACGGTATTACCTCATTGTACAGGCAACACCGTGGCAGGCAAGAGGCAAAAAGAAAAGCCCTCGCGGGCGGCGAGGGCAGGCAGGAGGAGACGCGGTCGGAGCACTAACGTCGCTCGATGAGCAGGCGGATCGCAGTACGCTCTTCTTCATCAATAGCCACGTCGATAAACGAAGGCACGCAAACGATATCAATCCCTTCCTCATTGAGGTAGCTTCGGGCGATAGCGACGGCCTTAATGGCCTGGTTGGTTGCACCCGCGCCGATCGACTGCACCTCTGCCATCCCATTCTCACGGATGACGCCGGCGATGGCGCCGGCCACAGCACTCGGGCGCGAGCGCGTGGACACCTTCAGCACCTCTGCGGAGCGCTGGGTTTCGACGCCCTGAGGGGCGGCGGCGCCAACAGCGCGAGCGATAGGCAGCGGCTGAGAGTTGGTCATGTGGTCCTCCTCTGTGTTGCTTGGGGTCGATACGATAGGCTGGTCATCAGACCGCGTCTCAAGGCTCATCGCAGCCTTGCCTCCTCTCGTGAGATGGGTTGCACGCAGCACGCAGCAGGCTGTCAGGATTCAAATTGTACCACAAGCAGTCGGAGCGCAGTCGGGCAATTTGCTGGAAAATGGGGTGACAGACCGGCGGGCAGGCCCGGCAGCCTGTCACCTGAGCCAGGGTCAGCGCGCGTAGTCAACAGCTCTCGTTTCGCGAATAATTGTCACCTTGATTTGACCGGGATATTGCAGGCTTTCCTCGATCTTTTTGGCGACATCGCGGGCGAGGTGAATACTGGCGAGATCATCGATCTGGTCGGGTTGGACCATCACGCGCACCTCGCGACCCGCCTGCACGGCGAAGGCCCGCTGCACGCCGGGGAACGACGTGGCAACGGTCTCCAGAGCTTCCAGACGCTTGATATACAGGTCGAGCGTCTCGCGGCGCGCGCCGGGGCGCCCGCCCGAGATCGCATCGGCAGCGATGACCAGAAAGGCCTCGACGGTCGTTGGCTCTTCATCGTAGTGGTGGGCGGCGATCGCGTGCACAATCGCCGGAGAGCGACCCAGGCGCCGCGCGATGTCGGCGCCGATCAATGCGTGGGGGCCCTGCACCTCGTGATCGACGGCCTTGCCAATATCGTGGAGCAGCGCAGCCGTCTTGGCGACATTCACATTGGCGCCGAGTTCGGCGGCCATATGCGCAGCCAGGAGGGAGCATTCCAGGGAATGTTGCAGCACGTTCTGCCCATAGCTGGTGCGATACTTCAGCCGCCCGAGCAGCTTGATCAGATCCGGGTGCAGGCCCTGCACGTTTGCCTCGTAGGCGACGCGCTCGCCCTCTTCACGCATAACGTGCTCAAGCTCGAGCTGAGTTTTCTGCACCACTTCTTCGATTCGGGCCGGATGGATGCGCCCGTCTTTCAGAAGTTTGATCAGCGCCACCCGCGCCACCTCCCGGCGCACCGGATCGTGGCACGAGAGCGTCACCGCCTCGGGGGTGTCGTCCACAATAATATCCACACCGGTAAACTGCTCGAAGGCGCGGATGTTCCGCCCTTCGCGCCCGATGATGCGGCCCTTGAGTTCTTCGCTGGGCAGATTGACCGTCGAGACCGTCACCTCAGCGACGTAGTCGCTGGCGCAGCGCTGGATCGCCAGGCCGATCACCTTGCGCGCTGTTTTGTCTGCCTCATCACGCGCCTGCTGTTCGATCTCGCGGATGCGACGCGCTGCCTCGTCGCGTGTCTCACGCTCGACCTGGGCCAGGATCAACGCCCGTGCCTCGTCGCGCCCGAGTTGCGAGATCCGCTCAAGCTCCGTAACCTGCTGGAGCTTCAGCCGTTCAGCTTCCTGGTGCAACTGCTCGATCTGGCGCTCGCGACTCTGGAGCTGGCGTTCGCGTCGTTCCAGACCCTCGAGTTTCCGATCGAGATTCTCCTCTTTGCGTTGCAGGCGCTCTTCCTGCTTCTGTAACCCCTGGCGGCTCTCGCGCAACTCCGCCTCGGCATCGTTGCGGATACGCAGGGCCTCATCTTTTGCCTGGAGTAAAATTTCCTTTTGCTGGGATCGCGCCTCTTCGAGCAATAAGCGGGCTTCAGCGGTTTTCTGCTGGGCAAGGGAGTTGAGGCCGTGGTTCACGTAGGCAACTCCCAGCCCGGCGCCAATGCCCAGGCCCACTACCAGGGCCAGCGCGACCCACAGTAGATCTATCACAGTGGCCTCCTATGCAGTTGTTAATGTGCACTGAGCGGAGCGACTCCCTTACGTCAGCCCCGATGTGCTGAGTCGGACCGGAATATGGAGATTATATCCCATAGGTAGGCTAATAATACTAACGTCGAGTCGGGCTGTCAAGAATATTCTGGCCGCAGTTGGGTAATTCGGCGGATGGGTTCACCCTTCTCCGGGGAGCGCGGGCGGCCTGACCTCGAAGGCTGACGAGGGCGGGGCGCTTTCAAAGGGTTTCGCCTGTTCTGAGAAAGCCTTCCTGAGGTAACAAAACGCCTCGGCGATGAAGGGCGAGAAGATGCGTCAACGAATGGGAAACGAATAACCGAATGCAAGCGTGCGCGATCATTCTTATGGATGCGCGCCGACACACACGCCGATGAGGACGGGCCAAACAGCCCTCGGACGCCGCGCGCGACGGTTTGGCGACATTGGAAGGCGCGGGACGCTCGCGCCCCTCCACGTGCGTGGTTACCCCAACGCTGAACACCCACCGATTGGGCGCCGTTTGCCGCTTACGAAGCCTTCTGGTATAATCCTGCGGGTATTTGCCTGGCGCTCGAATGCCGTTTCGCCCACTGTCTACGCCGATACCTGGCACTCTGGCGTGCCTCAGCCTCGCCCCGGATGCGGGGCGGCGGCGCCTGTGCTGCTAAGGCATGGTTCAGATCCGCTTGACCATCCGGCCTTCATCTCCGCGCCTCGACAGCGCTACCAGCCGGTTGTGCGGGGGTGTAGAGCTGCGGAGATGTGGAGCGAGACTGTACAGTTCAAACGCCCGCTTTTGAACCTTGCCTTAGCCGATAATCGGCGCGCTTTGCATCTTCAGATTCTCGATGGAGGATCTTCGTATGATCCGCAAACCATGGTATGCGCTCATCCTGCTGGTTGCGCTCCTGGGCGCCCTGCCACTGCTGGCTACCTGCGGCAGCCAGACTGGCGGCGCCGGCGGCAGTCTCTATGTCCAGCAGGTGACCGCCAATCCCGCCGCCTATGCCGGCAAGGAGATCATCGTTGACGGCGCCTACGTCTGGCGTCCCGGCGATCCGTCCATTTCGGTGCTGGCTCTGGGGGTCAGCACCCTCGATAATGGCCTCGATGCTCAGCCGCTCGGCGATACAATCTGGCTGGAAGGGTTTCCCGCCGAGGTCACCGAACACCTGCACCGCCCCGGCGACGCGGTGTACGGCTTTGTGCGCGTTCGCGGCGAGTTCTCTGCAACCGGCGGCTACGGCCCCGGCGGGCAGTACCAGTACCAGTTGAACGTCAAGAGCGCCGAGCCTATCGAGCGGGTGCGCCGCGTCGAGCAGCGTATTGATGATCGCCCCCTTGAGGCCGGTAAGGTCTCCTTCTTTGAGTTGCAGCGCAATCCGGAACGGTACAATGGGCAGACGCTCACCACCCAGGGGTACTACTTCTGGAACGGGGTAATCTACGTGCTCGCCGAAGGGATCAGCACCGAGGAAGACGGCTCCAGTCCTCAGCCGCTTGGCAATCCGATCTGGATGGAAGGGTTTCCCCCGGATCAATCGGCCCTGCTGAACCTGGGGCCGAATAACAGCTACGTCTGGGGCGCGGTTGAGGTTACCGGCGTCTTTCAGACCGGGGGTGGCTTCGGCAAGGACGGGGCCTATCAGAGTCTCTTCGTCGTTGATCCGAACGGCGCCCGGCCCCTCCCGTAGCGTCGCAACGGCGCCCCGGCGCGCGCGCCGCACCCGGGGGCATCCCGCGCGAAGCGCCGGAGCGTCGCCCTCCCATCTTCTCCCCCTGTCCGGGGGGCGGCAAAGCCGGATTCCTCACCCCCCAACCGCCGTTGGGGGCGCCTGGCATCCCGGTGAGCAGGAGCGGTAGGAATCCCGGGTTCCCTATGTTCACGTTAGACGGTCATGCGCATGGCGCACAACTCAGGGAGGGGGAATGGGGAAACCCGGTTTCCCCATCCCCCAATCGCTGTTGGGAGCGGCTGGCGCCCCCACCGGCAGGGGTGCGGTTCGACAGGCTCACCGCAGGTGGGGAAACCCGGTTTCCCCGTATGTTCACCTCAGGCCCCATGCGCGGGGCGCACAACTCAGGGAGGGGGAATGGGGAAACCCGGTTTCCCCAACCCCCAACCGCTGTTGGGAGCGGCTGGCGCCCCCATCGGCAGGGGTGCGGTTCGACAGGCTCACCGCAGGTGGGGAAACCCGGTTTCCCCGTATGTTCACCTCAGGCCCCATGCGCGGGGCGCACAACTCAGGGAGGGGGAATGGGGAAACCCGGTTTCCCCAACCCCCAACCGCTGTTGGGAGCGGCTGGCGCCCCCACCGGCAGGGGTGCGGTTCAACAGGCTCACCGCAGGTAAGGTATGGCGCCGGTCCGCGCGGGGGATGGTGTCGGGATGAGAGGGGGGAACATACGCTAACGAATGGACAACGAATAAACGAATGCCAAAGCATACACATGCAAGCGCGAATGTTTGTACTTGCTTACTCGTTCCTCATTCATTGACAGCAGCGGTCGGCGCGGCGCCAGGGTATGGGGCGCGGGCGCGGCACAACCAGCGGTATCCTGAGAGGCCGGGGACCCCCCGGGCGTCCGTATATGAGGATATATTACTTCATTGAGCCCATGCGGGAGGAGGATATTCCGGCAGTCCAGCAGATTGAGGCGCAGAGCTTTCCGATCCCCTGGTCGGCCAGCACCTACCGTCGCGAACTCCGCGACACCCAGCGCTGCCGCTACATCGTCGCCCGCGCCAGCCCCACTCCCCCACCACAGGACAGGCCAGCCCCACCCGCGCGCCGCTCCAATGTGCTCTTGCAACTGTTCGGCGCCTTCATTGCCCGACCGCCCGGCCCGGATGAGCCGGCCACTGCCCCCATCGTCGGCTACGGCGGCCTCTGGCTCTCCGCGGACGAGGCCCATATCACTACAATTGCCGTGGACCCGGCCCACCGCCGCTGCGGGGTTGGCGAGCTGCTGCTCAATGGTCTGATTGACCAGGCCTATGCGCTCGAGGCAACCATGGTCACGCTTGAGGTGCGGGTGAGCAACGATGCTGCGCAGCGTCTCTACCTGAAGTACGGCTTTACGGTTGTCGGCACCCGCCGCCGTTACTACACCGATAACGGCGAAGATGCGCTGCTGATGTCAATCGAGGCGCTCAACGACCCGGCTTACCGCGAGCGCCTCAACGTCCTGCGGCGCCGGCTCTACGCCCGCCTCCGGGGGTGAGTGTTCACGCGAGGGGGCGCTCACGTTTGACATCCCGGCGACTTTGTCCAGGCCCCGGGCAGGTTCGTTTTCCTTGACAAGCGATCGCCGCGGTGCTATGCTGTAAAACAATCACCTGTCCATACGTAGCGGTCGCGGAAGATCGCAGGAGGTTCAGGCGCGGTCGGGCGGTACACGCCGACCGCGTTCGTGATCAGTGGAGGGGGCCGTGTGAGCGCCCGCAGCAAGACGACCCTGATCTGTCGTCTCGCACCTTCAGAACAAGAGGAAGTGCGGCTATGGACACCGATACCGCCATCGTCGTCGGCGGGCAACCCGTCACGCAAGCGCCTGGTCCGACGCCCCAGAGCGTCGCGGGAGGGTCGCGCCGTCCCGCGCCCCAGCCGCACGAAACGCCCCCTGACACCACGCTCCTCATCCACCACCCCATTCTCCAGCACCCCTTTCTCGAGTCGATCGTTGAACATCTGCGCAAGCACGAGCAGCCCGACGCCAGCCTGGAAAGTGTGCGCGCAGCCTACCTGAATGCCTATCACAGCCCGACGGTCGAGGCGCTGATTGCCCGGCTCCAATCCTATCTGCCCGATGCCGATACCGACCTGGTGCGGCGCGCCTATGCCCTGGCCGCGATTGCCCATAGTGGCCAGTACCGGCAGAGCGGCGAACCCTACATTGACCACCCTGTGGCGGTGGCGGCGATTATGCTCGACCTGCGCCTGGATGCCGAGTCGGTGGCTGCGGCGCTGCTGCACGATGTGGTGGAGGATACCGGCGTAAGCCTGGAGGTGATCGAGCGCTTTTTCTCCGACACCATCGCCCACCTGGTTGATGGCGTCACCAAGCTGTCGGGGCTGGAGAATAAGACCAAGGAGGAGCTTCAGGCCGGCTCGTACCGCAAGATGTTCATCGCCACCGCCGATGATCCGCGCGTCATTCTGATCAAACTGGCCGACCGGCTGCACAATATGCGCACCCTTAGCGCTATGCCTCCCCTCAAGCAGAGCCGCGTGGCCCGCGAGACCCTCGACATCTATGCGCCGCTGGCCCACCGCCTGGGGATGTGGCAGGTCAAGTCCGAACTGGAGGATCTGGCCTTCAAGACGCTCTACCCCGAGCGCTACAAGGAGATCTCGGCGGGCCTGGCTATGCGCAAGGAGGCCCGCGAGCGGATCATTCAGCGGGTCATCAAGCGTATGAAGGAGGCCCTGGAGAAGGAGGGCATCCGCGCGCAGGTCACCGGACGCCCCAAGCACATCTACTCGATCTGGCGCAAAATGGAGCGCAAGGGCGTGCCCCTCGAGCGGATCTACGACCAGCTCGCCATCCGCGTGATTGTGCAGGAGCCGGACCCTGACCGCGCCAAGGGCGCCTGCTACCGCGTGCTCGGCCTGGTCCATAGTATGTGGACGCCGGTGCTCTCAGAGTTCGACGATTATATCGCCGTGCCCAAGGAGAGTAGCTACCAGTCGCTCCACACCACGGTGATTATCCCCGGCGGCCATTACTGCGAGGTGCAGATCCGCACCGAGGATATGCACAACGTCGCCGAGCACGGCATCGCCGCCCACTGGCGCTACAAAGAGGGCTTTGGCCAGCGGAGCGATCAGAATTATGAGGCCAAGATCAAGTGGCTGCGCGAGCTGATCTCCTGGCGCATTGAGTTGACCGATGCCCGCGAGTTCGTCGAGAGCCTCAAGCCCGAACTTGAAGAGCTGGTCTATGTCTTTACGCCTAAAGGCAAGATCATTGACCTGCCCGAGGGTTCCACGCCGGTTGATTTCGCCTACCATATCCACTCGGAGGTGGGCCATAAGTGTATCGGCGCCAGGGTGAACGGTCGCCTCGTCCCGCTCGACTATCGCCTTCAGAATGGCGAAATTGTCGACATTATGACCTCGAAGTCCTCGAAGGGGCCGAGCCGCGACTGGCTTAACTTTGTCAAAACGCCAAGCGCCCGCAACCACATCAAACGCTTCTTTCGTCGCGCCGAGCGCGACGAGAATATCGCTGCCGGTCGCGATCTGCTCGAGAAGGAGCTTAAACGACTGGGTCTGACGGTGAGTTTCGATCACCTGGCGGATCTGGCGGGCGCTCGTTCGGTCGAGGACCTTTTCCACCAGATCGGCACTGGCGAGATCACGGCGCGCACCGTGGCCCAGAAGGCCCTTGCTGAGCAAGAGGAGCAGCAACGGGCGAGCAATCCCTCGTTCGACCTGCCGCAAACCCCGATTACCGGGCGCAACCAGCCGGTGGGTGTGCAGGTGGTAGGTGTCGGCACGGTCTACCACCGCCTGGCGAAGTGCTGCAACCCGGTGGTGGGCGAGCCGATTGTCGGCTTTGTCACCCGCGGGCGCGGCATCACGGTGCATCGCGCCGATTGTCGCACGATTGTGAACGAGCGCGACCGCAACCGCCTGATTGACGTGACCTGGGGCGGACAGCAGCCCCGCGGTTACCCTGTGCCCATCCGCATCGAGTCCTGGGATCGGGTTGGCCTCTGGCGCGATATTTCCAATGTGATCGCCGAGGCGGGCATCAATATCGAGAAGGTTGAGCAGGGGCAGACGCGCCGCGCCGGGCGCGCGGTGTTGCACGTGGTGCTCTCGCTCCAGAGCGTCAGTCAGCTTGCCACTATTCTCGACCGGCTCAATCGCATCAGCGATGTGATCGAGGCCCGCCGCGAGAGCGGGGTGAAGGCGGCGGGAGATTAAGCGCCTACGCTTGCCCGTCTGAGGTGAACCTCGCCCGCCCGCGGGAGGGTGTGGGCGTCGGAGGGGCGCGGCGGCGCCGCGCCCCTATGCCCTCCCAGGAACCAACCTGCCAGCGGGGAGGGTGTGGGAAGGCGCAGCCCTGCAACGGGTTTCCCCTGCCCTGGAATGGGCTTCCTGCGACGCCGAGGGGAAATGGGTCAACGAATGGGAAACGAATAAACGAATGCGCAAGGTGTGCCTGACCCTGAGGTGAACCTCGCCCGCCCGCGAGAGGGTTTGGGGGGCGCAGCCCTCCCAGGAACAATACTATTTTCATTCTGGCGTTGTGCGCCCTGCGAATGGGGCCTGAGGTGAACATACGGGGAAACCGGGTTTCCCCACCTGCGGTGAGCCTGTCGAACCGCACCCCTGCCTGTGGAGGGCGCCAGCCGCTCCCACCAGCGGTTGGGACATGGGGAAACCGGGTTTCCCCATCTGCTCGAACTTTGTGGCTTCGTAGTATGCTTGATCGTCCAACCCCGGAGCAACCCCGTGTGCCTGTTCCCCTGCCTTCGGAGAGGCTAGAGGCGCTCCACAGCGCACTCCTCGCCTGGTTCGCGCGTTACGCCCGCGACCTGCCCTGGCGTCGCACTCGCGATCCCTACCGCATTCTCGTTTCCGAGATTATGCTGCAACAGACCCAGGTGGAACGGGTCATTCCCAAATACCACGCCTTTCTGGCTGCCTTTCCCACCCTTGAGAGACTTGCCGGCGCGCCAACGGCGGAGGTGATCCGCCTCTGGGCCGGCCTGGGTTACAACCGCCGCGCGGTGAACCTGCAACGAACTGCGCGAATGGTGGTGGAGGAGCACGGGGGCGCCTTCCCCCGTGAGGTGGCGACGCTGCGACGCCTGCCCGGGGTTGGTCCGTACACCGCAGGGGCAGTGGCGTGCTTCGCCTTTGAGCAGGATGTGGCCTTCCTCGATACGAACATCCGCCGGGTGTTGCGGCGCGTCTGCATTGGCCCCGACGACGTGGCCGGCGCTGTGCGTGACCGCGAGCTGCTGGCCCTGGGCGCGGCGCTGGTGCCCCCGGGCCGCGGCTGGGCCTGGAATCAGGCGCTGATCGAACTGGGCGCCCTGGTCTGCACCGCGGCCAGCCCCGCCTGCCCGCGCTGCCCTTTGCGGCCCGCCTGCCGCGCCTATGCCGCCCGCGCCGCCGCCGACGAGGCGCTGGTGGGAGCAATGGCTGCCGGTGTTCATCCTCCGGCGGCACGGCGCATCGCCGAACGCGCGAGCGAACCCTACGCCGGCTCACGGCGCTGGTACCGCGGCCGGGCCATTGACGCGCTGCGCGCCCTGTCCCCCGGCAGCGCCCTGTTACTGGCTGAACTTGGCCTGCGCCTCAAGCCCGACTATGGCCCCGCCGACGAGCCATGGCTGCGCGGGCTGGTGGCCGATCTGGACCGGGACGGGTTGCTTGTCTTCGAGAACGAGCGCGTCAGGTTGCCCTGACGAGCGCGCCCCGCCCCTGCCGGGGTTCAGGGGCGGACAGAACATATGAGCGCCGACGGGCGTTATGGCGTTGGGATGCGCTGCCTGGCTCCCGCCCCCTCCCCCTCTCCAGCTTCGCTGGAGCGCCTGCGCTGAGCCTGTCGAAGCGGGGAGACCAGAGCCATGCGCGGGGGCGTTCCAATGCGGTATACGCCACGTTAGCCCGAATGTTCTGTCCGCCCTTAAACTCGCCAGGGCCGGCCCATCATCGGTCCACGGCCCCGCCCCCCATACACCCGTCGGCCATTCGCCTTGACCCGGTTACACCCCTCTGCTACACTGTGCTTCCATAGGCAGTCGTAGGGTTGCTTATGGTACAGATCGTCCTCAAGGCCGGACGTGAACGGCCCATCCAGCAGCGACACCCATGGGTTTTCTCGGGGGCGATCGACACAGTCCGCGGCAACCCTGTGGATGGCGCAATCGTTGACGTTCTCGGCCCCGACGGCGCCTGGCTCGCGCGTGGCTTCTGGAGCAGCCGGTCGCAGATCCGCTTGCGCGTCGCCACCTGGGACGCCGCCCAACCCCTCGATGACCACTGGTTGCGCGAGGCCATCGCGCGCGCGGTGCGCGGGCGCGCCGGGCTGTTTAGCGATGACGAAACTGCCTGCCGGCTGGTCTTCAGCGAAGCCGATGGCCTCCCCGGCCTGATTGTTGACCGCTACGGCCAGTATCTGGCGATCCAGTTGCTGACCCGGGGCATGGCCGCGCGCGCCGATGTGGTGATCGCGGCACTGGCCGCCTTGCTGCAACCCCGGGGCATCTACGAGCGCAGCGATCCCGAGATCTGCGAGAAGGAGGGCCTGCCGGCCCACGAAGGGCAGCGCTGGGGCGAAGCGCCGCCCGAACGTCTCATCGTGCGCCCGATCACGCTCCCCGGTATGTGCGGCGAGCGACCGCCGCTCCTTGCCGACCTGCGGTGCGGTCAGAAGACCGGCTTCTACCTCGACCAGGCCATCAACCGCGCCCGTGTGGGGGCTTACTGCCGGGGGGCCGAGGTGCTCGACGGGTTCGCCTACACTGGCGGCTTTAGCGTGTACGCTGCTCGCGCCGGGGCCGCCGCGCTGACGCTGATCGACTCCTCGGGGCCGGCGCTGGCCCTGGCCCGCGCCAATCTCGACCTGAACAGCCCGGCCACGCCCGCTGAACTGATCGAGGGTGATGTCTTTCGCGTCCTGCGCCAGTACCGCGCCACCGGGCGACGCTTCGACGTGATTATCCTCGACCCGCCCAAGTTCGCCCACAGCCAGGCCCAGGTCGAACGCGCCTCCCGCGGTTATAAGGACATTAATCTGCTCGCGCTGCAACTCCTGCGCTCCGGCGGTCTGCTGGCCACCTTCAGTTGCTCGGGATTGATCTCCGCAGACCTGTTTCAGAAGATCGTCTTCGGCGCGGCCCTCGATGCCCGCCGCGATGCCCAGATCGTCGAGCGCTTCGCCCAGGCGCCCGATCATCCGGTGCTGTTGAGTTTCCCTGAAAGTGAGTACCTGAAGGGCTTGCTCTGTCGCGTATGGTAATTCAACGCCACAATGAACATAATTTGTTCCTGGGAGGGCTGCGCCCTCTCACCTCCCCTCAGGGAGGGGCACGGGGAAACCCGGTTTCCCCGATAGATAGCAGCACTTCTCGTGGCAGGGCACAGCCCTCCCACACCCTCC
>FWPV01006444.1_pt1 | contig 20938 bp, 14 predicted proteins | sample 2228371 | NCBI WGS metagenome assembly FWPV01 (sample SAMEA103939776, study PRJEB20133) | metagenome | reverse complement strand
AGGCTTCGGCCTCGGGCGTGGTGGCACCATTCCCATTCGCGGATTGGCGTGGTTTGGCACGGGGCGGGAGTCTCCCGCGCACGGTAACCGCATATCTCGCGAAGAAAAGAATCCTAGGATTCGTTCGCATTTGCATCCATCATAGACGACTGCGACACGAAAGGAGCGTACTGTGTCCGAACAGATACCGATTGAAACCCTGCGGCCCACCATCCGAATGCTGTCCGACGAGCAGATCCAGGCAATTCACAACGCGAGTCTGGACATCCTATCCCGCACCGGCATCGTCATGAAGAACGAGAAGGCGCGCCGCCTGCTTCTGGAGGCAGGCGCGTGGGAATCCGACGGCCGCATCAAGATCCCCGAGCACGTGGTGATGGCGGCCATCGGCTCGGCCCCGTCGCGCATCCCCATGTACAACCGCCTCGGCGAACTGGTCATGCCGCTGGAGGGCGGGAACGTGTTCTTCGGGAGCGGCTCCGACTGCGTGTTCACCATAGACGTGGAGACGGGCCAGCGCCGCAAGGCCACCTACGACGACGTGTACCGCATCGCGCGCCTGGCCGACGGGCTGGAGAACATTGACTTCGTCATGTCCATGAGCAACCCCTCGGATGTGCCGCCACTGGACGTGTACATTCACGGGTTCATCGGCATGATTCGCGGGTCGGTCAAGCCCAACGTGTACACGGCCAACCACCGCGGCGACATGGAGGACATCTACCGCATCGCGTGCGCGGTGGTTGGCGGCGAACAGCGCCTGCGCGAGCGGCCGTTCTTGATGCTGTACGCGGAATCCATCTCGCCCCTGCTGTATCCCGACGAGTCGGTGGACAAACTGCTGTTCTGCGCCGAGAAGGGGATTCCGGTAACGTATCCGCCGTCGCCAAACACGGGCGGCGGGGGGCCTATAACGCTGGCGGGGGCGCTGGCGCTGGGCAACGCCGAATGCCTGGTGGGGTTGGTGCTGACCCAGTTGGTGCGGCCCGGCACGCCGTTCCTGTACGGCATGAACACGGCGGCGCTGGACATGAAGTCGGCCATCGTCAGTTACGGCGCGCCCGAATGGCCGGCGGGCATGGCCGCCTGGTGCGACATAGCGCGGTACTACGGCTTGCCGTCGTGGGGGGCCGCCGGCGCGACCGACAGCAAAGTGGTGGACGCGCAGGCGGGCCTGGAAGCCACCGTTACCATCATGACGGCGTTCCTCACCCGCTGTAACCTGGTACACGATGTGGGGTACATTGAGTACGGCTCCACGTCTTCCATGGAGATGCTGACCATCGCCGACGAGATCATCCGCGACGTGCGGTTCGTCATGAGCGGCGTGGAGGTGAGCGAGCGGACGCTGGCCCGCGAGGCCATCCATCGGGCCACGCCCGGCGGCGGCTTCCTGGCCGACGAGCACACCCTGCGCAACTGGAAGTGGGCGCAGTTCCGCCCGCGCCTGATTGACCGCATGCGCTACGACGACTGGGCCCAGCGGGGCGGCAAGGACATGGCGGCCCGCGCCAACGAGCGGGCGCGGCAGATCCTGAGCGAGCACGAAGTGCCGCCCCTGCCCGAAGCGGCGGAGGAGGAAATCCGAGCCGTCCTGCGCCGCCGCGCGGGCCGGTAGCGGAGGGGACACGATGGCGCGGCCAGGCCCTGAAGGCGGACAGTACTGCCCCTTGACGCAAGCCCAAGTGCGCGAGATTCACCAGGCGTCCCTGCAGGTCTTGGAGACGACGGGGATTCTGGTGGAGAACGAGCGGGCACTGCGCCTGTACCGCGAGGGCAGCGCGATGGTGGACGGCCACCGGGTGCGCATTCCGGCGGCGATGGTGGAGGCGGCGCTGAAGGTCGTGCCGCGCCGAGTTCTGCTGGCCGGGCGGTCGCCCGAGCACGACATCGTGCTGGAGGGCAGGCGCGTGTACGCCGGCACGGGCGGCTCGCCCACGGCGATCCTAGACCTGGGCGCGGACACGCCCCGGCCCGGCACCCTGGCGGACCTGGCGCGGCTGGCGCGGCTGGTCGACGCGCTGGCGCACTGCGACTTCGTGGTCGCGCCCCTGTATCCCACGGACATTCCGAGAGAAGACGTGCCCGTCAACCGATTCTACGCCTGCCTGCGCAACACGGGCAAGCATGTCATGGGTGGGGTGGACTCGGTGGCGGGCGCGCGGCAGGTGATTCGTCTGGGCGCGATGCTCGCGGGCGGAGAAGACCGCCTGCGGGCGCGCCCGTTCATCTCGGCCATCACCAGTTGGATGGTCAGCCCCCTGCGGTTGGACACCGAGGTAACGGACATCCTGCTGGAATGGTGCGGGCACGGCCTGCCGGTGGTGCTGTCGTCGGCGCCCATGGCCGGCTCCACGTCGCCGGTAACGCTGGCCGGGACGCTGGTGCAACTCAACGCCGAACAGTTGAGCGGCATCGTGCTGACCCAACTGGCGCGGCCGGGAACGCCGGTTCTCGCCGGCTACATCCCCGGCGTGGCCGACATGAAGAGCGGCGGCTACCTGGGCGGCGCGGTGGAGTTCGGCATGATGCAGGCGGCGGCCGCGCAGATGGCGCACTTCTACGGCGTGCCCATCTACGGCTCGGGCGGGATGAGCGACGCCAAGATTCCCGACGCGCAGGCGGGCTACGAGAAGATGGCCACATTCCTGCTGGCGGCGATGGGCGGGTGCAACTACATCCACCACGCGATCGGCATGGTAACGAACATGAGCGCGGTGTCGCCGGAGCAGGCAGTGATAGACGACGAGATCGTGGGCATGGCGATGCGCGTCCTGCGCGGGATTGACGTAACGCAGGAAACGCTGGCGCTGGATGCCATTGCGCGGGTGGGGCCGGGCGGCCACTACCTCATGGACGAGCACACTCTGCGGCACATGCGGCGGGAGTTTTTCTATCCCCGCGTGGCCGACCGCCAGGGCCGCGCCCTGTGGGAAGAGGGCGGCAAGCGGGATGCCCGCGCCCGGGCGCAGGAACGGGTGGCGGTGCTCCTGGCGGAACACGAGTCGCCCGCGTGGCCTTCGGATGTGGACGCGGCCATCCGCGGGGCGTTTCGCATCTGGCTGGAGTAGGGCGCGGGGGCCGCGCGGCTAGCGGGTTGGGCCCAGCCGCCAGTTGGCCGCCTCTTCCTGCATCACGCGGTCCAGGATGGCGTCGCGGGTGGCGTTGAGTTCCTGGCGGGTGAGTTCCACGGCGCGCTCCTTGTCGCGGCTCCGCAGGGCGGCCACAATGCGCGCGTGGCTTTCGGGCTGAATGCGGCCCGCGTGGCGCAGAACCATGAAGCGGGCCAGCCGGTCGTGGAGACGGCCCAGGGCTTCGGCCAGTTGGTCGTTGCCCGACGCTTTGGCGAGGAGGTAGTGGAATCGGCGGTTCTCGTCGGTGTAGCGGTCGTAGGATTCGTCGTCATCGCCGGTGTAGGGGGCGTGCACGTGCTCCAACTGCCGGAGTTGCTCCTCGGTGATTCGGCCGATGGCCCGCTCCACGGCGGCGACTTCCAGGATCTCGCGCAGGTCCAGCAGATCTCGCAGTTCTTTGAGGGTGGTATGGGTAACGAAGTAGCCCGAGCGGGACTTGATGGTAACAAGCCCCTCCTGGCCCAGCATCTGGAGGGCGTCGCGGACAGGGGTTACACTGGTGCCGTACTTGCGCGCCAGTTCGTCCACATCCAGTTTGAGGCCGGGCCGGAGGTGGCCCATGATGATGGCGCGCCGCAACTGTTTGTAGATGACCGACTTGGATGTCTCGCCGGCCTGAGTGGTTGCCATGGGAGCCTCCTGTCGGAATTCGGAAAACGACCCTTGTGAGCGTGTCCGCGAGTGCTCTCTATTCGCGCATGTATTATACCACAGAAAATACAAAATTGCAATACGTTGCGTATCTCTATTGACAGGTGGCACAGTATGTGCTATAATTGATGTATCAGACACCCTGTTGGGCGGCGTCAAAGCCCCATCTGGCCGTCCCCGAACAAGTAGGCGGTGCGTAGCCCGACATCCATTCACATCTTTGCCACAATTCGCGTCGGTTCACAACCCTGCTTGCGAGTCCCCTTGACGGGTAGAAAGGAGGTGTGCTCGGAGAGATTCTTGTGATGACTCGGACGTCGGAGCCAACGATGGTTCCCGAACCCCACCGGAGTGGGCAGATTCTCTACACAAGAGGAGGAGTATCTGATGGAGATCATCAAGAAGGATGAGGCACAGCACGAGCATCCGTACATCCCCGAACTGAAGGAACTGTACCGCAAGGGGCGAATCACCCGACGCGAGTTCCTTCGCAACGCGACCCTGCTGGGCATGTCCCTGGCCAGCGCGAGCGCCTTCCTGTCCGCGTGCGGCGCGAAGCCAACCCCGACGACAGCACCCACGAAGCCGCCCGCCGCACAGCCGACCCCCGTCCCGCCCACGGCCACGCCGAAGCCGGCCGGCCCCAAGCGCGGCGGCACCATGACCATCGCAACCCGCGTGCCCCGCGTGGACCATCCCGCCCGCCTGTCCTGGATTGAAGGCGTGAACCAGTTCCGCCAGGTCTGCGAGTACCTCACGTACACCGACTACGACAACATCACGCACCCCTGGCTGTTGGAGAAGTGGGAGGCAGACGCCGAGGTCAAGACGTGGACCCTGCACATCCGGAAGGGCATCAAGTTCAACAACGGCCAGGAACTCACCGCCGACGACGTGATCTTCAACTTCCAGCAGTGGCTGGACAAGGACGTGGGCTCGTCCATGCTGGGCCTGTTGAGCTACCTCAAGCCGACCGGCATTGAGAAGGTGGACGACTACACCGTGCGCCTACACCTGGACTCGCCGCAGATCGCCGTGCCCGAGCACCTGTTCCACTACCCCGCGATGATCGTCCCGCGCACTTTTGAGGGCGACATCACGAAGCAGCCCATCGGCACGGGGCCGTTCTTGCTGGAGGAGTTCCGCGAGACCGAGCGCGCCGTGTTCCGCCGCCGCGAGGACTACTGGCTCATGGCCGACGACGGCAAGCCGTACCCGTACCTGGATCGGCTCGTGTACCTGGATCTGGGCCAGGACGACGCGGCCCGCATCGCCGCCATGCAGAGCGGCCAGGTGGACAACATCTTCAACCCGTCCGCCGAAATCTGGCAGGCGGTCAAGGACCTGCCCACCGTCAAGGTGTACTCCACCGCCACCGCGCAGACCTTCGTCATCCGCATGCGCGTGGACAAGGAACCGTGGAACGACAACCGGGTGCGCCTGGCCCTCAAGAAGTGCATTGACCGCCAGAAGATGCTGGAACTGGCCTGGTTTGGCGAGGGCGTGCTGGGCCACGATGCCCATGTCGCGCCGATCCATCCGGAGTACTGCCCGAAGGACATCCCGGCCTACGACCCGGAGGGCGCCAAGAAACTGCTGGCCGAGGCCGGCTATCCCAACGGCCTGTCGGTGGAACTGTCCACCCAGCAGGCGCGCGCCGAACCGGCGATGGCGCAGTCCCTGCGCGAATCGGCGGCGGCCGGCGGGTTCGACATCAAACTCAACATCCTGCCCTCGGCGCAGTACTGGGACATCTGGACCGAGGTCCCGCTGGGCATCACCATCTGGGCGCACCGCCCGCTGGGCACCATGGTGCTAGCGCTGGCCTACACGGCCGACGACACCGGCAAGCCCGTGCCCTGGAACGAGACCTACTGGGTGGATGAAGAGTTCACCACCCTGCTGAAGGAAGCCGAGCGCACGCTGGATGTGGAGAAGCGCCGCGCCCTCATGTGCAAACTGGAAGACATCCAGATGGAGCGCGGCTCGGTCGGAATTGCGTTTTGGACCAATGTTTGGTACATTGCCAACAAGAAGTTCAAGAACGTGGACGCGCACCCGACCAACTACGACATCCTGTACAACGCTTGGTACGACCCGGAGGCCTAGCGCGGATCGCGCCGCAGGCCCGCGTTTTCGGTGAACACAGCACTCGGCTCCCATGCTCGCCCCGTCGGGCATGGGAGCCGAATCTGACGCGCGGGGGCGCTGGGCGAACGGCCGATCGCCAACGGCTCTTCGCGGTGCTCGCCCCATTCTGTGTGGTAAGGGAGTAAGATGGCCAAGTACATCCTGCGCCGCATTGGCTTCATGCTCTTGACGATGCTCCTGGTGTCCATCGCCGTGTTCCTTATCTCGGAGGTGGCGCCCGGGGACGTGGCCCGGCACATCCTGGGCCAGTTCGCCACGCCAGAGCAGGTGGAGTTGCTCCGCGACCAGATGGGCCTGGATCAGCATGTGGCCGTCCGCTACTTGGACTGGCTCGTGGGCAACGACTGGCGCTTGTGGCGGCTGGTGGGCAAGCCCCTGCGCTACACCAAGGTGGGCCAGTACGACAGCCCGTCCTGGTGGGCGGTGGAGCCCGACGGCACGCTCAAGCAGTGGCGCATGAAGAAGGGCACGGGCCTTATCGAAATCCGCATCCTCCCCGACGGGACCCGCGAGGAAGTCCTCTTTGAGAACTGGCAGGTGGCCGACGACGGGAGCGAGATCTTCTGGGGCGTGGACACGGCTGACCACATTGTCCTATGGCGGAAAGGCGAGGAGGCGCAGAAGGTCGGCCCCGCATCCGCCGGCCGCACCATGACCGAGGCCAGCGGTGTGGAGTACTATCCGCTGCGGAAGGGCCTGCTCCGCGGCGACCCGGGCATTTCCCTGCGGACCAACAAGCCGGTGGGGCCTACCCTGGTGCGGCGACTGCGCAACTCCGTCGTCCTGGCGGGCATCGCGTTTGTCTTCATCATGCCCATCGCCCTGCTGTTGGGCATCTTGGCGGGCCTGAAGGAGGGGCGCGCCCTGGACCGCACCATCTCGCTGTTCAGCCTGGTTACCACGTCCGTGCCCGAGTTCGCCAGCGGCGTGTTCCTGATTCTGCTGTTCGCGTTCTGGCTCAAGGTTCTGCCCGGGGCGGCGGTGTTCGTCAGCGACGTGGCGCCGTTCATGCAGCCCAAACTGCTTATCCTGCCGGTGCTGACGCTCACGCTCGTTGAGGTGGGCTACGTAACCCGCATGACGCGCGCCAGCATGATAGAGGTGATGCACGCGCCCTACATCCGCACGGCGTTCCTGAAGGGCCTGCCCTACTGGCGCATCGTGTTTAAGCACGCGGTGCGCAACGCCCTGATGGCGCCCATCACGGTCATCATGCTCCATGTGAACTGGCTCATCGGGGGCATCGTGGTCGTGGAGTCGGTGTTCGGCTATCCTGGGCTTGGCATGTACATGCTGGACTCGGCATTGTTCAAGGACATCAACGCTATTGAGGCGGGGGCGATGGTGATGGTGGCCCTCGCCGTGGGTACCCAGTTGGTGGCCGATATTATCTATACATTCCTCAATCCGCGCATTCGTTATACGTAATCGGGGACTGTCAAAGCAAGGCGGCAGGACGCAAGGAGAGGCGTACATGACAGTCGCAGTGGATTTGGAAAAGGCCTACGATGCCGGCAGGCGCAAATGGCGGCGGGCGTGGGAAACGGTGTCCATCATCTTCCGCTCGCGGGTGGCCGTCGTGGGCCTGAGCATTGTCTTCTTCTGGGTGCTGGTGGCCATCTTCGCGCCGGTGTTGGCCCCGCACAGCCCGTTTGCGCAGGACTCCTCGGCGATCAACAAGGGGCCTGGGGGCTTGTACCCGCTGGGCACAGACCACCTGGGCCGCGACATCCTGTCCCGCCTCATCTACGGGAGCCGCACGATCCTGCTCCTGGCGCCCATCTCGGTGCTGTGCTCGGTGGCGTTGGGCACTCTGCTAGGCCTCATCGGCGGGTACTACGGCGGGCTGATTGACGAAGTCGTGATGCGCATCCTGGACGCCATCATGGCGTTCCCGACCATCCTGCTGTACCTCATCATCATCTCGGCCATCGGCCCGTCGGCGTTCAACGTGGTGCTGGCCATCACGTTCGTGGGCGCGCCGGGGATCGCGAGGTTGGTGCGCAGTTTGACGCTGGACATTCGCACGCGCGATTTTGTGGCGGCGGCCAAACTGCGCGGGGACAGCGATTGGCGCATCATGTTTGTGGAGATTCTGCCCAACGCGCGCGGCCCGCTCATCATTGACGCCATGCTTCGCGTGGGCTACGCCATCTTCGCCATCGGCACGTTGGGCTTCTTGGGGCTGGGCCTACCGCCCCCGACGCCCGACTGGGGCGGCATGATCAACGAGGCGCGCAAGTACATCTGGACGAACCCGCTGGGCGTGCTGTGGCCGGCCATCGCCATCTCCAGCCTGGTTGTCGGGCTGAACCTGTTCGCCGACGGCCTGCGCGAGGAGTCCACCCGCTACCAGTAGACAGGCGCCGTCCATGTGTGAGAATCGGTCAGACTTGAGAGAGGCGAGTGCGAATGCAACAAGCGCGTAGTGCTCCCATCCTAAAGGTGCAGGACCTGGCCATCGCCTACGAAACGCGCAAGGGCGACGTGCAGGCGGTGCGCAACGTGTCGTTTGACATACGGCGCGGCGAAACGCTGGGCATCGTCGGCGAGTCGGGCTGTGGGAAAAGCACCGTGGCCTTCGGCATCGTCAACTTCCTGGGCCGCAACGGGCGCATCACCAACGGCCGCATCGTGTTCCAGGGGCAGGACCTGGTGGGGCGGTCAGAAGAGGAATTGCGGCGACTGCGCGGCGACCGCATCGCCATGGTGTACCAAGACCCCATGCAGGCCCTCAACCCATCCCTGCGCATCGGCGAGCAGATGGCCGAGGTGCTCATCGTCCACCGCAAGATGAAGCGCAAAGAGGCCGAGGAGCGGTGCATCCAGATGCTCCAGCGCGTGTACATGCCCGACCCCGCCAACGTGATGCGCCGCTACCCGCATCAACTTTCGGGCGGCCAGCAGCAGCGCGTGGTCATCGGCATGGCCCTGCTCAACGACCCCGCGCTCCTCATCATGGACGAGCCGACGACGGCCCTGGACGTTACCGTGGAAGCGGCGGTGCTGGACCTGGTGGAGGAACTGCAAAAGGACTTTGACACCGCCATCATGTATATCAGCCACAATCTGGGCGTTATCGCGCGCGTGTCGGACACGGTGGCGGTGATGTACGCGGGTGAGTTGGTGGAGCGGGCGTCGGTGGAGAAGGTGTTCCTGCGGCCCCACCATCCGTATACGCAGGGCCTCATGCGGTGCGTGCCGCGCCTGGGCATGGACAAGGCCAGCAGTTACCTGTATCCCATCAAGGGGCGCGTGCCGCCGCCGGATAACTTGCCGCCCGGGTGCATCTTTGAGCCTCGCTGCCCCTACGCGCGGGCCGAATGCTCGCTGGGCCGCCCCGAACTGCGCGAGGTGGCTCCCGGCCACTGGGCGCGGTGCCTGTTCGCCGAGGAGGTGGTCGCATCGGACTGGGCATCCGTGGGCGAGGTGCCCGTGCGCCTGCCCACCGTGCAGGCCGCCGCCGATGAGAAGCCCCTCCTGAGCGCGCGCGACGTGCGGACCTACTTTGAGGTGCCGTCCAAGCGCATCGGCGAGCGCAAGCAAATCGTCAAGGCGGTGGACGGCGTCAGCGTAGAGGTGAGGCGGGGGCAAACCCTGGGCATCGTCGGCGAGTCGGGGTGCGGCAAGACGACCCTGGTGAAGACCATCGTCGGCATGGAACAGCCCGTTGCCGGCTCGCTGGAGTTCATGGGCACGGACATCACCATGCCCGTCAACAAGCGGCCTATGGAGATCATCCGCAACCTGCAGATGGTCTTCCAGAACCCCGATTCCACGCTGAACCCGTCGTTCAGCGTGGGCCAGCAGATCGCCTGGCCCCTCCGCCGATTCCGAAAACTCCCGCGCGATCAGGTGCGGGCCGAAGTCATCCGCCTGCTGGAGATGATGAAACTGGGCGAGCGGTACTACGACCGTCTGCCGCGCCAACTGAGCGGCGGCGAGAAACAGCGCGTGGGCATCGCGCGCGCCATCGCGGGCCTGCCCGCCCTGGTGCTGTGCGATGAGCCTGTCTCGGCACTGGACGTGTCGGTGCAGGCGGCAGTGCTCAACCTGCTCCTGGAGATTCAGGCGGAACTGGGCACGACGATGGTGTTCATCGCCCACGACCTGAGCGTGGTGCGGTTCTTCTGCGACTATATCGCCGTCATGTACCTGGGGAACGTGGTGGAAGTGGGCCCCGCCGAGGCCATCTACGCGCCGCCGTACCATCCCTACACCGAGGCGCTCCTGTCGGCGGTCCCGTTCCCCGACCCGACCGTGGAACAGAAGAGCATCCGCCTGGGCGGCAACGTGCCCAGCGCGCTCAACCCGCCCAGCGGGTGCCGCTTCCACACGCGCTGTCCCCGCAAACTGGGCGAAATCTGCGAACAGGAGACCCCACGGTGGCAGGACGCGGGCAACGGACACCGCATCTTCTGCCATATCCCGCTGGAGGAATTGAGGAAGGTGGAAGCCGTGGTGGTGATTCCGAAAAAGGACAAGAACGGAAAGGAGTAGCGTATGGCGAAGCGAGTGATACACCCGCCAACGGGTACGCAGTTGACCTGCAAGAACTGGCTGATAGAAGCCGCATACCGCATGATTCAGCACAACCTGGACCCCGACGTGGCCTTTGATCCCGACAACCTCATCGTGTACGGGGGGAGCGGAAAGGCGGCCCGCAACTGGGAGTGCTTTGACGCCATCTTGGAGAGCCTGCGCAACTTGGAGCCGGACGAGACGCTCCTCGTCCAGAGCGGCAAGCCCGTCGCCGTGTTCAAGACGCACACCGACGCGCCGCGCGTGCTCATCGCCAACTCCAACCTGGTGCCCGCGTGGGCCAAGCAGGATTACTTTGACGAGTTGGAGCGCAAGGGCCTCATCATGTACGGGCAGATGACCGCCGGCAGTTGGATCTACATCGGCACGCAGGGCATCCTGCAGGGCACGTATGAGACGATGGCCGCGTGCGCCAAGGCCCAGGGCTGGCCCAGCCTGAAGGGCAAGTTCGTCCTCACCGCCGGCCTGGGCGAAATGGGCGGCGCCCAGCCTCTGGCCGTTACCATGAACGAGGGCGTGGCGCTGGTGGTGGAGATTGACCGCTGGCGCGCCGAGCGCAGGCTCCGCACCGGCTACCTGGACCGCATCACCGAGAACATAGAAGAGGCGATGACGTGGGTGGAGGAAGCCGTCAAGGCCGAACAGCCGCTGTCGGTAGGCCTCATCGGCAACGCCGCCGAGGTCCTGCCCGAACTGGTCCAGCGCGGCGTCGTGCCCGACGTGGTAACCGACCAGACGAGCGCCCACGATCCCCTGCGCTACTTCCCGCGCGGCATGACGTTTGAGGAAGCCAAGGCGCTCCGCGACCGCGACCCCGACGAGTTCAAGCGCAGGGCCATGGAGTCCATGGCGGCTCACGTGCAAGCCATGCTGGACTTCCAGAAGAAGGGGAGCGTGGTCTTTGACTACGGCAATAACATCCGCCAGCGCGCCTACGATATGGGCGTGAAGAACGCCTTTGACTTCCAGGGGTTCGTCCCGCTGTACATCCGCCCGCTGTTCTGCGAGGGCAAGGGGCCGTTCCGCTGGGTGGCGCTGTCGGGCGATCCCGAGGACATCTACGTAACCGACCAGGTCATCATGGATCTGTTCCCGCACGATGAGCACCTGGTGCGCTGGATCAAGATGGCGCAGAAGAAGGTCAAGTTCCAGGGCCTGCCGTCGCGCATCTGCTGGCTGGGTTACGGCGAGCGGGCCAAGGCGGGGCTGGCGTTCAACGATTTGGTCGCCAGCGGCCGGGTGAAGGCCCCCATCGTCATCGGCCGCGACCACCTGGACGCGGGTTCGGTGGCATCGCCGCGCCGTGAGACCGAGGGGATGAAGGACGGCTCGGACGCCATCTCGGACTGGGCGATCCTGAACGCGCTCATCAACGCGGTGAACGGCGCGACGTGGGTGAGTTTCCACCACGGCGGCGGAGTGGGCATCGGCTACAGCCAGCACGCGGGCATGGTCATCGTGGCCGACGGCACGCCCGAAGCCGCCCGCAGGCTGGAGCGCGTGCTCACCACCGACCCGGGCATGGGCGTGGTGCGCCACGCGGACGCGGGATACGAGCGCGCCATCCAGGTGGCCAAAGCGGGCGGGGTGAAGATCCCCATGCTGAAGTAAACCTGACGGTGGAGTGAGTAACCTTGGGTTCTCGGTTGGTGATTGACGGAAACAGCCTCACCCTGGAAGACGTGATCGCGGTGGCCTACGCGCCGGCCAGGGGCGAGGCGGTTGAGGTAGTGCTGTCGGATGACAGTTGCGCGCGGGTGCGTCGGGCCGAGCAGGCCGTGCAGGACTTCATCGCCCGCGGGCAGATCGTGTACGGCGTTACGACGGGCTTCGGCGCGTTCAAGGGGCGCATCATCCCTCCCGACCAGGTGCGGGAACTCCAGCGCAACATCCTGATGAGCCACGCCGTCGGGGTGGGCGAGCCGCTGGACGAGCCGACCGTCCGCGCCATGATGCTCATCCGCGCCAACACCCTCGCCAAGGGGCATTCCGGCATCCGCCTGGAGACCCTGCAGTTGCTCCTGGACATGCTGAACCGCGGCGTGCATCCGGTGGTGCCGTCGCAGGGGTCGCTGGGGGCCAGCGGCGACTTGGCTCCCCTGGCCCACATGGCCCTGCCCATCATCGGGCTGGGCGAGGCGGTGTACCGCGGCGAGCGCCTGCCCGGCGCCGAGGCGCTGGCGCGGGCCGGGCTCCAACCCACAACGCTGGAAGCCAAAGAGGGGCTGGCGCTGACCAACGGCACGGCGCTGATGACGGCCCTCGGCGTGCTGGCCACGTGGCAGGCCGAAAACCTGTCGCGCGTGGCCGACATCGCCGGGTGCCTCACCCTGGAGGCCACCTACGGCACGCCGCGGGCCTTTGACGCGCGCATCCACGCCGCAAGGCCCCACCCGCGCCAGGAGGAATGCGCCGCCTACCTGCGCCGCCTAATTGAGGGCAGTACGTTCACCCGTCCCGACGACCCGCTCAACGTGCAGGACGCCTACACCCTGCGGTGCATCCCGCAGGTGCACGGCGCGGTGCGCGACGCCATCGCCTACGCCCGCTGGGTGCTGGGCATAGAACTCAACTCGGCCACCGATAACCCGCTCATCTTCTTTGACGAGGCGACGGGTGAGGCCACGGTGCTGTCGGGCGGGAACTTCCACGGCGAGCCGCTGGCCATCGCCATGGACTACTTGAGCCTGGCGCTGACCGAACTGGGCAACGTCTCGGAACGGCGGCTGGCCCGCCTCACCGACGAATCCAGCAACGGCGAGACCCTGCCGGCATTCCTGACGCGCGAGGGCGGCCTGAACTCGGGCTTCATGCTGACGCAGTACACCGCCGCGGCCCTCGCGTCGGAGAACAAAGTCCTGGCGCATCCGGCCAGCGCCGACACCATCCCGACCTCGGCCAACATAGAAGACCACGTGAGCATGGGGCCGACGGCGGCCGGCCATGCGCGCCGCATCGCGGCCAACGTGGAGCGCATCCTGGCGCTGGAACTGATGGCGGCGGCCCAGGGGATTGACTTCCGTCGGGAGATTCTCGGCCCGGCGGCCCGCCTGGGCAAGGGCACGCAGGCCGCTTACGCGCTGATCCGTCGGCATGTCCCGTTCCTGGAGCGGGACGCCGTGATGTACCCGCACATAGAGGCCGTTACGGCGCTGGTGGCCAGCGGCGCATTGGCCAGGGCCGTGGAAGAGGCATTGGAAGGTTAGGGGGTAGCCCCGCGGAAGGAGGCGTATGCTTGTCAGAGATTACATGACCCGACACCCATTCTTGGCCGAGCCAGACATGTCCATCGTGGAGGCCCAGCGTCTGATGGGCGAGAACAACATTCGCCACCTGCCGGTCGTCGGCGAGGGCAAGCGTCTGCTGGGGCTGGTAACGCGGCATTCGCTGTTGGTGGACCCGCGGCGGCTGGGCAGTCTGGACGTGTGGGAGATCGCCCGCTACTTATCCGGGCTGACCGTTCGGGATGTGATGATCAAGGCCAAAGATGTGATCGCCATTCACCCCGACGCGACGATTGAAGAGGCGGCCCGCATCATGGTGGAGCGGAAGGTGGGCTGTCTTCCCGTGGTGGAGGGCGATTTCGTCGTGGGCATTCTCACGGATGCGGATATGCTGGCGCATTTGATGCAGATGATGGCGGCGAACACGCCGGCGGTGCGCGTTACCGTCCGCATGCCCGATGTGCGGGGCGAACTGGCCAAACTGGTGGGGGCCATTGCCGCGCAGGGATGGGGCATTCTGGCCCTGGGCGGAGCGCCCGCGCCGCGCGAGCCCGGCAAGTGGGATGCCGTCGTCAAGATCCGCTACGTTACTAAAGAGCAGGTTGCAGCGGCACTCTCACAGGTGGCAGGGCAGGAAATCGTGGACATCCGCGAGGCCTAGGCGCTCGCAAACCCCACTTGGACAAGGCCAACATGACCCTACACGAAGAATTCATCCGCGTTTTTGATGTCTGGGAGCCGGCGCGCCCGTACCTGCCCATGATGGTGGACGAGGCGGAGATGGCGCTGGTCGTCGCCATGAGGGGCGAGGCGTTGTCGGCCGCCGAGGCGGCGCGCCGCATGGCCCTGCCCGAAGCGCAGGCGCGCGCCCTGCTGGAGCGGGCCTACCGACGTGGAATCGTCAACAAGTCGGGGGAAGGCGACGCCGCAACGTACTCTCCCGCCGATTTCTACACCCGCCTGGATGTATTCGCCAAGTTTGAGAATTGGGACGACATTCCGCCCGAAGACCGCAGGGCGATCAACCGCCGTTACCTGGACGAGTTCATCGCGCGGGTGCGCCCGAAGGTAGAGCAGTTGATGGCGGGCGCGCCCTCGGCGGAGGGTCTGCACAACAACGATGTGCTCCTCCTGCACGAAGTGGAAGAGATGCTGGACGCGGCCACCGACATCGTGGTTCAGCCGTGCGACTGCCGCCGTTTGGGCCAGAACTGCGAGCGCCCCGTGGAGACATGCCTCTGGCTGGACAAGTCGGCGCGCGAGGCCCTGGACAGGGGGCACGGGCGGCGGCTGACCCGCGACGAGGCCAAGGCCCTGGTTCGCCGGGCCGACCGCAAAGGGCTGATGCATACCGGCGACAGCGAGTGGCGCACGAATGGGCTGTCGCCCATCTGCAACTGCTGTGCGTGCGACTGCTATCCCTTCAACGCGGCGCGCGAAATCGGGAGCAAAGGAGTCTGGCCGCGAAGCCGCTACGTGGCCGTCCACGACCGCGAGGCATGCACGTTCTGCGGGCTGTGCGTCCGGCGGTGCCACTTCGGCGCGTTCTACCACGACGGCGGCGAAGTAACCGTCGCGGGGAAGACGGCGCGCAACGTCCGATTTGATGCCGCAAAATGCTGGGGGTGCGGACTTTGCGCCAATTCCTGCCCATCGGGCGCCATTGCCATGCGCCCCCTCTCCACGGCGCCCGACAACACTCGGTGAGATTCTCCATGCCCACGATTGTGCGCCTTCTGACCGTGCCCTCTGTAGGGGGATATTACTCCGAAGACCTGACGGCTCTCCAGTCGCGCCCCATGCCGGTGGCGGAGCGGTACACGGCCGAGCCGTCTGCGCCCGGGTTCCGCCGCGTGCGCGAGGTGGCCGAGGCGGTGTCGGTGGGGCTTGTGCTGGACGACGGCCGCGTGGCGTGGGGCGACTGCGCCGCCGTGGCCTACAGCGGCAAAGCGGGCCGATTCCCGGTGTTCCGCGCCGAGGCGGGCATCGCCAGCCTGCGGGCCGTCGTGGCTCCGATGCTGGAGGGGCAACGGCTGACGGGCTTCAGGCCGCTGGCCGAGGCGGTGGACCGCCTGGTGGAGACCGTGGCCGTGGAGCGCCCCGCCGAGCCGCGCGGAGAGCAGGTGTCCGGCCGCTTCTCGCGGCGGGACCTGCTGACGGGCCGCTTTGCGCGGAGTGATGCGGAAGAATCCCCGCGCACCGAGCGAGTTGACATCACGCAACCCCTGCATGCGGCGGTGCGGTACGGTGTAAGCCAGGCCCTGCTGCAGGCGGCGGCCCTGGCGCGCGGCCTCACTATGGCCGAGGTGGTGGCCGACGAGTGGGGCCTGCCGCTCCCGACCGAGCCGGTGCCTATCCACGCGCAGTCGGGCGGAGACCGATACGCGAACGCGGACAAGATGATCGCCCGCAGGGTCGCGTCGCTTCCCCACGCGCTGGTGGACAACATCCCCGAGCAGTTGGGCAGTGACGGCTCCAAGTTGGTGCAGTACGCCCGCTGGTTGACGGAGCGGATTCGCGCGCTGGCAGGCGAGGACTACAGGCCCACCATCCACCTGGATGTGCACGGGGCGCTGGGGCAGATTTTTGACAACAACCTGGGCCGCGTGCTGGGCGCGCTGTACGCGCTGGAGTCGGCAACTCGGCCCTATCCCCTGCGGGTGGAATGCCCGGTGATGCTCGCCAGCCGCGAGGCGCAGATAGACGCCATGCGCACGCTGAAGGAGTACGTGCAGGCGCGGGGGATGCGCGTGCAACTGGTGGCCGACGAGTGGGCCAACACGCTGGACGACATCCGCGCCTTCGTGGAGGCCCAAGCCGCCGACATGATTCAGATCAAGATGCCCGACCTGGGGAGCGTCCACAACACAGTGGAGGCCGTCTTGGTCTGCAAGCGCGGGGGAGTGGGCGCCTTCCTCGGCGGGAGTTGCGCCGAGACGGACGTGTCGGCCCGCGTGAGTGTGCACGTGGCGCTGGCCGCCCGCCCGGACATCGTCATGGCCAAGCCCGGCATGGGCGTGGACGAGGCCGTGATGCTGACGCAGAACGAGATGGGGCGCGCCCTGGCCGAGATCGCATGGCGACGCGCCGCACAAACCGATCATCCTGGGAGGACATCGTCGTGAAACCTGCAAACCGCATTGCCTACACCTCGCCGCAGTTCGCCCTGCTCTCCGAGGAGCAGAAGGAAGACCTGCACCTGGCCGCGCTGGAAGTCCTGCGCCGCACCGGCGTTCGCTTCCACCATCGGGGCGCGCTGGAGATGTTAACGAAGGCGGGGGCCTTCGTGTCTGACGGCAACCTGGTGAAGTTCCCGGCCCGCCTGGTCAACGAGGCGCTGGCCTCGCCGCCGAGCCGCATCGTCATGTGCGATAGGGACGGCGCGCCCAGCATGGCGCTGGAAGGAACCAAGACGTACTTCGGCACCGGGTCCGACTGCCTGAACTTCCTGGACCCCGAGACGGGGGCGCATCGCCCTTTCACCCAGGCGGACATCACCAACGGCTACCGCCTGTGCGACGCGCTTCCCAACATCCACTTCGTCATGTCCATCGGGATACCGTCGGACGTGGCGCCGTCGCTGACCTACGATGTGCAGATGGCGCTGATGCTGGAGCACACGACTAAGCCCATCGTCTTCGTAACCAACGACGGCGCCAGTTGCCGCAGGGCCATTGACATGGCCGCGGCGGCCGCGGGCGGGCACGAGGCCCTGCGCGAGCACCAGCATATCCTGCTGTACTCCGAGCCGTCGTCGCCGCTCCAGCAGTCGGAGACGGCCGTGGACAAACTGCTCCTCATGGCCGAGCACGAACTGCCGGTGGTGCATTCGCCCGGGCCCCAGATGGGGGCGACGGCTCCCATCACCATGGCGGGCGGCCTCGTCATGTCGCTGGCCGAAATCCTGAGCGGGCTGGTGGTGCACCAACTGCGCAATCCGGGCGCGCCCTTCGTCTTCGGCGCGGGCCTGCACCACATGGACATGAGCGCCATGCAGATTTGCTACGCCTCGCCCGAATTCCAGCTGACCAAGGCGGCCGTGGCCGAGATGGGACGCTGGTACGGGCTCCCGACGTGGGGCTATGCCGGGTGCTCCGACGCCAAGGTGATGGACGAGCAGGCGGCCCTGGAGGCCATGCTTTCGGTGCTCATGGCCAAACTCAGCGGCGCCAACCTGATTCACGACGTGGGGTACATGGAAAGCGGCCTGACCACATCGTTTGAGATGATCGTGCTGACCGACGAACTTGTCGCCATGACCGACCACCTGATGAAGGGTATTGAGGTCAGCGACGAGACGCTCATGGTGGACGAACTGGATGCCGTGGGACCGGGCGGGAACTTCCTGGGAACCAAGGCCACGTTTAGGCGCTTCCGCGACTTCTGGTTCCCCACGCTGCTGGACCGCAGGATGCGCCCGCAGTGGCTGGAAGCCGGCGGCACGACCCTGGGCCAGCGGCTCACGGCCAAGGTGCGCGACATCCTGCGCGACCACCAACCCAAGCCGCTCGCGCCGGAAGTGAAGCGGCAGATCTGGGACATCGTTTCGCGCGCCGAGTAGAGCGGCGCAGATTCCTGACGAGGAGAGGAAAGGCTCCCATGAGAGCGAATTACAGCGCACATCAGACCCCGCAGTTTCGCGTGCTTTCGGACGCGCAGGCGCAGGCGATCTACTACGCGGCGCTGGAAGTCCTGAACCGCACGGGCGTGCACGTGCACAACCGCGAGGCGCGGGACTTGCTGGCGAGCGCCGGCGCGCGCGTGGACGGCGTGCGGGTGCGCATCCCGCCGCATGTGGTGCAGGACGCCATCGCGGCCACGCCCCGCACGTTCACCCTGTGGAGCAGGGACGGCAAGCCGCGGATTCAGGTGGCGCAGGACCGCGTGCACTTCGGGCCTGGGCTGACCAGCACGTATTTCATAGATCCCGAGACGGGCGAGCGCCGAAAGACACGGCGCGGCGACCCGGGGCTGACCGCCAAGGTCTGCGACGCGCTCCCGAACGTAGATTACGTGATGTCGCTGGGCCTCATCGGCGACGTAACGCCCAAACTCGCGCCCGTGTACGAGTTCGCCGAGATGGTGGCCAACACCACCAAGCCGGTAATGCCCTGGGCCTACGACCTGGACAACGTGCGCGACATCTACGACATCGCGGTCGCCGTGGCGGGCAGTGAGGAGGCCCTGCGCCGGCGGCCGTTCCTGGCGTTCTTCGCCACGTTCCAGGCCCCTCTGATGGCGACGGACCATGATCTGGCCAACGTGCTTTGGATGGCCGAGCGGGGGATACCGGTGGTGTACCTGGGCGGAGGCGCGGCGGGGAGCACGGCTCCCATCACCGGCGCCGGGCTGATGGTCTCGTACCTGGCGGGCGCGCTGACCGGGCTGGTGGCCGTGCAACTCAAGGCGCGCGGCGCGCCGGTGTGCATCGGCGGCGTGCCCGAGCCGACAGACCTGCGAACCGGCCGCCCGGCCTACGGTGGCCCGGAGATGAGCCTGTACAGCGCCGCCATGTCGGACCTGTCGCGCTACCTGGGCGTGCCGTTCATGGGCACGGCCGGCGCATCCGAGGCAAAAGTGCTGGATCTGCAGGCCGCCATAGAGAGCACCGTGCAGGTGATTCTCTCGGCCTTGAGCGGGGCCAGTCTGGTGCACGACCTGGGCTTCTTGGACTGCGCCGACATCGGCTCGCTGGAATCGCTGGTGATGAACGACGAGATTATCGCCATGGCGCGGCGCATCATGCGCGGGGTAGAGGTCAGCGACGAGACGATGATGCTGGACCTCATTGACAGGGTGGGCCCGGGCGGCGAGTTCCTGTCCACCAAGGAGACGGCCAAACTGTGCCGCTCGGAGATTTGGATGCCCACGATTTTTGACCGCGACCCGTGGGTCAACTGGGTGCAGGCCGGCTCTCCGACGACGCTGGACCGAGTCCGCGCGAAACTGCGCGACATCTTGGCGAATCACCGCGTGCCGCCCCTGCCGGCGGAGACGGACGCGCGCATCCGCGCCATCTTGGAGGCGGCCGAGGCGCGGGAGCGGCGGAGCGGGTAGGGGACGATGCAGGCGGCGATTTCCTTCACGTTGAACGGGCAGGTTGTGTCGGTTCGCGCCGACCCATCCCGCACCCTGCTGGAGGTTCTGCGGAACGATTTGGGCCTCACCGGAACCAAGCAGGGGTGCGACCTGGAGGGGGAATGCGGCGCGTGCACGGTGCTGTTGGACGGCGTGCCGGTGCGCTCGTGCCTGACGCCCATCGGCAAGGTGGAGGGGCGGAGCGTGCTCACGGTGGAGGGGCTTGGGACGCCCGAGCGCCTGCACCCCCTGCAGGAGGCGTTCGCCGAGATGGGCGCGGTGCAGTGCGGCTACTGCACGCCCGGAATGCTCATGTCGGCGGCGGGCCTGCTCCTGCGCAGCCCCAACCCCAGCCGTGCGGAGATCGTGGAGGCGCTGGAGGGCAACCTGTGTCGGTGCACCGGCTACGCCAAAATCATCGCGGCGGTGGAGCGGGCGGCGGCGCGCATGCGGGGCGATGCCCCGCCCGATGCGCCCGCGCCCCGGGAACGGCCCATCGGCGGCAGTCTCCTGCGGCTGGACATCGCCGAGCGGGTTACGGGCCGCACGCGCTACGTGGAAGATATGCCGATGCCCGACGCGCTCCACGTGCGGGTGGCGCGCAGTCCGCACTTCCACGCCCGCCTGGTGCGGCTGGACGTGGAGAAGGCCCTGCGCGTGCCGGGCGTCGTCCGCGTGCTCACTGCGGCGGACATCCCAGGCCAAAACAGCATTGAGGGATACAGCAAGGACGAAACGGTGCTGGTGCCCGTGGGCGACACGGTCAAGATGGTGGGCGACCCCATCGCGCTGGTGGTGGCGGCGACGCCCGAGGCGGCCCTGGCCGGTGTCCGGGCCGTGGAGGCGGACTACGAGCCGCTCCCCGTGATCCTGGATCCCGAGCAGGCGCTGGCAGAGGACGCGGTGAAAATCCACGCGGCGGGCAACCAGTTGAGCACGTTCAGCGTAACCCACGGCAATGCCGATGCGGCGCTGGCCGCCGGCGACGTAACGCTTGACACAACGTACCGCACGTCGTACTTGGAGCACGCCACGATAGAGCGGGAGGCCGCGCTGGGATACATAGACGAAGAGGGCCGCATTACCATCGTCAGCGGGACGCACGAACCCCACTGGCATCGGGATTTCGTCGCGCCGGTGCTGGGGCTGGAGCCGTCC
>FWPV01007008.1_pt1 | contig 20948 bp, 14 predicted proteins | sample 2228371 | NCBI WGS metagenome assembly FWPV01 (sample SAMEA103939776, study PRJEB20133) | metagenome | reverse complement strand
AGGACCTCCGTTGAAGGGTATCCAAGCCCAAGCATTTTACACCGTTTTGCGGTTTTGGGCTACCGATAGAGACTTTTTTCAGGGAAGTCATATTATCCTCTACGATTTGCTGCCAGACGATGCCTCACAGGGTTCCGGTCATCAGCTCGTCCGCATAACGCAGTAGCGTCTCCTTGCGGGCCGGGGGCGTCTGGCGCGCATCGAGATAGGCTTCCAATGCCTGCCGGGGTGTCATCTCCTCGGCGAAGCGGCCGCCAAAGCGGACGCGCGTGGGCCGCTCCACCTCTCTGTTCACGGCGGCCACAAAGCCGGCCCCGGCCTCTTGCAACGCCTGGCGCACCTCGTCTTCCCGAAACGCCGGCTCCTGATCCGCCGTCATCTGCACGATCACCCGCGCCACGGCATCGGCCAGCTCTGGCCGGCGGGCGGCGATGGCCCGGCGCACCACGGCCGTGGGGTCCGCCTCGCTCCGGCGCGCGTCGGCGCGGATGGTGACAAAGGGCCGGGCCGCCACCGGCTGGAAGCGCCACTCGGTGCGCCCCGGCCCGAAGTCCGCCACCACAAAGCCCTTGGGCTGGCCCTCTTCGCCAAAGTCAATGCGCTCCAGGCTCCCGGCGTAGATGACCGGCGGGTCCTCGGCCAGGACCTGGTGCTGGTGGATGTGCCCCAGGGCCACGTAGCGGAACGGCGGCCGGGCCAGCGACCCCAATGGCAGCACATAGTCGTGCCCCAGCAGCACGCTGCGCTCGGAGCCATAGGTGGCCCCGGATACCGTGGCGTGGGCCACCAGGACAGCCGGCGCCGCCGGGTCTGCGGCCACCTCCTCGGCAAAGGTCTCCACCATCCGCACCAGCCGGTTTGTCATCTCCTGTTCGAGCTGGACCAGCCCGACCTCGCGCACGTCCTCTTGCGCCGCCAGGTGGCTGCGGACCATCCAGGGCAGCGCGACGACCTGGACCGGGCCATGGGGGGTCTCGATCCGGTGGACGCCGGGCTTGCGGGCCACCACCACCCCGGCCACCGCCAACGTGTCATAGATGTCTATGGTGGAGGCCCGGCCGCGGGCGCTGGGCAGGTCGTGGTTGCCCACCAGCAAAAAGACCGAAAGGCCGTTTTGCACGAGCCGGACCAGGCGACGGGCGAACTCGCGCTGATAGGTGGGGTTGGGGTCACGGGTCTTGTAGGCGTCACCGGCAAAGAGCACCAGGTCCACACCCTGGCTCAGGGCATAATCCACCAACTCGTCAAAGCGGGCCAGGAAGTCGGCCACGCGAGTGGAGAGGCCGGTGGCCGGGTCCAGCCGACCATAGTTCTCCATGCCCAGATGAATGTCAGCAAAGTGCAGGATGCGGATCATACGGTGATGACCTCGGGTTGTCTTCTTGCGGTCACAGACCGCCGGTCATTGGGACGGTCCCTGGTCCGCGGTCGGGGGTCATTTCTTCCGGTCTTCCGATTTCTGGCGCAGGTCAAAGCCCTGCTGCATGTTGACCGCGGCGACCTGCAAGCCCAGCTCGATCATGCGCACGACCACCGGATGGTGTTGCGGCGGGACGTGCGGCAGCGTGGCGGCGGCGATCCAGGCCAGGCGTGCCGTATCCTCATCGCGCGCCCACATGAACCACTCGCTCATCTCCTGCAAGCGGGCCTGATAGCGGGCCAGGGCCTCCGGGGTGAAATATTCGTTGACCAGGTTCATGAGCCAGCGTTGCACGGTGAGATCGCGGGCATCTATGTGCCGCCAGCGCGTGATGCGTTCCACGTACATATAGACGCTCTCGCCTTCCACGAACCAACCCTGCATTGCCGGGTGGTCCAGCAAGACGGCCAGTTGCGAGAGCAACGTCCGCTGTTGGACTGGCGAGACGGTGGGCTGATGGTGGGGCATCACTGAAGGCAGCGCATAGCCCCAGATCAGGTCGTTGAGCAGGCGGTATTCCAGGGGGGTACTTGATTCCAGGGCGAGGTTGACAGCCAGCCGCTGCAACAACACACGCCGGGCATAGTCGTATGGGGCCTCCAACAAGATCAGCGGCTGATCCTCTGTCTGGACGACGTGCAAGGAGCCGATGGCGCGCTGCCTGGGCAGTCGGCCCGGCAGCACGGCATCATCGCCGAAGGCATCTTTCAGCCCGATCACGTCGTTGACGAGCACGCTGAGAAAGCGCGTGCGGCGGGTGGCCGGATCGCGCTGCAGGAACCAGAACATCTGGTTCCCCCGTCCATCAATGGGGCTGACCAAGGCCCGGCACGACGGGGGGACCTCAGGCAACAGCGGGATCTCCAGGCCCCGAAAGCGCATCTTGCGCAGCGTTCGCTCCGTGCGCTCGCGCAAAGGCGGTGGCAGGGTAGGCAGCAGCGTTTGAAGGGTCTGGCGGGCGGCCGGGCTGGGCCGGGTCGCCAAAGCATCCAGAGCTTGCTCGGCGATGGCCGGCTCATCGTCTTGGGCCAGCAAGCGCAGCAGGTCCAGGCCGTCCTCCCCGTTCATCTGGCTCACCGCCTCGATGACGGCCAGGGTCGCCTCGGCCGGCTGCTCCAGCAGGATGTGCATGTATTCTAGCAACAACAACCGGTTCTGCCGGGCTGCGGCCAGGACTTGGGCCAACGATTGCCGGGCCACTCCCTGGGGGTTCTGCAGGCGCAGGATGGCAGAATCGGGCACTGGCTCACCCAGATACCGTTCCAGGATCAGGATCGCGCCCATGCGCGACACGTCCGGCGTCTCTGGCTGGCCGATCAGGTCATATAGCGCCTGGGTCACTTGCACCCCGTCCATGTAGGTGGCGATGGTCCCCAGGGCCGCCAGCTCCGTGGCGTCGGCCGTGTTCAACCGCTGGATGAGGACGCGCAGCACCTCTGGCCCCAGGCCGGCGATGCGTTTGGCCGCTCGCTCCCATTGTTTGTCCGTGCGGACCGTGAGCATGTGCGCCAGCGCCTCTTCGATGGCATGTCGCTCCCGCAGGCGCGTGATCAGCTTGCTCTCGTGTGCGCTATCCGACATGGCGGACCTCCCCGGATCTCCGACCACGATTATAGCACACCCTCTCGACGAGGACAAGGCAGGAAAAAGAGCCACCGGACGCCCCGGTGGCTCCCTCGAAAATAGAACGTAGGGCACGCTTCGCGTGTTAGTTTGCCTGCGCCCGGCGGTTTCCACCCTCACCCCGGCCCTCTCCCTCGTAGGGAGAGGGGGAGCCACCCTCACCCCGGCCACCTGCACCCGTCAGGGTGTCTCCCTGATAGGGAGAGGGGGACATCCTCACCCCGGCCACCTGCACCCGTCAGGGTGTCTCCCTGGCAGGGCGAGGGAGTCTTTTGCGCAGGATCAGACGTTTCCCGGCTTGCGGCCGGCCGCCTCCGCCAGCTCCTGCGCGCGTTCCGGCCACGGCGCGCGGCCATAGGTCTGGGCCAGAGCCAGCAGTTGGCGACTCAGTTCCCCGGTGAGGGCGCCCTCCTCATAACGCCAGCCCCAGTTGCCGCTGGGCCGGGACGGGTAGTTCATCCGGGCCGCGCTGTCCAGTCGCAACACGTCTTGCAGTGGTGCCACCACCATATCGGCCACGGAGGCGTAGGCCAGCCGGATCAGGTCCCAGGCGATGTCCGTGCCATCCGTGCCCAGGTAGCGCAGGGCATAGTGCCGTTCTGCCGGCGTGCTGGAGGCGCGGAACCAGCCCACGGCCGTGTCGTTGTCGTGGGTGCCGGTGTAGACCACGCAGTTGGGCGAGGCATAGTTGTGCGGCAGGAAAGGGTTGGCCGCGTCCGAGGCGAAGGCGAACTGCAGCACCTTCATCCCCGGGAAGGCGAACTCGTCGCGCAGGGCCTCTACCGCTGGCGTGATCACCCCCAGGTCCTCGGCGATGATGGGCAGCTCGCCCAGTGATTCTTTCAGGCGGCGGAACAGATCTGCCCCCGGCCCCGGCACCCACCGGCCGGTCTCGGCCGTGGGCGACCCGGCCGGGATCTCCCAGTATGCCTCAAAGCCCCGGAAGTGATCCAGCCGGATCAGGTCCACCAGGCCCAACACAGCGCGGAACCGGGCCAGCCACCAGGCATACCCATCGCGGGCCAGCACGTCCCAACGATAGAGAGGGTTGCCCCAGAGCTGGCCGGTGGCGCTGAAATAGTCTGGCGGCACGCCGGCCACCACCGTCGGCATACCGGTCTCGTCCAGGTAGAACAGGTGCGGGTTGGCCCACACGTCCGCGCTGTCGTGGGCCACGAAGATGGGGATGTCGCCCAGGAGCCGGATGCCGCGCGCGTTGACATAAGATTTGAGCGCGGCCCACTGGCGGAAAAAGAGCCACTGGCGATATTGCTGCTCCTGGACGGCGTCGGCCAGCTCGTCGCGCCAGCGGGTCACGGTGGCCTCCTGGCGTAAGGTGATGGCCCGGTCCCAGGCCGTCCATACCCCGCCGCCGTGGTGCTCTTTCAAGGCCATGAACAGCGCGTAATCGTCCAGCCAGGTGGCGTTTCGTTCGCAGAACTCCCACAGCTCATCCCGTTGGGCGCGTGTCGCGCGCGCCCGAAAGCGCTGGTAAGACCGGCGCAGCAAGGCCCCTTTCCAGTGAATAACCCAGCCATAGTCCACGCGCTGCGTCGGAAAGGGGGGCACGTCGGTCAGGTCTGTGGTGTCGAGCAGGTCCTCCTCCAGCAAGCGGTCTGGGCTGATCAGCAACGGGTTCCCGGCAAAGGCGGAGAAACACTGGTACGGCGAATCGCCATAGCCGGTGGGTCCCAGCGGCAAGACCTGCCAGATCGTCTGCCCGCTCGCCGCCAGGAAATCCGCAAAGCGATAGGCCGCATCGCCCAGGTCGCCGATACCATAGGGGCCGGGGAGGGAAGTGGGATGCAACAAGATGCCGCACGAACGAGGGAATCGCATGAAATGCCTCCGCCTGACGTTTGACGCCTGACGCCTGACGCCTGACGTTTTACGCCTGACGTTTTACGCCTGACGTTTTACGCCTTCTCCTCCTCATTCATGCCCCCGAACGCCTCCTTCTTGCTGTACCAGATGGCTCCGATGATGACCACCACCGCCGCCAGCGCCAGGCCGATCACCATCCAGTCCATCTGGCCGCGTTGGGCCACGATGAGGGGCACGATGAGCAAGGCGACCAGGTTCACCACCTTGATCATGGGATTGAGGGCCGGGCCGGCCGTGTCCTTCAGCGGGTCGCCCACGGTGTCGCCCACCACGGCGGCCTTGTGCGCTTCGGATCCCTTACCGCCATATAGCCCATCCTCGATGATCTTCTTGGCATTGTCCCAGGCCCCCCCGGCGTTCGCCATGAACACCGCCAGCAGTTGCCCCACCAGGATGATGCCAGCCAAAAAGCCGCCCAGGGCCTCCAACTGGAGCAAAAAGCCCACGGCGATGGGGGTCAGGACGGCCAGCAGGGCCAGGCTGATCAGCTCTTTCTGCGCCGCCTGGGTGCAGATGGTGACGGCCTGGGCGTAATCCGGGAGCCGGGTGCCTTCCAGGATGCCGGGGATGCGGAACTGCCGGCGCACCTCGTTCACGATGAGGCCCGCCGCGCGACCTACGGACCGAATGATCAGGCTGCTAAAGAGGAACGGCAGCGCGCCGCCGATGAGCAGCCCGATGAACACACGCGGATCGGCGATGTCTATGCCGGTGATCGGGGGCAATCCCAACTCGGTGTTGACCTTGTTCGCGTCGGTGATAAAGCTGCCGAAGAGGGACACAGCGGCGATGACGGCCGAGGCGATGGCGATGCCCTTGGTGATCGCTTTGGTGGTGTTGCCCACGGCGTCCAAATCCGCCATGATCTGACGGGCCTGCGGGTCCAGGCCGGCCATCTCGCCGATGCCATTGGCGTTATCGGCAATCGGCCCAAAGGTGTCCATGGAGACGTTGTTGCCGGTATGGGACAACATGCCGATGCCAGTCAAGGCCACGGCGTAGAGGATCAGCGTGATCTGGTTGGGGCCGGCCGGGGCGGCCTTGAACGAGTAGACGATCAGCGTCACCGCGATCACGCCCAGCGCGCTAAAGACCCCCAGGTCGAGCTGCTTGGTTCGCCGCCACATCCAAAAGCCCACGATGGGCGTCAGGATCGCGCCGACGCCCAGGATGGCGTAGCCCACCTCCGTGGAGAACGTCACCGTGTAGACCAGGATGGCCGCCGCGATGGTGAGGGCGATGATGAGGATGGCCCAGACGGTGCTTTCGTAGCCTACGGAGAGGCCGGTGAGGATGGTGGTGGCCGAGCCGGTGCGGGTGGACCGGGCGATCTCTTTCACCGGGCTGGACTCCGGGTGGGTGAAGAAGCCGGTATACTTGTTAAAGCCCACAGCCAGCAAGATGCCGGCGGCCGTGGCCGCAAAGACCCGCAGATCCCCCACGTAAAAGATCGCCAGCAGCAGGAAGCTGGACGTGGAGATGAACGACGACAGGTCGTAGCTCAGGTCCATGGCCTTGAAGGCGTCGCCTTTGGTGGGCCACCAGGAGACGGCGTAGGTCCCGATGATGGAGGAGATCACGCCGATGGCGCGCACCAGCAGGGGGAAGACGATCCATTTCAGCTCGAACGGCTGGATCGCCAGGCCCAATATCATCGCCGAGACAATGGTCACTTCATAACTCTCGAAAATATCGGCAGCCATCCCGGCGCAGTCGCCCACATTGTCGCCCACCAGGTCCGCGATGACGGCGGCGTTGCGGGGGTCATCTTCCGGGATGCCGTGCTCCACCTTGCCCACCAGGTCCGCGCCCACGTCGGCGGCCTTGGTGTAGATGCCGCCGCCCACGCGCATGAACAGGGCCACCAACGTCCCGCCGAATCCAAAGCCCAAGAGGGCCTCCGGGGCCGCCTTGCCAAAGATGATAAAGATGAGCGTGCCGCCCAGCAGGCCCAGGCCGTCGGTGAGCATCCCGGTGACGGTGCCGGAGCGGTAGGCGATGCGCAGGGCATCGTTGAAGCTAAAGCGCGCGGCCGAGGCCACCCGGATGTTGCCCTTCACGGCGATGGTCATGCCCAGCCGGCCCACCAGGATGGAGAACGTGGACCCCATCAGGAAGGCCCCGGCCCGGCCCAGGGCCACCACCAGGTTATCCAGGCCCATCTCCTGGGCCTCCGGGGCCAGCCGGGCCAGGTAGGCCGTGAGGAACAGGGCCACCACCAGGATGCCGATGAGCCAGATGATGGTGCGCAGTTGGCGGTTCAGATAGGCCGTAGCCCCGTCGTTGATGGCCTTGGCGATCTGTTGCATCTTGGGCGTGCCGGTGTCGGCCTTGAACGTCTGCCAGGCCAGGAACGCGGCGTAGACCAGCGCCGCGAGGGCCACAGCGATGACGCCCCAGACGGACCAGAACTCAAAGGGGGTGGGGTTGAGATGGGTCATATGGTTGTGCGCCTCCTTAATGAATGTTGCATGATGCGTGGTGCGTGATGCGTGAATTCGGTGCGTGGAAGTCCTGGTAAGCTGCGCTCAGCGCGGCCATTCTACTGGCCGCCGGTTACGATTTGGTTACAGGGGCCTCAACTGGTAGGGCGGGCTGTGCCCGCCGGTTAGTTAGAGACGACGTTTTTCAGGTACTGAGTATACGACGTTACGCCGGGTGTGTCAAGTAGGGGGCTGGTTTTTCCCCCGAACAGTTATCCACGCGCCCTGGCGCACCCCCTGGTACGAAAATACGCCCGGCGCGGGTTTTAAACCCGCGCCGGGTGCTCCTGGCGCTGGATTGGGCCGGTGGCACATCCGGCCCGTCTATGGTACAATACCGGCATGGAGACCACCGCGTTCATTGACCACGTCCGTCAGCAACCCTGGTATGATGACCAGATCGTGCACGTGGAGCGCATCCCCCGGCAGCGCGCCCGATACGGCCGGCTCCACAAGCCGCTGCCCAAACCCCTGGACGAGGCCCTGCGCCGGGCCGGGCTGTCGCAATTCTACGTCCACCAGGCCGCGGGCATCAACGCCGTCCGCGCCGGCCAGCACGTCATCGTCAGTACCGGCACCGCCAGCGGCAAGACCCTGGTCTACCACGTGCCCACGCTGGAGGCCCTGTTGACCCAAAGTGCCGCCCGGGCGCTCTACGTCTTTCCTACCAAAGCCCTGGCCCAGGACCAGCTTCGCGCGTTGAAAGAGCTGGCAACCGGCTGCCTGCCGGACCTCAAGGTAGAGACCTACGACGGCGACACGCCCCAGGGCCGACGCGCCCGCATCCGCACCCAGGCCCAGGTGGTCCTCACCAACCCCGACATGCTCTCCCTGGGCATCCTGCCCAACCATGCCATGTGGTCGCACTTTCTGGCGAATCTCAAGTACGTGGTGGTGGACGAGGCTCACGTGTACCGGGGCGTCTTTGGCTCCCACGTGGCGAACGTGTTGCGCCGGCTGCGCCGCCTCTGTGCCCTCTATGGGGCAAAGCCCCAGTTCATCTGCTGCTCGGCCACGATTGCGAACCCCGGCGAACACATGGCCCGGCTGGTCGGCGTAGCGCCGACCGTCGTGGATCAGGACGGCTCGCCCCACGGCCCCCGCGATTTCGTCCTCTGGAACCCGCCGCTGATTGACGCGCCTTCAGGCACCCGCCGCAGCGCGAACACCGAGGCCACCCACCTGTTCGTGGAATTGGTGATGAACGGCGTCCGCAACATCACCTTCACCCGGTCCCGCCGCACCGCCGAACTCATCCAGTTGTATGCGCGGGGCGTGTTGGCCGACCAGGCGCCCCGGCTGGTCGAAAAGGTGCGCACGTACCGGGCCGGCTACCTGCCCAAGCAGCGCCGCGAGATCGAGCAAGGGCTGTTCAAGGGCCAGATCATTGGCGTGACGGCCACCAACGCCCTGGAGCTGGGCGTGGACATCGGGGATCTGGACGCGACGGTGCTGGTGGGCTATCCGGGCACCATCGCTTCCACCTGGCAGCAGGCCGGCCGGGCCGGGCGCGGCGAACGCCACGCCCTCTCGTTCCTCATCGGCCTGGACGGGCCGCTGGACCAGTATCTCATGCGCCACCCAGATTACCTCTTCAAACGGCCGGTGGAGAGCGCGCTCATTGACCCCGGCAACCCCTACATCCTGCCGGTCCACCTCTGCTGTGCCGCCTTCGAGCAGCCCCTCACCAGCGCCGACGAGGAGCTGTTCGGCGGTGATGATTTCGTCCAGGCGATGATCGGCCTGGAGCGCCGGGGCCTGCTGGAGTATCGGCAGGAGCGGTGGTACTACATGGGCCTGGGCTACCCGGCCGACGAGGTGCACATCCGCTCTTCTACCGGCGAGCAGTTCGACATCGTGGACACCAGCGCGGGCTATGCCCTGCTGGAGAGCATTGATGCGGCGACGGCCCTCTACCAGGTGCACCCCGGCGCCGTCTATCTGCACCAGGGCGAGTCCTACCTGGTGACGGAGCTGGATCTGTTGAGCCGGACCGCCTACGTGGTCCCCACGGAGGCCAGGTTCTACACCCAGCCCAAGGACAGCGTGGACGTGCACATCGTGCGCTCGTATCGCTCGCGGCTGGTGGGCGGTGTGCCGGCGTACCTGGGCATGGTCCGGGTGCGCGCCCAGGTGGTGGGCTATCGCAAGAAGCGCCAGTTCACCGACGAGGTGTTGGAGGAGGTGCCGCTGGACCTGCCGCCGCAAGAGTTCGACACGGCGGCGGTATGGTGGGACCTGCCGGATAAGCTGATCCGCCAGCTCAAGACGCGGGGCCGGGACGTGCCCGGCGGCCTGCACGCGATGGAGCACGCCTGCATTGGCATGTTGCCCCTCTTTGCCATGTGCGACCGGCTCGATTTGGGCGGGCTGAGCACTGAGTGCCACGCCGACACCGGCCAGCCGCAGGTGTTCGTGTACGATGCGTTCCCCGGCGGCGTGGGCATCGCCGAGAAGGGGTTCAACATCCTGGAGCAGTGGTGGACGGCCACCCTCCAGGCCATCGTCGAGTGTCCGTGCGAGGACGGCTGTCCCTCGTGCGTGCAGAGTCCCCGCTGCGGCAACAACAACGAGCCGCTGGACAAGGGCGTGGCGCGGGTGCTGCTGGAGGCGCTGACGCGGGGGACGCCTGCCAGGTAGGTCAGGGGCTGATTGACATCGGATAGTGGCAATGGTATACTGGTTGCAGTAAACCCATTCCTTGATGAGGTGGGGACATGATGACCGAGATAGCTGAACTCACCGAGCAGCACACTCTCACATTGCCGGCCGACATCGCTGCCCATTTCCACCCCTCGGATCGCTTTGTCGTCTGGATGGTAGGGGACACGTTGCATCTCAAACGCATCACGCCGCCCCCGGTGACGCGCATCGTGGCCCAGGCGCCAGAGGGGGAGCCTCTGTCCCTGGACGAGATCAACGAGATCGTCCACCAGGTTCGGCGCCAGCGACCAGCGGGGTGAGTTGTGCGCATCGTGATCGACATCAACCTGTGGGTTTCCGGGTTGCTGTGGCGAGGGCTGCCCTGGCGATTGCTCTGCCTGGCCGAGGCGGACGAGGTCGAGTTGTGCATGGCCCCGGCCATGCTTGCCGAACTGGCCAGGGTACTGTCCTACGAACGGCTCCGACCCCGTCTGGAGCAACTGGGACTGACCGTGGCAGAACTGGTCGCCTATACCCTGAACCTGGCCTCCGTCTTTGAGGTAGAAGTGCCAACGGGAAGCCCCATAGTGGTGTCTGATCCGGATGATGATATCTTCCTCCAGTGCGCTGTCGTCGCCGGGGCCGCTTATGTGGTCTCCGGCGACCATCACCTCCTGGATTTGGGTGCATACGAGGGCATCCCCATCCTCACAGTTCGTGACTTTCTCACGCAGGTCTTCCCTGATCAGGTGAAGTAGACCCAGCCCCCTCGTGCGTGCCAAGCCCTCGTTGCGGCAACAACAACGAGCCGCTGGACAAAGGCGTGGCGCGGGTGCTGCTGGAGGCGTTGACGCGGGGGACGCCTGCCAGGTGGGGCAGGGACTGATTGACCTCAGGCCGATCGTTGCCCTTGCTATTTCCGGGGTTTTGGGTTATGATACGCTAACGACGTAGACCCTTCGGGTTTCCCAAACCCGAAGGGTCTGGTCGGGTCTGGACAGACCGGGCGATGATGGAGTAGTCGGGTGTACCGGCGTAGACGAAACGTTGAGGACGAACTGCGGGCGCGCGTGGGGCCTCGGCCGCGCATCCCGCGCCTGGGCTGCGAGCAGGCACTGTTGTATGCCCTGTTGGGCGTGTTGCTCCTGGCGCTGGGCTGGGGATTCGCCCAGGTCTGTGGCGGCTTCTCGCAGCGGGTGGTGGACGGCGCGGTGCAACTGGCCGGCCTGATCCCCTGGCCCGGCGAGCAGCCCACCCCCACGCCCACGGGCATCGTCGTCTGGACGCCGGAGGTGTTTCCCACCTACACGCCCACGTCCACGCCCACGTCTGAGCCTACGACCGCGCCCACGCTCACGCCCAGCCCAAGTGCACCGCCGCCCACGCGGCCGCCGGGTCCCTCGCCCACCCCGGCCGTCACGCCCTCGCCCGTGGGATACGACTATGTGGTGGAGTCCCAGACCCAGCAACAGGTGCCCGGCCAGGGCGTGTGCGCGGCCCAGATCACCGGCCGGGTGCTGGATGCCAACGGCCAGCCGGTGGTCGGCATCCAGGTGGAGGCCCGTTGGGGGCCGGGGCCGGAGGACCGGGCCATCGTGCCGCGCCCCGGCATAGACGCGCCGTTCAGCGGCGTCTTTGAGTTCTGTCTCAGCCCCGGCAGCTTTGACATCACGGTGATAGATGGCGACCGGCGCAGCCAGTCCGCGCACGTAGAGGTGCCCCGGCTAGACGGGCAGGTGGTGGTATGCGAAGTGAACTTTCGCCGGACCTACTAGGCGCCACGCCGGGCGAAGAGCCGGTGCAAGACCTGCCGACATGGTTGGAGGAGCTAGAGGGAGCGGAGGAGCCGGGGAGCGGAGGAGCGGAGGAGCCGGGGGGCGGAGGAGCGGAGGAGCCGGGGAGCCAGGGGGTGGAGGAGCCGGGACGCCCGCCCGGTTTGCCCGAGCCGGTGGACCGGCCCCTGGTGTGGCGTCCGGCCGAGCCGGCGCCGCGCCCGGAGATCGTCGCTGCGCCGCACCGGCCGCCGCCCCCGCCGCCCGCGTGGGAGGAGAGAGCGCGGGGCCGGCCTCCCACGCCGCCCCCTGAAGGGTTTGCGGATTGGGCGCGACGTCTGTCCTGGGGCCAACGCGCCTTCTGGGGCTGCCTGATCCTGCTCCTGGCGGCGACGGGATGCCTGTATTGCTCCGGCTTTGCGCTGCTGGTCTGGGCGCGCACCGCGCCCCCGGCCAGCCCGACCCGCGTCGTGACGGTGACGCCTATGTGGTCGCCCACCCACGTGCCGACGGCCACGTCGCTCCCGACCCGGCCGGTGGTGCCCAGCGTCACCCCGTTGCCCACGGCGACGCCTACGGAGACGCCCACGCCGACATGGACGCCGGAACCCACGTGGACCGGCACCCCCACGCGCACGGCGACCGCCACGCCGACGGCGACCTGGACGCCCACGCCCACGGCGACCTGGACGCTCACGCCCACGGCGACCTGGACGCCCACGCCCACGGCGACAGAGACCGCCACCCCGACGGGGACGCCGACGGCCACGGCCACGCCGACGCCTACGGCCACTGAGACCGTGACCCCCATCGCCACGGCCACGATGACCCCCACGGTCACAGTGACCAGCACGGTGGTCAGCTACCCGTAACTTGTAGCTGATCCACGAATCTGCACGAATCTCAGTAGGTGGAAATTTGTGCTCCTCGGCGGTTTGCCAGGCCCCAGGTCGCAGACGTGGGGCCTGGCAGACCCGCTTTGAGCAACACGTGCCCCACGAGAGGCCCCCTCTCCCTATGAGGGAGACACCCTGACGGGTGCAGGTGGCCGGGGTGAGGGTGGGAACCGCCGGGCGCAGGCAAGCTGACTGCTCGTTCTACGATTGATGAGGGAGGATTCATGAAAGATACGCTTACGTTGTTAAAGACCCTGTCGGAGGCCAGCGGCGTGGCCGGCCACGAGGGGCCGGTGCGCGATCTCGTCATCCAGGAGCTGACTCCCCTGGCCGACGAGGTCACGACGGACCGCCTGGGCAGCGTCATCGCCCTGAAGCGCGGCGTCGGCCCCGCACCCCGGCCCCGCATCATGCTGGCCGGCCACCTGGACGAGATCGGCCTCATGGTGACGGTCATCGAAGAAGGTTTCCTGCGCTTTGTGACCGTGGGCGGCTTTGACCCCCGCGTGCTGCTGGGCCAGGAAGTTGTGGTGCACGGGCGGCAGGCCCTGCCCGGCATCATCGGCCACCGGCCGCCTCACGTGGTCTCCCAGGAGGAGCGCGAGAAGCCGGTGCCCCTGGAAGACCTGTTCATTGACGTGGGCCTCGCCGACGAGCAGGTGCGCGCGCTCGTCCAGACCGGCGACGTGGTCACGCTGGCCCGGCCCTTCGTCGAGTTCACGGCCAAGGGCAATAGCCGGCGCGTGGCCGGCAAGGCCCTGGATGACCGCGCCGCCGTGGCCGTGTTGATCTTGACCCTGGAGGCATTGGCTGGGCTGCGCCACACCTGGGACGTCTATGCGGTGGCGACTGTCCAGGAAGAGGTGGGGCTGCGCGGGGCCATCACCAGCACCTACGGGATCGCGCCGGACGTGGGGATCGCCGTGGACGTGACCCAGGGCGACACGCCCGGCGTCCCGGAGGCAGAGACCGTGAAGGTGGGCGACGGTCCGGCCCTGGGCTTTGGCCCCAACATCCACCCGGCCGTCTTTGACCGGCTGGTGCAGACGGCCAAAGCGCACGAGATCCCCCACCAGGTGGAGCCGGTGCCCGGGGCCAGCGGCACCGACGCCTGGGCCATCCAGGTGACGCGCGAAGGCATCCCTACCGGCCTGGTGGGCCTACCCCTGCGCTACATGCACACCGTGGTGGAGACCGGCGCCCTGGCCGATGTCGAGCGCGCGGCCCGGCTGCTGGCGCATTTGATCGCCGGGCTGACGGACACGGACTGGCTCACCAATCTCTAACAACCAGCAACGAGGAGATGACATGGACCTGCTAAAAGAGCTATCGGAGGCGCCCGGGGTCGCCGGGAACGAGAAGGCCGTGCGTGAGGTCATCCTCAAGCACATCCAAGACTACGTGACCGAATATCGGGTGGATGCGTTGGGCAACCTCATCGCCATCCAACAGGCCCGCAGCGGCGGCCCGGCCAAACGGGTGATGCTCGCCGCCCACATGGACGAGGTGGGCCTGATGATCGTCTACATCGAAAAGAGCGGGATGCTGCGCTTCCGGCCAGTGGGTGGCATTGACCCCCGCGTCTTGCTGGCCAAGGTCGTGCGCATTGGGGCCGACGCGGTGCCCGGCGTCATTGGCATGAAGGCCATCCATCTGCAAGAGCCGGGCGAACGCAAGCAGGTGGTCAAGGTGGATGCCATGTGGATAGACATCGGGGCGAGCAGCCAGGAGGAGGCCGGCCGGCTGGTCAAGTTGGGCGATTACGCCGTCTTTGACACGGCCTTTGCGCCGGTCTCGGCGAATACGGTAAAGGGCAAGGCCTTCGATGACCGGGCTGGCTGCGCCGTGCTGGTGAAAGTCCTCCAGGCCGGCCCCTACGATTGCGAGCTGCACGTCGCGTTCACGGCGCAAGAAGAGGCCGGGCTGCGCGGCGCGCGCGTGGCCGCCTATGGCATCCAGCCCGATTTGGCCTTTGTGCTGGAGGGGACCATCTGCGATGACAGCCCCAAGAAACGCGACCGCACGCCGGTGACCCGCCTGGGCGCCGGCCCGGCCCTCACCATCGCCGACCGCAGCGTCATCACCGACCGGGGCCTGACGGATTTGCTGATCCAGACGGCGCGGGAACACGGCATCCCCTACCAGATCAAGGCCCCCGGCCTGGGCAGCACCGACGCCGGCGCGATCCACGTCACGCGCGAGGGCGTCCCCGCGGCCGTGCTGGCCGTCCCCGCGCGCTACATCCACGGGCCGGTCTGTATGCTGAACCTGGACGACTATCGGCATACGGCGCAGTTGATGATCGAAACGCTCAAAAAATTAGACATCGGAAATTAGAAACAACAGCTTCACATTCCAATTTCTAATTTCTCATTTCTAATTTCTCATTTCTCATTTCTCATCTCTCATTTGCTATGGAGGACAACACCGTGAAAGAACTCATCAAGAACCTGACAGAGATCTGGGGGCCATCCGGGCGGGAAGACCAGGTGCGCGAGTATATCCAGGCGCAGATCCACGGTCTGGCCGACGACGTGCGCGTGGACGTGATGGGCAACCTCATCGCCCGCAAGGCCGGCACCGTGCCGGGGTCGCCCCGCATCATGCTCTCGGCGCACATGGACCAGATCGGCTTTATCGTGAGCTACATAGACGAAAAGGGCTTTTTGCGCTTTAACACCATCGGCGGCATCCGGCCCCACGTGCTCATCGGCGAGCGCGTGGTCTTGGAGCGCGGGCTGGTGGGCGTCTTTGGCGTGGAAAAGACCGACAAGGCCGAGGAGGCCCTGGACATGGACAAGATCTTTTTGGATGTGGGGGCCGTGGACAAGGCCGACGCCGAAGCCAAAGTCCAGATCGGCGACATGGCGACGTACCAGCGACCGTTCGCGGACCTGGGGCAGCGGCTCGTGGCGAACTGCTTTGACGACCGGATCGGCTGCGCGGTCCTGGTGCAGGTGCTGCGGGAGCTATCGGCCTGCCCCAACGAGGTGTACTTTGTGTTCAGCGTGCAGGAGGAGGTGGGGCTGCGCGGGGCGCGCACGAGCGCGTTCGGCATTGACCCGGACATCGGCATCGCCGTGGACATCTGCACCACCGGCGATACGCCGGAGGCATACCCCATGCCCGTCTCGCTGGGCAAGGGGGCGGCCATCAAGGTGAAGGACAACAGTCTCCTGGTCAGCCCCCGGGTCCGCGAGCGGCTGGTGGAGATGGCCCAGGCCCACGGCATCCCCTATCAGTTGGAGGTGATGCCCTTTGGCGGCACGGACGCCGGGGCGATGCAGCTCACCCGGGCCGGCGTCCTGGCCGGCTGTGTCTCCATCCCCTGCCGCTACGCCCACACCCCCTCGGAGATGGTGGACTATGGCGATGTGCGCGCGTGCGTGGACCTGCTGGTAAAGTTGCTGGAGCAACCCTTCCCGCTGTAAGGGCAACCGGCCATTCGCCCGTAACCATCGCCCGGCTTTTCCTTGAGTGAAAGACCCTTCGGGTTTCACAAACCCGAAGGGTCTTTTATATGGGGCCGGGATCGGCGGCGGATGAATCGCGCCGCCGGGCCGGCTTGGTGACAGACCCTGCGGGTCTCACAAACCCGAAGGGTCTCCTGTTGTTGACAGACCCTTCGGGTCTCACAAACCCGAAGGGTCTCCTGTTGTTGACAGACCCTGCGGGTCTCACAAACCCGAAGGGTCTCCTGTTGTTGACAGACCCTGCGGGTTTCACAAACCCGAAGGGTCTCCTTCCCCACGGCAACAGAACGACGGATGATGCGAATTCGGCGCAGGCTTCTGGGCCATCGCCGACGATGTACTCAACAAACCCAGTACGATCAAGATGGAGATGATCATTTTTGTTTCATGATCTACTCTCCATTTTCCCACTCTGCGGGCACCCAGTGAGCGACAGTGCCGTAAGCATTCAACAGGACAACATCGGTGCCATCTGGGTTGGCGATGCACAACTGATTTGTCCCGGCGTGTGAATATAACACCTTCTTTCCATCTGGTGAACGTTCACCCGCGATGATCATCCCTTTCCTCAATGGACAAAAGCTGCGGCCGTCCTTCCCCAGCCGGTATTGGATCTTATTGCCACTATCATCCTCCGCTCGAATGATGCAATCACCTGTGGCCTCGATATAGTCAACGTGAATGGAGCGACGGTTCCGCAACAACACGCGCGTGTTTTCACCGGCAAGATCTACCAGGATCAGGTGTTCAGAATGGTTGCCGGACGTATCAGACCAATACGGCTGCAAGAACACCCACTGATCATGCACCTGGATGGTATTCAGGCGGCTGTCGGGGGTACTCCAGCTATACCATAGCCATGTCGGATCCTCCTGATCCTCCCGGGTGTAGATCCGGTTCTTTACCCCGGTATCCACATGGTAGGCATACACGCCATCGCTCTGCGCAAAGATCACGCTTCGCCCATCTGGCGTGAAGACCGGTGGGCTTTGGGCCTCCGTGGTGATGTCTTTGGACTCGCCACTGTCTATCCAGTAGATCCGAATCGTCTTGAAGTCCAGTAGCAAGGCGATCATCTGTCCATCCGGGGAGATGATCCCCCAGTTAACCGGCCGATCGCTTTGCTCCAGTATCTGTACTTCCGTACCATCGCCCCGGGCCGTAAGACCTTGCCAGGTCTGATCCTTTGTCCGTCCATAAGCCACGAGACGCTGCCCGTTGTGGGAAACGTGTCCTTTCCCACTGGAAAAGTCCCTGGTCAGGATCACCCGGCGTCCATCAGTCAGGGAGATCAACGCCAGGTCTGTCCCGCCGGGCAACACATCAATGACCCATCGGTGATCGGCGGAAGCGAGGAAGAAGTAAGCATCCCGGAAAACCTCTGTGCCGTCTCGTGCATCCAAGATATACGTTTGCCCGTCGTGTTTGCCTTTCTGCTCGTTTTCAAACACGTACACTTTGCCAGCGACCTTCAGGGGATACACAACCAGCGCATACAGGGTCTTGGGTGCGATGATTTGCCGCTTCGCGCCCGTGTGCAGATTCAGAAGAGCTATTCCTTTCTGATCGCCCTCCTGGAAGACGTAGACGATTTGCCCGCTACCCCCCAGCGGCGTAGGCGTGGGCGAGGGGGGCAAAGGAGTAGGAAGTGCCGGAGAGGGGGTGACAGCGGCAGGCGTCAATCGGGTGGGGAAGGCACACCCTGAAACAAGCGTCAAGAACAACAACACCAACATGAAAAAACGAAGCGCGTTTGTCATCGAAGACCTCCTTATGGCATAGTTCTATCTCGGTCTTAATGCCCTTTCGGGCATTGGGGGGATTCTGACGCGATGTCGCCGGTTTGTACAGCGACAACGGCGGAGACGTCTTAATGCCCTTTCGGGCATTGGGGGGATTCTGACCGCGTGGTCAGAAATGCTACCGTTGTGATGCGTGCGCGTCTTAATGCCCTTTCGGGCATTGGGGGGATTCTGACGGAGATCAAGGCCCCCAAGGCCAAGGCCGAGGCCAAGGTCTTAATGCCCTTTCGGGCATTGGGGGGATTCTGACATCATTGCCCAGGGTTCGCCCTCTTTTCTACCGGCCATCCGCTTGAGGAAATAATAGCCCAGCCACATCCAGGGACCCCAGTAGACCTGTTCCTCGCCGGCCTTGTTCAGGTCCTCGCCGCGTTGGCGGCGGGTTCGGGCAGCCTCCTCGTACCGTTCCTGGAGCCGGATGAGGCGGCGGAGGAGGGCCTGGGGCGCACCCTCGCCGCCTTCCCGTTCTGATTTCACCATCCGCACCAGGCGATGGGCCAGGGCATGGACCGTATCCGTGCTTTCCACATCACACGCTTGCAAGCCAAAGCGCGCCCAGGGTACCGCCTGGCCCAGGAAGGCCACCGCGTCCTTGCGGCGTTCCGAGCCGTTCTCAGCGCGCCACTTGAGGGCTTTGGCCTGCCCCTCGGCCTGGCCGGCGTCGGCGGCGGCCTGGTAGAGGGGATACTTGCCGCCCACCAGAGCGATGCCCGCGCTGGCGTGGATGCCGGGGTGCTCCGCTGCAAAGCGCGTCAGGTCGGCGCGGACGGCGCGGGCCAGCTCGGCCACCGCGTCCCAGGAACCCACGAAGAACAGGTCATCGCCGCCGGAGTAGATGGAGTAAAGCCGCTGGCCCACGCCTGCCTTCTCCTGCCCGATCCGCTCGGCCAGCGACTCCACCCAGCCCTCAAAGTACAGGCTGACGGCAAAGCTGAGGGCTGCCACGCGGGAGAGGGTGGCAGCCGGGCCAAAGCCCTGGCTGAACAGTTGGCCCAGGTTGTCCACGTCCATCCGCAGGACGCCCAGCCGCTTGACGCCGGTAGATTGGAACTCCATCACGGAGAAGGGTTTGACACTCCCGGCTACCGGCAGATCGTCCACCCGGCCGCGCAGCTCGTCTATCTCTTTCGGGGTGATGATGGGCGTGACGTTGACCAACGGGCGGCGGCCCACGGCGGTGTGGGCATCGGGGCGCAGTGTGTCCAGCGCGTCGTCCTTCAACGCCAGAACGAGACGCAGCCCGGCGCCATCCTGGGGCGCATCACTGGCGTTCCGATACACGCCGCCCCGCAGGCCAAAGGCGGCCAGGACATCCGCCCATTCCCCCGGTTCGACCTTCAACGGCTCGGCGGGGACGTTTGGCTCCTGTTCCGCCAGCCAGAGGTAGCAAGCCTGGCGCAGCGCGTCGCCCAGTTCCTCATACGACCGGCACGGCGGGCATTTGCGCACGTCCTTGTCCTTATCCTTTTTGGTCTGGGGATGCTCACGCCCGCAGACCTGGCACTGTTTGTCCTCGTTGCCGCCATGTCCTTCAGGCTGGAAGAGAGTTGCCAACTCGTCCCCCAACTCGGCAAAGCGGCGTTGCTTGGCCTCCCGGAGGTTGCGGGCCACGTCATCCCAGCGTTCGGTGATCCGCCCATCGTAAAAGTCGGCGGCCGCCAGGGGGACGCACCCGATAGCCAGGTAGAGATCGCCCCGGTGATGGTCCAACAGGATGCGACTGACTGCCCGCTGGATGGCGGGCAGCCGGTCGGCGTCGGTGGGCCGGGCCAGCAGGTAAAAGTTGCCCCCGCCCTGGTAGAGCAAGTTGGTGATGGGCAGGTCCAGGTGATGCAGGACGAAGCGGGCCACGGCCTCGGTGAGGAGTTGCAGGTAGAAGGAACGCCCTCGCAGCGCGCTGGCAGCCCCCCGGGCCGTGATGGTATAGATGAAATCCTGCACCCCACTGATGTCGCCGCCCACCAACACGGCGACTGTTGTGTCTTGCAAGATCTGGGGAGGAGGGACGGCGGCAGGCCGTTGGCCGCGCCGTTTGGCCTCTGTTCTTTTCTCGTACCAATCCCGGAGCGCCAGCAAGAGCGCATCGAGCGTGCTTTCCTCCTCCCCGACCAGGCCGGCGGCCAACGCGGCCGTGGTGCGGCTGTGGTCGTAGAGGCTCACATCCGGCAGCGAGCGGTAATAGGCGGAGGGGATGCACCAGGTATGGCGTTGCAGCAGCAGGAGCAGGTTTTCCAGGTAGGTGGGCAGGCTGTTGCCCTCGCTTTTCTCATGGGCCTGGGCCAACTGTTGGGCTTCTTTCTCGAAAGCCCGCCACAGACCGGCATAGGCACTTCTCACCTGTGCCTCATCCCACGCCGGGCCTGGAAAGAGCGATTTTTCCTCCAGTGCGAGAGCCGCCAACGGCCAGTAGCGATCGGCCGGGGCGCGTTGTTCGTCGGCCTCCAGCCGGCAGAAGATCGAGAGCAGTTGTTGCGGCTGCGCCGATTCCTCCTCTGCGCGTTCCCCGGCCGATAGCCAATCGGCCAGGGCTGTGACTTTGGTGGCATACCCCTGGAGCGGTTGGTCGTGGTGGCCCAGCACCGGATACAATCCGCTTTGCCACTGGGAGGGCACGTAGCGGCGGACGAACTCATCGCCCACCTCCGCGTGCTTGCCCTTTTGCCACCCGGCCCGCTGCCCAAACTTGCCCACGTCGTGCAGCAGCCCGGCCAGCGCCGCCAGGTAGACCCCGTCATGCGTCATCCGGTCATCCGTCATAGCTCCCTCCTTCCATTCTCCTCTGCTCCACTGCTCCTCTGCTCCCCCTCTCCTCCGCCCCCCGGTCACGTCCAGTATAGCAGATTCGTGCCCCGGCCGCAATAGAGGTCTCGTGATTGGCTGACAAATTTAACATAGCACGGTCTTGACAACAGTGCCCTGAGCGGGCATACTGTCGCTCACAATCCATCCCGG
>FWPV01005686.1_pt1 | contig 20951 bp, 23 predicted proteins | sample 2228371 | NCBI WGS metagenome assembly FWPV01 (sample SAMEA103939776, study PRJEB20133) | metagenome | reverse complement strand
CCACTCCTGGGTCTCAGAGTGCCGGGCCAGACCATGCACCCAGTAGTACTTGCCCTTGTAGTGCTGGTATAAACCCTGCTGGAGTTGCATCGGACACCTCTACTGTATCTTGCCACAGCTCGAGGTCAAAAGCGCAGGAACACCCTACGCCGACCCACCTTGCGGCCAGGGTTTTTTGTAAACCCCTGGCTCCTACCTCAGTGCCAGTAGGGCCGCACTGCCTCGTGCATCCTCGCTGTCACCTGGCGGTTGCGCCGCTCGATCTCGGGTTTGCGGGGGATTTCCGCGTAGCAGCCCTCGGGGTCGAACAGGGTGTGGGTCAGGAAGTGGCCAAGCCGGGTTCCCCAGTGCCTGAGCCAGGCTTCGGGTAGGTGGTCGGGCAGGGGCAGGCCCTGCAAGGTGAGGTAGAGCAGGGCCCAGATGCGGCTGGTGGCATCCAGACTGTAGCCGCCGCCCAGGGTGTAGACCGCCCGGCCCCCGGCGAACTCGGCGGCGTACTGGCGCAGCAGGGGGAAAATTTTGCCGTAGGCCCGGGTGGTGAGCAGAATCTCGGCCAGGGGGTCGAGGTAGTGGGCGTCGGCCCCGCACTGGATGACCATCACATCCGGGCGGAACCAGTGCAGGGCCGGCTCGAGGCCCATCTGCAGAACCTCGAGGTAAGAATCGTCCTCGGTGAAGGGTTCCAGGGGGATGTTCAGCTTGCGTCCGGTGCCCCCCGCCTTGCCGATCTCGTGGGTGTGGCCGGTGCCGGGGTAGAGGTAACGGCCCGACTCGTGGATGGAAAAGGTCAGTACCTCGGCTTCGTCGTAGTGAATCCACTGCACCCCGTCGCCGTGGTGGACGTCGATGTCCACATAGGCTACCCGCAGGCCCTGCTGGGTGAGGTGGCGGATGGCCACCGAGAGGTCGTTGTAGACGCAAAACCCCGAGGCCAGGTCCTTTTGCGCGTGGTGCAGCCCGCCCCCCAGCTGCAAGACCTCCCGGGCCTGACCACTGGCTACCATGCGGGCCGCGGTCAGGGTGCCCCCCACCAGCCAGCGGGCGGCTTCGTCCATGCCGGGGAAGATGGGGGTATCGGCGGTGCCCAGGCCGTAGTGGTCGAAGTCGGGCGAGTGTTCCCCCCGCCCGGCGGCCTCCACCCGCCGCACAAACGACTCCAGGTGCACACTGCGCACCTCCTCGCGGGTGGCCGGATGGGGTTCGACGAAGGGCAACGGGTGGCCCAGGTGCTCCAGTAAATTCAATAGCATCTCCAGCCGTACCGGACTGAAGGGGTGCTGCGGCCCAAAGTTGTAGAGCCTGTACTGGGGGCTGTAGATGACCGGGACGCTCATAAGCCCTTGCCGGGAATCTCGGGCGGCCACTGCACTTCGAAGCCCTGCTGGCGCAGGGTTTGGGCCAGCTTACGCACCTCGAGGGTGCCTACCCGCACCACGGTGGTCACGGTATCGGGGTCAGAGGGGTAGGTGAGCAGGGAGTGGATGTTGATGTTTTGCTGGGCCAAGGCGCTACTTAGCCGGGCCAGCTCGCCGGGCCGGTCGTCGAGGCAGACCTCGAGCCGCCCACTGGGCTTTTGCACCCCCGTAAGCCGCAACAGCGCGTCCAGCAGGTCAATCCCGGTCACGATGCCCACGATTTCCTGGCCCTCCAGGATGGGCAGGGCCCCGATTTTGCGCTGCCGCATGACCCGCGCGGCTTCCTCCACCGGATCGAGGGGATCGCCCGTAATCACGGGTCGGGCCATCACCTGCCCAACCGGCGTGTCTATGGGCTTTGCGCCTCCCACGGCAAAGGGGCTGGTGGCCAGCCGAATATCGCGGTCGGTAATCATCCCGGCCAGGTGGCCCTCCTGGGTGACGGGGATGTGCCGGATGTTGCGCTGAAGCATGAGATGGTAGGCGGCCTCGAGGGTCACCGAGGCATCTACCGTCAGCACCGGGCTGTGCATTACGTCTTTGATGAGCATTTGCACCAGTGTAAAGCAAAAGCCGAGGGGGGCTGGTAGGGGCATTTGTCGGAAAGGCGGTGCAAAAGCACCCTTGGCTCCACGCGGCTGGGCTAGACTCGAGCCAGGATGCTAACCCTGCGCTTGCAGCTTTTATGGAACGGTTTTCGTCAGGCTCCGGCCTCGGCCCTGGTGGGGCTGCTGCTGGGGGCCGGACTGGCCTATGGGGCCTGGGCAGGGACAAGCTGGTTTCTGAACTTTATCTCCAATGAACTTTTCGGTAGCAATGCCTTTGTGAACCGCCTGGCGGCGGCCTTTACCCGCGATGTATTGGTGGAGCGTATGCTGGGCAGCCTGCTGCTGGTGCTCTCGAGCTCGGTAGTGCTCTCGGCACTGCCCAACGCGGTGGCGGTGCTTTACACCTCGGAGGACCTGCCCCTGCACCTGACATTACCCCAGAAAGCCAGCCGGGTTTTTCTGTTCAAGGTGGGGGAAGCATTTGTGACCACGGCGCTGCTGCCCACCTTGCTGGTGTTGCCGGTGCTGTTTGCCTACGGCGCACACTACGGGGCACCTCCGCTGTTCTTTGTGGGCGCGGCCCTGGTCGCGCTGGCCCTGTTTGCCTTCCCGGTGGTGCTGGGGGTGGGTTTGGCCCTGCCCCTGGTGCGCTACGCCCCGGCGGGCCGGGCACGGGAGTGGGCCGCTGCGCTGGGAGCCGTGCTGGGTGGACTGCTCATCTTTTTGTTGCGGGCTTTGCGGCCCGAAGTACTCCTCCAGACCTTCCGCGACCCGTCTGCCCCCTTTTTGCCCTCGGCCCTGGCGCAACAGGCCCTGAAGGGGCTTTCTCGGGGGGATGTAGAACCCCAGTTCTGGCTGCTATTGGCCCTTTCGGGAGGGTTGCTGCTCTTGGCCGGGCTGGTCGCCGGCTATGCCTACCAGCAGGGCTGGGTGCGGGCCCTCGAGGGTACCGTGCGCGAGCGCGGCGTCCTGCGACCGGGCCTTTTGGATCGGTGGTCGGCCTTGGGGGTGGCCCCGGCCCTCTGGGCCCGCGACCTGCGGCTCTTCTTCCGCGATGCCAACCAGGCTTCCCAGCTGATTCTGGTGGGGGTGCTGGTGCTTTTGTACACCACCAGCCTGCAGTACCTGCCCCTGGGCGACACCCGCTTTCAGCTGGTGGCGGGCTTCATGCACCTGGCGTTCCAGGGGTTTGTGATTGGCGGGGTGGGGGTGCGGCTGGCCTATCCGCTTTATAGCCTTGAGGGCCCCGCTTACTGGATGCTCCAGACCGGCCCGGTCTCCAAGCAAACCATGCTCCTGACCCGCTTTGGCCTGGCCCTGCTCTTTTTGCTGCCGCTGGGCCTCGCTCTGGGCTACTTTTCGCCCAGGGTGTTGGGCCTGGACGGCAACCTCACCCAGATTTCCCTGATCCTGGGGCTGGCCTCGGCCATTGCGGCGGCGGGTTTGGGTGTGGGCCTGGGGGCGGCCTTTCCCAAGTTCGATGCCCCCAACCCTGCCGAGGTGCCGGTTGGCATAGGTGGCTTTTTGTACATGGGCTTTAGCTTGCTGCACGCGGGGTTTCTGGTTGTGCTGGCCAGCCGTCCAGTGTATCTGGCCATTGCCCAGCGCCAGAACGATTACCTGGCCAGCGGGGAAGGCCCCTTATGGTTGTTAATGGTGGTCGCCGCTACCCTGGTGCCCGTCGCACTGGCCCTGGGGTTTGGCTACCGCAGAATGGGAGAGAGATGAATATGCGTGTTGTGGTGGTTCTTTTCGTACTGGGTTTTGGTCTCGTGCTGGGTCAGCTGCAAAATCGGATGGCCCTTATCACCGATTTCCGGCAGGTGCAGGGGGTCTGGACGGTCAAGCTCGATTACGTCGAGGTTAAGGATTGCAACCGCGACGACTGCCCGGCGGGGATAGAGATTTCCAACCAGAACCCCCTGATTCGCACCTTCCGTTTTACCCGCAACACCCGAATTCTGCTGCTCAAAAATGCCGGAGAATACTTCCAGGCCACCCCACAGCAACTCATCCAGGGCCTGGGGGGTAGGAACTTCGGCTGGTCTTTTGACAAGTACACCCCCTTCTACATCAAAGTAGATGAAGCTCGCCGGGAAATTCTCGAGCTCAAGCAGATGTACCTGCCCTGAGGGCGATGGTTTTTTGGCCCTGCCGGTAGAGGCCAGGGGGTCGATAGTTTCCCAACCTTTTTTATGCCTCTGATTCTTGACCCTCAACCGGTTTTCGATCTACAACAGGCGACTTGAGATTCGCGCTGGAGTGGGTCTGTACGGTGGTCTGCTGGATGAGTGATTGAAGTAGAATTGGGCCTCGAGGTCTCCCATGTTTGACTTTTACCAGGTTGCCGATCTGCTCACCCCCGAAGAGCGTGAAATTCAGAAGGCTGCCCGCAAGTTTCTGGAAGCCGAATGCCTGCCCTACATCGCCGAGTGGTGGGAGAACGCCGAGTTCCCCACCCATCTGATCAAAAAATTTGGCGAGATGGGCTTTCTGGGCACCACCATTCCTACCGAGTACGGCGGCATGGGGGCCAGTGCGGCCTCTTACGGTGTGGTGGGCTATGAGCTGGAACGCATAGACTCCGGCCTGCGTAGCTTTTGCAGCGTGCAGAGCAGCCTGGTGATGTACCCCATCTGGGCCTATGGTTCGGAGGAGCAAAAAAGGGCATACCTGCCCCGGCTGGCTACCGGCGAGTTTGTGGGCTGCTTCGGCCTGACCGAGCCCGATGGTGGCTCCGACCCCGACGCCAACATGAAGACCCGCGCCCGCAAGGATGGCGGCGACTATGTGCTGAGCGGAACCAAGATGTGGATCACCAACGGCAATCTGGCCCACCTGGCGGTGGTCTGGGCCAAGGACGATGAGGGGGAGGTGCGGGGCTTCATTGTGCCTACCGATAGCAAAGGTTTCCGGGCCAACAAGATACAGCACAAAGCCTCCTTGCGGGCCTCGGTGACCAGCGAGCTGGTGCTGGAGGACGTGCGTGTCCCGGCCAGTGCCTTGCTGCCCGGCGTAAAGGGTCTAAAAGGACCGCTTTCTTGCCTTACCCAAGCCCGCTACGGCATCGCCTGGGGGGCGCTGGGGGCTCTGGAAGCGGTGTATACCGAAGCCCTCGAGTTCGCCCAGAGCCGCACCACCTTTGGGGCTCCCATTGCCAGCCGCCAGCTGGTGCAGGAGAAGCTGGTGCGTATGGCCGCCGACCACACCAAGGGTCTGCTGTTGGCCTGGCGCCTGGCCCAGCTCAAGGATGCTGGGAAGCTCAAGCCAGCCCAGGTTTCGCTGGCCAAGCGCGACAACGTGCGGGCGGCTTTGAACGGGGCCCGTGCCGCGCGAGAGATTCTGGGTGGCAGTGGGATTACCCTCGAGTACCACAGCATCCGCCACATGCTAAACCTCGAGACCGTGGACACCTACGAGGGTACCCACGATATCCACACCCTCATTCTGGGCCGCGAGTTTACCGGCCATAACGCCCTGGGGGAAAGCGTAAAGAAAGGAGCCCTGAGCCTGCGCTAGGGCGAGGGTTGGGCTTCGGGGGGCAGGCTGCTATACTACTTGGAATATGCTCGAGGCCCCTAGCAAACCCCGTTCCAGAACAGAAAAAATCCAGCAGGAAGGCCTGACCTTCGACGATGTCCTCCTGATACCGGCCTACTCCGAGGTTCTGCCCCGCGAGGTGGACACCCGCACCCGCCTGACCCGGAAGCTCTGGCTTAACATCCCGATTCTCTCGGCGGCCATGGATACCGTGACCGAGGCCGAGATGGCCATTGCTGTAGCCCGCGAGGGGGGGCTGGGGGTGATTCACAAGAACCTGAGCCCCGAGGAACAGGCGGCCATGGTGCGCAAGGTCAAGCGCAGCGAGGCCGGGATGATCCAAGACCCGGTAACCCTGGCCCCCAACGCCACCCTCGAGGACGCCGAGCGCCTGATGCGGGAGTTCAAGATCGGGGGCTTGCCGGTGGTGGACTTCTACGGCAAGCTGCTGGGCTTGGTGACCAACCGCGACCTGCGCTTTGAGCGGGATATGCGCCGCCTGGTCTCCGAGGTGATGACCCCGGTCGAGCGCCTCGTCACCGCACCGCCGGGCACCATCCTGGAAGAGGCCGAGGAAATTCTGCGCCAGCACAAGATCGAAAAACTACCTCTGGTGGATCACGAGGGGCGCCTGCGCGGCCTCTTGACCCTCAAAGACCTGACCAAGCGGCAGAAGTTTCCCTTCGCCGCCAAGGACGCCCAGGGCCGGTTGCTGGTGGGGGCTGCTGTAGGGGTCTCGAGGGATCTGGAAGCCCGGGCCAAAGCGCTGGTGGAAGCGGGTGTGGACGTGCTGGTGTTGGACAGTGCCCACGGCCACAGCCGGGGCATTCTGGAAGCCCTGCGAAACCTCAAGCAATCTTTTGGCGACGCCGTGCAGATTATCGCAGGCAATGTGGCCACTGCCGAGGGTGCTCGGGCACTGGCCGAGGCCGGGGCCGATGCCGTCAAGGTAGGCATTGGGCCGGGTTCCATCTGTACAACCCGGGTAGTGACCGGCGTGGGGGTGCCGCAGATAACCGCCATCATGGAGGCGGTAGCCGGGCTCGAGGGGTTCGACGTACCGGTGATTGCCGATGGCGGCATCAAATATTCCGGCGATGTAGCCAAAGCCCTGGCCGCCGGGGCCCACAGCGTAATGTTGGGTTCTATGCTGGCTGGTACACAGGAGTCGCCCGGCGAGGAGGTGCTCAAAGATGGGCGGCGCTACAAGCTCTACCGCGGCATGGGCAGTATGGGGGCCATGCGGCAAGGCTCTGCCGACCGCTACTTCCAGGACTCTGGCAAAGCCACCGGGCAGGTCGAGGCCAAAAAACTGGTGCCCGAGGGCATCGAGGGCATGGTGCCCTACAAGGGCCCAGTGGGCGACGTGCTTTACCAGGTGGTAGGGGGCCTACGGGCCTCGATGGGCTACTGCGGTGCGCCCAACCTCGAGGCCTTCCGCACCCAGACCCGCTTTACCCGCATTACCGGCGCGGGCCTGATCGAGAGCCACCCTCACGGCGTGACCATCACCAAGGAAGCGCCGAACTACTCCAGATAGCTCACCTCGAGCCCTGTACCCTCAACTCCTGTAGGGCCAGGGCCGCTTCGCGGTAGCCGGGTTTGTAGCGCAAAGCAGCCTGAAAATCGGATCGGGCTCCTTCCAGGTTGCCCAGGGCTTTGCGGGCCAGGCCGCGCCAGTAGTAGCTTTCCTCGTGATCGTCTACCCGGCCCAGCACATCGTTGGCGAGGGCTAGGACTTCCTGGTAGCGTCCGGTTTTATAGTAGGCCTCGTAGGGGCCAAACTGGTACCACAGCATTCGCCAGGGCCAGTTGCTTGCCGCACTGGCCGGGCGGCGCGGGTCGAGGGTGCGATCCGGCTCCAGGCGGCGCGACTGATCGTAGGCCCTGGCTGCTTCCAGGGCATTGCCCAATCGGAGGTAGGCACTACCCAGATTAAACCAGGCAAAAGCGTTGCTGGGGTTGGCCTGGGTTTCGCGCCGGGCGAGCTCGAGGGCCATTTGTAACTCGGTCTGTGTGTTCATGCGGCTCCCCAGAATGGCGGTGACCTGTGCCTCGCGGCTTTGCGGAAACACCACCAGATAGGTTCGGTTAAAAACCTGCCAGAGCCTGTCCACCTCGCCATAGCGCAGCGTCACCTTGGGGCCATAATAGCTGTCGAAGGCGTTGAAGAGGCGCTGGCTGTCGTTGTAGCCCACCAGCAAGCGGTAGTGCCCCATCCCACCGTGGTCGGGGGTTACAAACCAGGTCTCGATAATCACCGGAAAACCCCCTGCAATCAGGCGTTTGAGCAGGCGCAGGTCGCCCGCTACCCCCAGATGCACGCCAAACCCCTTACTCCGGGCATAGGCCGCCATTTCGTCGGCGTTCACGTTTTTATCGTTTTTGTTGGGCTTGAGCACCGGGGCGATCTGGTACTGGGTCTCGCGGCTTCCCCAGTAGCTCAGGGCCATTCCCAGCGTAACCGGGCCGCAGTTGTTGTAGCGCTGGTACTCGTGGCGAGCGCCACTAAGAAAAACGTTCCCCGGTTGGGCGAACGCGGAGCCCAGCAAAGCTACCAGTAGTAAATGCACGAACCAACGTAGTAAATGCACGAACCAACGATGCATCTGCTCAGTATGACAGATGCTCCCCAGGGCCGATTGTGGCCTCAAACCTCGGCGGTCTGGGTGCCACTTTTTGGGATAAGGCCCTTCTGTTCCTGCTCTTGTACCCACTCCCGAACCTTGGCGGCAATCTGGTCGCGCACTTTGCGGAAGACCTCGAGTCGCTCTTCTTCGGCACCCTGGGCGCTGCTGGGGTCTTCGAAGGGCCAGTACAACCGATACGTGCTGAAGGGGAAGAGGGGGCAGGCCTGCTCAGCTCGGTCGCATACGATAATCAGGTAAGTAAAGTTGAACTTGCCACCCCAGTACTCCATCAGGCTCTTGGCATACTGGCCATCCATATTCAGGTTCATTTCCTTCAGTACTTGGCGGGTGTTTGGATTAATCTCACTGGGATAGAGTCCTGCGCTGTAGACCTCAAAGCGATCTGCTGCATAGTGCCGCAGCAGGGCTTCGGCCATCTGACTGCGGGCGGAGTTGTGGCTGCACAAAAACAGCACCGATAGCTTGCGCTTTTTCACCTGCTACCTCCATCTTCACTGGTTGGCAGTCATACCGAAAGATGCTAGCCGAATCAAAAAAAACTCCAGAGGCTCGGTTGTGTGCGGCGCAACCTGAATACAAAAGCACATTCCACCTCTGGCTTCGGCTGGTGAACCAAGAGTCTGCCATTTGGGGGGTTAGTTCGGCTTCGAACCGACCGAATCTGGGTTCAGGCCCGCAGCTTTGGCCAGCAGAGCTTCGCTGGGCTCTGCTCCTTGTTTGAGGGTAGATATCAGCAGCTTGCTCATAGTGCCCAGCGCGTCGCGCACCTTGCGCCATTCTTCCAGTCCCTTGCCAGAAGGGTCGGGAAAAGAGACATGCAGTTTGTGGGTTTTGGCGGGATAGGCCGGGCAGTTTTCGGCGGCGGCGTCGCAGACGGTGAGTACAAGATCGAAAGCCCACGGGTCAGGCAGGTCGTAAAGGGTTTTGGAGGTATGGCTGGTCAAGTCAATGCCCACTTCCTGCATGACTTTGATGGCGTCCGGTTTTACAAAGGTTTTTTCGGTGCCCGCAGAGCAGATTTCGCAGGGAAAGTCCAGCTTGTGAGCCCAGTAGCGAAGCCACCCTTCAGCCATCTGGCTACGGGCAGAGTTGTGGGTACAGAGCACCAGAATTCGCATCGTTGAATACTATCGCCCCTAAGTCACGCGAGTGTCAGAGGGCTGTCAAGGCCGGCATCGGGCGAGTCATGAGCCCTGTGCAATGGAGGTGGGTTTTGGCTTGGCCAGGGCAATGGCCAGAGCCGAGACAGCTGCTAAAACAGCAAAAGCCCACAGTACAGTTTGGTAGCCGCCAGATAGCTGGTGCAATGCGCCAGCAGCAAAAGGAGCAAGGGTCTGAGCGACTGCGACGATGGAGGCCATGCTGCCGCTGATGCTGCCATAGTGCTTTGCTCCGAAGGTTTGGGCAATCAGAGCGGGCTTGGCCAGCGAAATAGAACCGTTGGCCAACCCAAAGAACGCTACAAATGCCCATAAGCCCAGACCCTCTGGCAAAGCCAGCAAGCTGAGCAGGCCCAGGGTGTAAAAGCTAAGAAAAACTGCGCTCAGGTTGAAGAGGGAAACCTTTTCGCTGAATGGGGTGTAGACCAGACGGCCTGCCAGCTGCATGACGCCTACCAGTCCGGCAGCGGTTGCCACCAGCGCGGGGGTATGGCCTTTCTCGGTCAGCATGGGCACCAGATGGGCCGTGAGGGCGATGCTGGTGGCCCTGGAAAAGGCAAACCCCAGCGAGAGCCACCAGAAAGTGGGCTGGCGCAGGGCCTCTTTGGCACTGATGCTGGGTTCGGGGGCTGCCGAATGGGCCGGGTGTGTTTCGAATGTCTCGCCGTCGGGTACCTGTCCCAGATCGTGCGGACGGCGGCGCAGAACCAGCGAATGAAGCGGGATGGTGCTGGCGAAAATGAGCGCCAGGATTTCCAGTGCTTCGCGCCAGCCCACGGCCTGTACCAACCAGGTGCAAAGCGGTACAAAAATGGTGCTGGCCAGCCCGGCTACCAGCGTGACTACCAGCATGGCCCTGGGACGGTAGCGACGAAACCAGACCGCCAGTACCGCGAAGGCCACCTCGTAAAGCACCATGGCCATTGCCAGGCCCAGACCTGCCCATAGCAGATAGAACGCTGTCAGGCTTTGCACCTGGGCCCAACCCCAGACCAGCAGCGACCCCCAGACCGAACCCGTGGTCATGAGGGCTCGAGCCCCATGACGATCGAACCAGCGCCCTACCGGAATGGCCGCCAGCCCCGAGACCAGCATGGCCAGCGAGAAAGCTGCCGAAGTCTCGGCACGGCTCCAACCGAGTTCGGCCTCCATGGGCTTCACAAAAACACCAAAGGCATAGTGAAGTACGCCAAAGCCAATGGTTTGGGTGAGGGCCAGCGCCCAGGTGATGCGCCAGCCGTAGAAGCTTCCGTAGCGCACGCTATTGGGTTCAGGAGGGGAAAAGAGGGGGGGCATGCGAGCAAGAAAGGTGGGCAGAATTTGGTTTGGGCGCTAGAGGCCTTTCGGGGATGGCCCAGGTGACCTGCTCAACCCCCATCACCTGCCATTATGCTCAGCCCGTGTTGGCCGCAAGAGGCTTTTGTCAACGCGGGCTAAAGCTTGAGGGTCATGGCTACTGCGGAGTCTGGGCAGGTGCCCTCGAGCTCAGTTGAGGCCGACAGGCTCTCGGGAAGTTCAAAGCGGGGTACCTGCACAAAGCCAAAGCGAGGAAAGTAGGTTTGGGCAGTCTCGGTCAGCAGGGAGAGCGAGGTGAGCTGTTTTTGCCTGGCCAGTTCGATGATGCCCTCGATGAGCTTGGCCCCAATGCCCTGTGCCCGGTAGCCTGGCGCGACCGCCACCGAGCGCAGAAGCCCGCTGTCCTGGTGTACTTCCAGGCCAGCGCAGCCCACTATCTGCTCACCGTCGAGGGCCAGGATGAAGTTCAGGATGTGTTCTTCCAGACCCACTTGGGGCAAATGGGCAGCGTCCAGCAGTGCCATCACTTCGGGTAGATCGCCGGAAGTAGCAGTGCAGTAGGTAATCATGATTCCCTTAGCTTATTGCCTGGGCGCAGCTTAGCAGCAACCAGCAGCCGGGGCTGCCACTTCCAAAAGAGGGGTGCAACAGCCTGCTGCAGCCCGGTTGTTGGCTTTACAGCTTACGCCGGGAGGGGTCAAGCGCACCACCAGATGGTCGCCCTCGAGGTCAATCCGGTCGACATGGTACTGAATGGCAGGAAGTGCCGCGCTGCCGTACTCAAAGCGGATCTCCGACTCTCCTAGCACCGGCACCAAGGCCGCAACCCGGTTGTAGATGCTCAAAAACTTTTGTGCCGTCATGAACTCAGGTGTGTCCCTGGGGCCAGGCCCCATAAGTTGCACCACCGTCTCGCGCCAGAAGTTGGACTGTCCACCACAATCCATGCTTTCGTAGCTGACATTCATCACCTCGGTGACATGGTAGCCGGGGGCTACCTGCTGCCCGCTGGCATACTCGAACACCAGCGGCTGGTCCTGGTGCAAGGCCAGTGTGTTCAGGAATTCCTGGGTTTTCATACATTCCTCCCTGTCAAGGGCGCTATTCGCCCATGCTCTGCAAAAAGGCTTTCACCAGGGCGAAACCCCTGGGGTCAATCTGGTAATACATCCATCTGCCGCGTTTTTCCCCTCTGACCAGCCGGGCCGAGGTCAGGCTCTTCATATGATGCGAAACGGTAGGCTGCGACAGGCCGGTTATGGCTTCCAGGTCGCAGGCGCATACCCCGGGCTCGGGGCCACAGCAAGCACCATTGGGGTTGTGGGCCAGATGGGCCAGAATCTTGAGCCGGGCTGGGTCTGAGAGGGCCTTGAAAACCCAGGCTGTTGCCTCCAACTGGGTTTCCACAAGAACTGCACCTGGATGCATAATGACCGAATTCATGGACCGATGATACATTTATAAATCTAAATCTGTCAATATATTAGCCTGTAAAGTTACCTTATTGCACCCTTTGTAGGCACTCGCTCCTCCCCCAGAAGCGAACCGTATGGTGCCGGACGCGACTCGAGGGAAAGTCATAGTCAAGGTGCGAGGACATCAGTCTTTAAAGAGGTTGTCAAAAGCACTGTAGTTGCCATCTTTGCGTTTGAGTCGAAAGAGGTCGTTTTTGAGCTCGAGGTGGCCTTCCTTGAGCAGGTGCTCGAGGGTGCGCTGAAGCTCGTCTTTGGAGAGGCTTTCGCCCTCCTCGTCCAGCCACCGCACGATGTCTTTCTCGCTGGCAAAGCGCAAGCTCTCGATGGCTTTTAGAACCCAACCGCGGGTGTCCATACTCGAATATACCGCTATACAGGATAAGTCATGAGAATCCCCCCCACGAACGGGGGTAATCTTCCATTAATCTGACCACTTGTCGCACAATGGAGCCGTGGATCCTTTCCGGGAATACCAGGACTACGTAATGGCGCACCGGCTGCGTGAGGCCCTGGACTTTTATCCTGGCAGGCTCTACTCCCTGAGTGAGTACGCAACCCTGCGCCTGCGGCGCAGCGAGCTGGTGCGCAAGCTGGTAGGCCGTCAGGGTGACCCCGCCCTGCTCTCCCGCATCGAACAGATCACCGACGACCTCAACTATGGATTCTGGTCGAACCCTGGTCTGCTCAAGTCCTTCCTGAAACGACTATCCCTGGTGCAGTACCCGGTGCTGTGTAGCCCCGAGGGTTTCGAAACCCTTCTCTCGAACACCGAGCGGCTCCGGCTCAAAAAGCCGGGTCTGGCGGGTCGGTATTACCTGGGGTGGCTTCGCCTGCCCTCCCTGCTGGAAGAGCCTCTGGTTTTTGAGCAGGCCATGTATGAGCAGGAGCACCTGGCCGAGGAGCTGGGGTTGTTTCTGGATGAGTTTCACAAAGTTGCGGGTTCGGGGTAGGCAATCACCACGCCATAGCCGGCCTCGAGTTCCACCTCTACCCGTTCCAGTGCCAGATTGGAAAGGGTACGGGTGCTGCCCAGGGGCACCTCGGCCCCCTGGAGGGGCCAGCGCACCCCCCGAATGCTCAGGCCGGTAAAGCCCCCCAGTGGCAACAAACTCAGCTTGGTTTGATACGGCAAATCCAGCTCGAGCCTTCCCGGTAGCAGCGGGTGGGCCTCTTCACTGCCCGAACTGAGCAGGGTGGGAACTCCACGCTGGGCCAGCCGAACTCCCAGCAGCAGGTGGGCCAGGGTCTGATCGGTCTGGCCTCCCATCGCCCCTGCCAAAACCAGCCGGGTGGCCCCCCTGGCCAGGGCGGCCTCGATGGCCAGTTCACCATCGGTCATGTCTTTGCCCACCGGATGCTCCTCGCGGGGGACATGAGCATAGGCTTGCTGCAATGCCTGCGAGGCCGAGTCGAAGTCCCCCACCCATAGCTCGGCCTCGAGCCCCAGGGGTTGGGCATGGGTCATGCCGCCATCCGCGGCAATAACCCGGCTTCCGGCGACCTGGGCTCTGAGCCGATGGGTCGGGGAGAGATGGCCGCCTAGCAAGATGGTGAAAGTGCTCATGGGTTTTGGGGCCTGGCGTCCACAAGCTGCTGGGTTTCGCTTGCATTGGACGAAGGCTCTGGCTCCAGTGCAACCAGCTTCGACCAATCGACCCTGATGCGGGTGCTATCGCCGGGATAAAGGCCCGCCTCGGGTCCTTCCCAGAAAAGTGCCTGGCCACGCCAGGCTAGCTCCAGGGCAACCGTGAAACCCTTGAAGATGCGTTCTTTGACCTGGGCTTCCTCCCCCGAACCCAGGGCTATGGCCTCGGGAGGCAGCAGGTGTGGTTGGGCCGGCAGGCCCATCTGCTGGCTCTGTTTAGCGGAGAGCAGGTTCCGGTGGCCCAGGAAGGTGGCAACCCAGCGGTTCCTGGGCCGGTTAAAGAGATTTTCGGGTGTACCCTGCTGCACGATCTGCCCTTCCCGTAACACGGCGACTTGCGCGGCAATCACAAAGGCTTCGGACTGGTCGTGGGTGACTACGATGGTCGGCACCCTGATCTGACGCAAAATGGCCCGTAGCTCCAGCAGCAACTCCTGTCTCAGCTTCAGGTCCAGTGCGCCCAGCGGCTCATCCAGCAACAGGATGCGGGGCCAGTTGGCCAGCGCACGGGCCAGCGCCACCCGCTGACGCTCGCCGCCCGAGAGCTGTTCGGGGTACTTGCGGGCATGGGGCTCCAGATGGGTCAACTCCAGCAACTCGGCAACCCGCCTTTGAATCTGGCGATTGTCCCACCTTGCTTCGCGCAGGCCGAAGCCGATGTTTTCCGACACCGAAAGGTGAGGAAACAGGGCGTAATCCTGAAACACAAATCCCACCCGCCGGGCTTCAGGGGCCTGGGGTGTGAGTTCGGTCTCATCCAGCCAGATTTCTCCTGCGCTGGGCGATTCCAGCCCGGCGATGAGTCTCAGGAGGGTACTTTTGCCACTGCCAGATGGCCCTAAGAGGGCCAGGGTTTGCCCAGGGCTGACCTCGAGCGAGACCGAGAGGGCAAAACCCGGATAGGTTTTGCCAAGACCCTCCAGGCGAAGCATGGCCTTAGCCTACAGCAAACCATCAAAGCGGTAGCCACACGCTGAACTTTGCGCCGCCACCCTCGCGGGAATCGACCCAGATACGCCCGTGGTGGGCCTCAACGATGGCCCTGGAGATGTAAAGCCCCAGGCCCGTACCCACGATGCCCCTCGAGATCGCACTATGGGTGCGACTGTAGCGGTTGAAGAGCTGGCCCTGCTCTTCCAGCGGGATGCCGGGGCCGGTGTCCTCGACCTCGAGCAAGACGCCTCCATGCGACCTGGCCCGCAGCCATATACTGCCTTCCCGTGGGCAGAATTTGAAAGCGTTGGAGAGCAGGTTGCCCACCACTTGCCCAATGCGCTCTGGGTCGGCTTCAATAATGGGAAGTGGGTCAAGCTCCCAGATGAAGTGAATCTGACTCAGCTTGGCAACCCCAGCAAAGCTACGGGCGGTCTGGGCCAGGGTGAACTGCAAATCTACTGGTTGGCGGATGACCGTAAACCGCCCTGCTTCCAGGCGGGAGGTGTCCAGCAGGTTGTTGACCATATCCTTTAGCCTTAGACTGCTGTGATGAATATTTTCCAAAAACTCACTGAGTTCGGTGGGGCTGTAGTTATTGTCCAGCAACAGCTCACTGAAGCCCAGAATGGAAGCCAGAGGGGTTTTGAGCTCGTGCGAGACGGCTGCGATGAACTCGGATTTCAACCGTTCGGCCTCGCGCTCGACGGTGATGTCGCGAAAAAGAATCAGGGCGGTATCTTTTTCCATCGGAACAATGCGGGCCTCGAAGTCACGCCCCTCGAGGTTGAGCTCAGACACCTGGGCCTGCTCACCTGCTAAAACAGCCCGAATGGCAGATTGAAGCTGTTCGGTTACGCTCTGAGAAAAAAGTTCGCCCAGGGTCGTGCCCAGAAAGCGATCCATGGGCAGGTGGCTGGCGCTATTGCCGGCCTTGTACTCGCGGATGTTGCCAGCCAGATCTACCAGCATCAAGTCGTCGGGAATCGCCTCCAGAATGGTACGAATACGCTGTTCGCGCTGATGTTCCAGAATGTTTTCTAGCATTTGCTGCAATCATACAAAGCAATTCTTGAAAGAATTACGAATGTCCTGACCAATCTCGTCTATTCTGGCTACATGAGCGTAACTGCCGCCTTTCTGGCCGGGATTCTTTCGTTTCTATCGCCCTGCGTGCTGCCCCTGGTACCGACCTATCTGCTTTATCTGGGGGGAGAGCGGGGCCGGCCTTTGTTCAATGCCTTCTTTTTTGTGGGCGGCTTCTCGCTGGTGTTTTTGCTGCTGGGGTTGCCCTTTACCATCCTGGGCGGCTTGCTGTTTGAGAACCGGCAGCTGCTGGGCCAGATTGGCGGGGTGATCATGGTGTTATTTGGTCTGTACATGCTGGGTTTGAAGCCCAAATGGGGAGTGAACCTGCGTTACCAGGGGGATACCAGCCGTCCCTGGGGTGCCTTCATGCTGGGCCTGGTTCTGGGTTTGGGATGGACACCCTGTATTGGCCCGATTCTGGGCGGCATTCTGACCCTCACGGCAGCCGGAGGCGGGGTCAACTTTTTGCTGGCTTACATCCTGGGCCTGGCGGTTCCGTTTCTGCTGGTGGCTCTTTTTGCCGATCGAGTTCGCCCGCTTTTGCGCAGGGCGGCCCGCTTCTCCCGCTGGGCCGAGGTGACGGCCGGGGTGGCCCTGATTACGGTGGGGGTGTTGATGCTGACCGGGACCTTTACCCAACTCAACAGTTTCTTCCTCAGGATCACGCCCGAGTGGTTGCTGAACCTCGAGAAAAGCCTGATCGGCCAGTAAACAATAACGGTATGATGAGACCGATGCTGATTGAAGCCAGCGCCATTGGCAAGCGCTACGGGCGGGATTGGGTACTGCGTAACCAGGATTTCCGGCTTGCGGCGCATGAAACAGTAGCCCTGGTTGGCCCCAACGGGGTGGGCAAAACCACCTTGCTGCGGGTGCTGGCCGGGCTGGTTCGCCCGACCCAGGGTTCCATCCAGCTGGGGGGAAGGGTAGGTTTTCTGGCCAACCCTCCTGCTTTTCATCGGCACTTTACCGGAGCCGAAAACCTGCACTACGCTTTGCGGCTGGACGGACGACGGGACGATCGCACGACCATCCGCTCGGCTCTGGAACAGGTGGGGTTGCCTCTGGACAAACCAGTGCAGGGCTACAGCAGTGGCATGAAAAAACGGCTGGCCATGGCCCGACTGCGTCTGCAAAACCCCGATATCTGGCTCCTGGACGAACCAGAAGCGGCCCTGGATACGGCGGGGCGGGCTTTGTTGGAAAGCCTGGTAGACTTTGCCAGGTCGGAAGGGGGAGTGGTGATTGCGACCCACGACAAATCCTGGCTGGCCCGGGTAGACCGGGTGGTGGAGCTGGTACCTACCTCAGATAATGTAGTCTGAGCTTCGGGCAAATACGAAGCAACACGGCAAACCTTCCTCCATCAACCGCACCAGGCCAAAAAGCAGATCATTTCGAGTAGGCCACAGGCCGCCGTGGTACTCGAGGCCGGCTGGGGTCTACGCTGCATTGCTTCGCCGCCTTCAGGTGCTCGCAAGGACGCCTTCGGTATGGCTGACTGTCTTTGAATCTGGTAGAGACCCGCTTGAACCGCGCATACCGGATTCAAAAAGATAATCACTCAAACCGAAAAACTTCGGAGGCTTGGTTGTGCCGCGCGCGGCGCAACTTGAATCCTGGAGTACACCCCACCCCACCCCTCCCTGCGGTCGGCGAAACAAGCGTCTCGCTACGCACCCCACCCCTCGCTTCGCACCCCTCCCTCCGGTCGGCGAAACAAACATCTCGGCGAAGAAAGCGTATCCCTTCGGTCGGCGAAAAAGCATCTCGGCGAAGCAAACGTCTCGCTCCGGTCGGCGAAACAAACGTCTGCCTTCCAAGGGGCGGTATCGCCCTCCGCTACGCGGTTAACTTCGGTCGGTCGCCCCTGCGCCACGCCATGGCGCGGCGAGGGCGAGGCTGAGCCACCATTCGGTGCCGAACTAACCGAATCTGGTATAAGAACCCCCGCATCGCTGCGGGGGTTTAGCGCTTCAAAGGCTACTGTTTGGGCCTGGCTGCAACTTCAGCTTTGTAGGCCTCGAGCTGGCCCTGTCGGGCAAAGTTTATGGCCTCTCCAAGGATCCGGGCGGCCTCGGCAGGGGCATGAAAGCCCATCGAGTTTTCCGCGTTGATGTAGTCGGTGCGCCATTGGGCGGAACGGTGCAACTGGCGGCCTTTGGTCAGGGCCTCTTCGCTAGCGCCTGCGGCCTTAGCGGCTTCAATGGCCCGGATCAGATCTACAGTGGCAATCTCGGCTTCGTCCAGGAGCTTTTTGGTACGATCCTGGATGACCTCGACCCTGGCCTTCATCTCTTCTTCGGAGGCGTTGTGGCAAGTCTGGCAGGCTCGGGCTACGTTGAGCATGGGACTGCGCACCTGGTGGTCGGAAATCTTGACCGCTCCCACACGGGTATAAGGCATGTGGCAGTCGGCGCAGGCAACCCCGGCCCGGGCGTGGATGCCTTGCGCCCAAAGCTCGAACTCGGGGTGCTGTGCTTTGAGCATGCTGGCCCCCGAAAGCTTGTGCTCCCAGTCCTTCCAGCTCACCTGGTCGTAGTATTGCTCGATCTGCTCCACTTTGAGGCCGTTGTGCCAGGGGAAGGTGAGTGTTTTGTTGGGGGGTGCGAAGTAATACTCCACATGGCACTGGGCGCAGATCATCGAGCGCATTTCCTGCCGGGTGGCATCGGTGTTGGGATCGTAGGGCCTGGCCTGGTTACCCTTGCGCCAGCGTTCGATGCTGGGCAGGAAGGGTACCGGTTCTTTGGACTTGGCCAGGCTTTGAATTCCCGTGATAAAGGCCGGGCGGGTGATGGTGACGGCCATGGTTTTGGCGTCGTGGCAGTCCACACAACCTACCGGGTGCTGTACGAGCTTGGTAGCCTCTGCATAGGGCATGGGGTTGATTACTTCAAAACCTTTGAAAATGGCCTCCATGCGGTGGTTTTCGTCATCTGGTACGCCTGCTTTTACGCCTTCGGCCTGGAACACTGTGGCCACACTGGCGTGGCAGTTGAGACAGGCCCCCGGCTGCTTGAACTGCTTGACCCGCTCGGTTTCCCGCTGGTCAATCAGCATGTAGGCATGACCTCGCCGCTCGCGGTAATCGGTGCCGAAGGGCATGCCGTTGAACAGAATTTTCAAGCGGGGGTTCTCCTCGAGCTTTGAGATGGGGAAGTCTTCAGAGCCACCATAGCGGGTGCGCTCGTTGTCGGCGGTTTTGAGCCAGGTGTCGTACTGGTGCGGAAAGTTTTTACCCCACAGGGCCGAGTCCTCGGTTTTGTTGTTGATCTCCACCACCCGGAAGGAGGTTTGCCTCGCCTCGGCCTGGCGGGTGTTGATGTTCCCGAGCAGCGCCAGAATGCCAAAAGTGCCCAGTGCGGCGATAATCGCTACCGCAACACTGATCCATAACCATCGTCTATTCATGTTTCCCCCTACTGGCCGTGTCCTACTCCGCGGTGGCAGTGTACGCATCCGAACTTACCTTCTGCGTCCGCTCGGAGGTTGGCGTGAGCCTCCTGGAAGGCAGTCTGGGCCTCTAACACCCCCCCAATCAGGTTGCGGTGGCAACCGACGCAGTTGTGTTCCAGCACAGCTAAGCTACGTGCGCCGATGCGGATGGGCTCGTGGAAGTCCTGCATGGTGAAGGCCCTCGAGTGGTTCCAGCCGTGCTCGAGCTTGGTGAGATATTTGCCTATAAAGTCGTGGGGCACGTGGCAGTCCACGCAAACGGCCACATGGTGGTGGCTGGCCTTTTGCCAGCCGTCGTACACCTCGCGCATGATGTGACAGTTCACACAAGCCCTGGGGTCGTTGGAGAGGTAGGAGAGTGCTTGTGCTCTGTCAGCGGTGTAGCTTCCGGCTCCAGCCATCACTCCCAACAGCAGTGCTGCCAGCAGTACGATCCCTCCTCCGGTCAGCCAATTGCGCATAATATGACCTCTCCTGCTTTTCTCATGGCCACCTCCCAGAAAATTCCCAACGTATTGGAACATTTCTGAAACCCGAAAATCCATGACTTAAGTCAAAGTTTCTAGCCTGGGCTGTAGTTTGATTTGCATCATGGTCAACAGCGCTCATTGCGACAACCTCATGGAGCCTGGGCCAGCTCTTGCAACGCAACCGGGTTGGTGATATACACACGACGCCTATCAATTTCTACCCAACCCTGTGAGGAGAAATGTCCCAGCTTGCGGCTGATGGGTTCGGGGGTGGTGCCCACAATGGCAGCAATTTCGGGGTTGGTGGGTAATTTGAAACCCTGACTGTGGCTCTGTGCCATCGAAAGTAGATACTCGGCCAGCCTCGAGCCCACTTCGCAGAACACCATCCGGTCGAGCACCTGCAGAATCTGCCGTGTACGCTGGGCCGTGAAACGGAGCAGGTAGTTGGAGAGGGCGATATTCTGCTGTGCCAGATGGCAGAAGTCCCTGGCAGGTATCGTTAGAACTCGGCTTGCCTCCGCTGGTTCTGCCGAGGCGGGGTACTGGGGCTGATGCAGTAAGACTGCCACTGCCGCTACCCATTGGCCTGGCAGATCGAGGTGAATCACGATTTGCCGCTCACCCCGGGGATCCAGGCGATACACCTTGATCAAACTCTTCACCACAAGGTAAAGCCGTTCTACTGGATCATCCTGGAAGAATAGCGGCTGGCGCTTGCCCAACTCGAGCCACTCGCATTGTGCAGCCAGCGACTCCAGATCGCTACGAGAAACACCTCCAAATAAGGGACATCGGCCCAGGATTTCAGCGGGGTTGGATTCAAATGGCTGCATTGCCATTGCAGGCTACTGGTTATAGAAAGCGGCATTTGTCTCGAGGTTTGAACAGTACTAAGGTAGGGTTTAGAGCATCTATCGCCATCACCTTATTGATGTTGCTGATCAATGTAGTGGCTTCCTCTATTCAGTACATGTTCCAAGGATGCGCACTGTAGACAATTCAGGTACATGCAGAGTTTGAACTTGTCACCACTCTATAGCTCTCTAAGCTCTGCACCCCGACCCTTTACGTTCTGCGGCCAAACCGATACCCTGAGCCCTGTGCAGCGTATTTTATGGCTGGCCTGGCGCGATCTGGTTCTGGAGTTCCGTGGGCGTACCGGCATTTTATCGGCGGTGTTTTTCCTGGCCGTGATGCTGTTTATCCTGGCCATGGCCTTTGGCCCTAATCAGCAAGATTTGCAAAAAGCAGCACCGGGGGTGCTCTG
>FWPV01007004.1_pt1 | contig 20953 bp, 22 predicted proteins | sample 2228371 | NCBI WGS metagenome assembly FWPV01 (sample SAMEA103939776, study PRJEB20133) | metagenome | reverse complement strand
ATCCGCTGTCGTCAACCTGGGCTGGTCCGGCTCGGCCGCGTAGCATGAGGTGACCTTGGCGCGTTGCGTGCGGTGACCGACGAAGCGTCCCTGCACGAAGCCATCGATATGTGCGTCCGCGCATTGCGCGAAGCGGGCGCAGACGGTCAGGCCGATCTCATCCGGCGGCGCTGCCTCGAATTGCTTCCTTGATGCACCGCCCCGACTTGCCGACCTCGTTAATGACTCATTCAGCCAGCGCCGAACGCAGCAGCGGGCCGTTGATGATGCGTTCCAGCTTGGCACCGTACATCGGGTCGGTTGCATAGCCCGACTGCTGCAGGCCGCGCGCAAAGCTGCCGGCGTCCTGTGCGCCGACCACGCGCGCATAGCGCGGCTGGTCGAGGAGCAACTTCGCGTAGTCGGCAAAGCTTTCCTCGTAGGAGCCGTAGCGGCGGAAGGCGCTGTCCTCGCGGGTCCAGCGGCCATCCACGAATTCACTCGCCGAAACCTTCACGGTCGGGCCCTGCCAGCTGCTGCCGGCCTTGATGTTGAACAGATTGTGGCTGGCCGAACCATCGGCCGCCGACAGCTCGGCGCGTCCCCAGCCGGTTTCCAGTGCGGCCTGGGCGACCAGGAACTGAGCCGGAATGCCGGTCGCGCGACTGGCCGACAGGGCCGCCGGCCACACACGCTCGACAAAGCTCCGAGCGTGCGCCGGCACATTCGGACTGCTGACCGGCGGCTGCTCCGCAGCCAGGCCGGCCAGCATCGACTGCGCTGACGAATCGACGGATGTTGCCGCACTGCCCTGCAATGTCTGCCTGCGCACGGCAGAGATTGCCGTCGGCGGCATCATCGCAATGCCGGAAAACTGCGCCGCGTCGGACAGCGGCTTGAGATCGATCGGCATCGACGTGTCGGCGCTGCGGGCATTTGCGGACAGCTGCCGCTCAAGAACCTTCGCCAGCCCGGTGCCTCCGCCCTCGCTCATGACCTGGGCCCACTGCTGGTCGAGCATGTCCTGGTACATCTTGCTTTCCTGCCCGCCGAACAGTTCGTCGCCGGGTGACGCCTCGCGCATCGACTTGATCACCACCTGCAGGAACATGGCTTCGAACTGCTTGGCCGCCGCCTTCAAAGCCTCCGGCGAGTTGTCGCGCGATGCGCGGCGCAGCACGTCCAGCCCGCGCACATCGGCCGCCAGCGAAGTGAGGCCGCTGTTCTCCATCAGATCACTTCCAGTTCGGCGCGCAGCGCCCCGGCCGCCTTCATCGCCTGCAGGATGATGATCAGGTCCTGCGGGTTGGCGCCCAGCGCATTCAGCGCACGCACTACCTCCGACAGGTTGGCGCCCTTCTTCACATTGATCAGCGCGCTGCCTTCCTGCTGGATGTCGATCTGGTTGCGTTCGGCCACCACCGTCTGGCCGCCGGACAGCGGACCGGGCTGGCTGATCACCGGCTCGGCCGTGACCGTGACCGTGAGATTGCCGTGCGCGACCGCACAGGTATCCAGCGTCACCGCCTGATTCATCACGACCGAACCCGTGCGCGAATTGACGACCACCTTGGCCGCCTGCTGCGCGGGCGTCACATCGATGTTTTCCAGCTGGCTCATGAAGGCCACGCGTTCGCCCGGATCAAGTGGTGCGCGCACCCGGATGCGCCGGGCATCGGCAGCCACGGCCGTGCCGGGCAGCATTGCCTTGTTGATGGCATCGACCATGCGCTGGGCCGTACCGAAATCGGTCGTGTTGGTTTCGAGTTCGACAAACCCGCCTTCGCCGACGCTGGTCGGCACCGCACGTTCAACCGTTGCCCCGCCGGCGATGCGACCGACCGACAGATGATTGACGGTGACCGAAGCGCCACCCGCTGAAGCGCCCACGCCGCCGACCACCACATTGCCCTGGGCCATGCCGTAAACCTGACCATCGGCCCCCTTCAGCGGTGTCATCACCAGTGTGCCGCCACGCAGACTCTTTGCGTTGCCCATCGACGACACGGTGATGTCCAGCGCCTGTCCCTGCCGCGCAAAGGGCGGCAGATTGGCAGTGACCATCACGGCCGCCACGTTCTTCAGCTGGAGGTTCTGGCCAGGCGGCAGCGTCACGCCCAGATTGCCCAGCATGTTGATCACGCTCTGCACGGTGAACGGGGTCTGGGTGGTCTGGTCACCCGAACCATCCAGACCCACGACCAGGCCATAGCCGATCAGCTGGTTATTGCGAACACCGGCCAGCGTCGCGAGATCCTTGATCCGCTCGGCGTGCGCAGGCGCAACCGAAAGCAGTGCAAGCAGCAGAAAAATCGATATCCGTTTCATGACAGTTCGCCCTCCGGGCGTGGCTTCCTGGGCAGCGTGACAGCTCTTTATACGGCGCACATGCCGCTTTCGATCACCGGAAAAGACGGCAAATTCCGCACCACGCAGATCGCTTCACAGTGGCATGAAGGTCAGGAAGAAGCGCGCCAGCCAGCCCATGACCTGCGCTTCGTCGATATAGCCATTGGCCCGGTACTCGATGCGCGCATCGGCCACCTGCGTTGATTGCACCGTGTTCGCGCCGGAAATCTGGGTCGAATTCACGACCCCGGAGAAGCGGATGAACTCGTTGCCCTGATTGATCGCAACCTGCTTTTCGCCGGACACCACCAGGTTGCCGTTCGGCAGCACTTCGATCACCGTAACCGTGATGGTGCCGGTGAAGTTGTTGTCGGCAGACGACGCGCCCTTGCCGGAGAACGCGTTGGCGCTGTTGGCGGCCACCGTGGCGCCCTGCAGGCTCTTGCCCGGCAGTCCTGCGATGGTCGGCACGCCCATTTCGATATCCTGCGTGCGGTCTGCCGTACTGGCCGATTTCTTGGCCGCCTGGGTACGTTCGCTGATGTTGATGACCAGCGTGTCACCGACGTAGCGTGCGCGGCGATCCTCGAACAACGGCCGCGCGCCGCCGGTCGGCTGGAAAATGGCACCGGCGTTCTGCACGAAGTCCGGTTTGGGCGCCGGCCGCGCGGTCATCGGCTGAAGCACAGCGGTGGGCGGCGTGTTGACGCAGCCGGCCAGCATGATCGCCACCACCAGCACGGTGACGAAACCGGCGGCGCGGGCGATCTGCTGGATGCGTTCGTTGTTCATGACGGGTTCTCCACGGGTCATTGCGCGACCGATCAGAGCTGGGTCAGCCGGGCGAGCATTTCGTCCGAGGTCTGGATGGCGCGCGAATTGATTTCGTATGCCCGCTGGGTCTGGATCATCTGCACCAGTTCCTCGACCACGTTCACGTTCGATGTCTCGACGAAGCCCTGATTCAGCAGGCCCGCGCCGTTGGTGCCCGGTGTGTTGGGCGTCGGCGTGCCGCTCGATGCGGTTTCGACATAGAGGTTTTCCCCGACGCTCTGCAGGCCGCCGGTATTGACGAAGGTGGCCAGTTGCAGCTGACCGATCTGGGTCGGCGCGGCCTGGCCGGCCTGCAGTGCGCTGACCACACCGTCACGACCGATGGTCAGCGACACCGTGTCCGGCGGAATGGTGACCTGCGGCTGCACGGGAAATCCGCTGGACGTGACCATCACGCCCTGTGCGTCCTTCTGGAAGGAGCCGTCACGGGTGTAAGCCAGCGTGCCGTCCGGCATCTGGATCTGGAAGAAGCCCTCGCCCTGCACCGCCACATCGAGCGAATTGCTGGTCTGCTGCAGATTGCCCTGGGTCTGGATGCGCTGGGTGGCCACCGGGCGTACGCCGGTACCGATCTGCAGACCGGAAGGAATGGTGTTCTGCTGCGTGTTCAGCGCGCCGGGCTGGCGCATCGTCTGATACAGCAAATCCTCGAACACGGCGCGCGCGCGCTTGAAACCGTTGGTGCTGACGTTGGCGAGGTTGTTGGTGATGACATCGAGCTGGGTCTGATGTGCATCCATGCCGGTGCGGGCTATCCACAGCGAGCGGATCATGGTCGTGTTCTCCGGTTATCGGTTGGACAGCAGCTGGGTCGCCGCCTGATCATCGCGCTCTGCCGTGGTGAGCATGCGCGTCTGCATTTCGAACTGACGCGACAGCGAAATCATCGCCACCACCTGGTCCACCACGTTCACATTGCTGCCTTCGAGAAAGCCCGCAGCGACACGCACGTTCTGTGCCTGCGGCACCGGGCCGGGCGTGGTGACGCGGAACAGGCCGTCATCGCCGCGCTTGATCGTGTTCTCGGGCGGATCGACCAGCTTGAGCCGGCCGATCTGATTGACCTGATTGACGCCGCCGGTGCGCTGCACGGCGGACAGGGTGCCGTCGGCGCCGATGGTGACCTCGGTATCCGGCGGCACGGTGATCGGGCCGGTCTCACCCTGCACCGGGATACCGTTGTGGTTCTGCAGCACACCCGTCGGGCTGATCTGCAGATGGCCGTTTCGTGTGTAGGCCTCGGTGCCGTCAGGCATGGCCAGAGCGAACCAGCCACTGCCCTTGATGGCGACGTCGTAGGCGCCACCGGTCTGCTGCAGCGGGCCGGGCGTGAAATCGTTCTTGACGCTGGCATCCACCACGAAGGCGCGCGACGCGAACGCTTCGGTCTGCACCGGCACGGCGCGCAGCCGGTGCTCTTCGGCGCGATAGCCGGTACTCGACGCGTTCGCGAGATTCTGCGCGACCGACGCCTGACGCTCCAGCGTCCATTTGGCGCCGCTCATCGCGGTATAGATCATGCGGTCCATGGTGTGTCCTCAGCGGCGGTCAGCGCAGGTTGACCAGGGTCTGCATGATCTGGTCCTGCGTCTTGATCGACTGCGCATTGGCCTGATAGGCGCGCTGCTGGGTGATCATGTTCACCAGTTCGGCGGTGAGGTCGACGTTCGAGTCTTCCACCGCGGCCGGCTGCAGGCCGCCGCGGTTGCCGGTACCTGGCGCACCGATCGCCGGCGGGCCTGAGAAGGACGTTTCGGCCCAGCCGTTGCTGCCCAGCTGGGTCATGCCGTCCGGATTCTGGAAAGTCGCCATGACGACCTGACCCAGATTGCGCGACTGGCCATTGGTGTAACGCCCCTGCAGCACGCCTTCCGGCGACACGCTGATGCCCGACAGGCGGCCGGAGGCGAAACCGTCCTGCGCCACGGCGTTGACGCTGAAAGCAGAACCGAACTGGGTCGAACCGGTCAGGTCGAGGTCGTACACCAGCGGGCTGGCCGCGCCGGTGGTGATGGCGAAGGACTGCGCCAGGGTGCTCGGACCGACCAGACCGCCATTCGAATTGAAGGTGACCGCCGTGGCAGCGGTCGGCGCGCCGCCGTCAAGCGCGGTGTGCATGTTCCACTGGTTCGGCGTCGCGGTCTTCACGAAGTACACCGACATGATGTGCGAGTTGCCCAGCGAGTCGTACGAGGTCAGCGACGTCGAGTAGGAGAAGCTGGTGGTGTCGGTCGGCGAGAACACCGGGTTGGCCGGCGCTGCAAGACGCGAGTCAAGGTTGACCGCCAGATCGGCCCCTACGGTGGCGCGAGGCTCGCCGCCGCTCAGCGCGGTGTCGATGCGCAGATCGATCGGCGCGGTGACGATGATGTTGTCGTCAGCATCCACGCCGTATCCGGTCAGACGGTAGCCGGACGGATTGACGATGTAGCCGTTCTTGTCGACCGAGAACTGGCCGTTCCGCGTGTAGATCGTCGAGCCGTTGTCGCTCATGCGGAAGAAGCCTTCGCCGTTGATCGCCAGATCAAGCGGATTGCTGGTGACCGTGATGTTGCCCTGGGAGAACTGCTGGGCCACGCCGGTGACCGTGGCGCCGATACCGATCTGCGCCTTGCCGCCGCCGCCCAGTGTCGAGGCATACAGGTCGGAGAACTGTGCCGACGACTGCTTGAAACCCACGGTGGTCGAGTTCGCCACGTTGTTGCTGATGGCATCGAGTGCCTTGGACGCAATGTTCAGTCCGGAAAGTCCTTGCTGGAAGGCCATGATTCAACTCCCGATCAGTAGATCTGCTTGATGTCGTTCATCGAGACCAGCGACTGCTGGCCTACATTCAGGCGGGTCTGGCCGCCGCTGCGCTCCACGCTCTGCACCACGGCAAGTTCGAGCGGCGTGGTGACCAGCTTCTGCGTGCCCTGGATGGCGCTCACAGTGAAGGAGTACTTGCCATCCTCAGCAACTGCCGTGCCAGCCATGTCGGTGCCGTCCCAGACGAACTGCGTGATGCCGGCATCGCGTGCGTCCAGATTGATTTCCTTCACCAGCACGCCATTGGCACCCTTGATCGATACCGTGACGCGATCGGCCGGCGACGTCAGCTCGATGCCGCCCATCGACTTGCCGTTCACCAGTTCCAGCGACGATCCTTCGACCAGCACCGCCCGGCCGACCAGCGCCGCGGCCTGCAGATACTGCGAATCGGCGGAACTGCTGGTGAGCTTTTCCAGCGTGCTGTTGAGCTTGCTGATGCCATCCACCGTACTGATCTGGGCCAGCTGGGAGGTGACCTGCGCGTTGTCCATCGGATTGAGCGGATCCTGCATCTTGAGCTGTGTCGTGAGCAGCATCAGGAAGCGGTTCTGCGCCGCGTCGATTTCCGAAGTCGCCTTGGTCTGCGTCGTGTTCAGCGAGCTGTAGATGTCTGCCGCCGAGGTGTTGCCGGTCGAATTGACTGCCATGACGATTCCCTTACTGTCCGATGGAGAGAGTCTTGAGCATCAGCTGCTTCGCGGTATTCATCATTTCCGCGTTGGTCTGATACGAGCGGGAGGCGGAAATCATGTTCACCATCTCTTCCACCACATTGACGTTGGGCATCTGTACATAGCCCTCCTTGTTCGCCGCCGGATTGGTCGGGTCGTAAGTGGTGCGCAGCGGCGCGGCGCTTTCGACGATCTGCGTCACGCGCACACCGTTGGCCTCGCCGCCTTCGCTGATCGGACGCACTTCGAACACCACCTGCTTGGCGCGATAGGGCTGGCCATTGGCCGAGGTCACCGAATCAGCATTGGCCAGGTTGCTGGACACCGTGTTCAGGCGCACCGACTGAGCGGTGAGCGCCGACCCTGCAATGCCGAAAACGTTGAACATGTTTCCCATGATCGGTCTCCTTACTGGCCTTGTATGGCGTTCTGCATCGTGCGCAGGCGACCGTTGATGAAGGTGAGCAGCGCCTCGTACTGCACGGTGTTCTCGGCGAAGGCGGCACGCTCGACGTCCATGTCCACCGTGTTGCCGTCGAGGCTGGACTGCGTTTCGGTGCGGTACTTCAGCGAAGCGTCCATCGACGCGTCACCCTTGGCTTCGATGTGCCGCGCCGACGTGCGCGCAAGCTCGACCGGGCCGCCGAGGCGACCGCCCATCGCGGCTTCCAGCGCGCCGCGAAAATCGACGTCGCGCGCCTTGTAGTGCGGTGTATCGGCGTTCGCGATGTTGGCGGCCAGCGTTTGCTGGCGGGTCGCCCGCACGCCGAGGGCGGCTTGCGGAAGGTCGAGCAGTTTGTCGAGAGGGTTCGGCATGATGGGTATCCCATTGCAGCTATCGTGCCAGCCACTCTATGGCCCGATTGCCGGTCTGGATCGGCAAAAAAGGACGGTTGCAGCCCCGCCTTTCAAGGCTATCTGCCGCCCGGAAGCGGCAAACCTTGCCGCTTCCGGGCTCCTTGATTCACCGAAAACCCAATCCCGGAAAGGGTTTGCGGGCCGGCAAGCCCGGTTTGCGGCAACCACCGGTCGACAAACCGGAACAAGGCGGTGCTTTCAGCCCTATTTGCGTCTTCGCAACGCAGGCTCGGGTGGTGCAATGGAAACCTTGCCAAGGAGCCCGCCATGATCCGTCGTCTGCTGATTCCCTCATGTATCGCGCTGTGCAGCGCCGCTCTGGCCGCGCCGCCCGTGGCGCCGGTCAGCGAACAGCTGCGGCGCGCGGTGGGCGACTTCCTGCAGCAGCAGACGGCCGGGCTGCCGGGTCAGGCCAGTTTCGAGGTGGGGCAGGTTGACGCGCGACTGGCGCTGGAAAGCTGCGCCGCTCACGAGGTCTTCCTGCCGACCGGCAGTCGCGCCTGGGGTCGCGTGCAGGTCGGCGTGCGCTGCGTCGCCGGCGCCAGCTGGACGATCTACGTGCCGGCGCGGGTCAAGGTCAGCGGCGACTATCTGGTCGCTGCGCGCGCGCTCGGTCGCGGCCAGATCATTGCGGACGGCGATTTCGGCTTCATGCGCGGCGAGCTGACCGAACTGCCACCCAATATGGTCAGTGACCCGCAGCAGGTGATCGGCCAGACGGTCAATGCCGCCATCGGCGCGGGCCAGCCGCTGCGCGCAGACTGGCTGCGCGCCCCGGTCGCGGTCCAGCAGGGTCAGCAGGTGAAACTGTTCGCGCGCGGCAACGGATTTGCGATCAGTCACGACGGTCGCGCACTGGCCAGCGCCCAGCAGGGCCAGATGGTGCAGGTGCGCACCGGGCGCGGCCAGGTCGTCAGCGGCGTCGCCCGCCAGGGCGGTCTGGTGGAGGTTGTCTATTGAGTCAATTCACCTGACACCAGCAGGTCGGTCGCCACCGGCCCCGCTGCTTGGTATATTCATGAGCCTGCCGCCGTGTAGGACGGCTCCCTACAAAAAGTCCTAAAGTTTTGTACGGGTGCCGTCGTAATACGAGTCGAACGTCTTATGAAAGGGTTCATCGTGAAAATCGACGGAACTGGAAAACCGCTTGCACCGACGGCAACTTCGGCTACAAAAAGCAGCTCGGCGAACAGTTCGACGACTGCAACTTCATCTGCCGCCGCACCCGGCGCGCAGGTCGACATTTCAGGCACGTCCTCGCGACTGCGCGAACTCGAAGCGTCAGTGGCCAATGTGCCGGTGGTCGACAGCGCACGCGTCGACGAGATCAAGCAGGCCATCGCCGACGGCCGTTTCAAGGTCAATGCGGACCGCGTGGCCGACAGCCTGATCGAAAGTGTGCGTCAGATGCTGAACACACGTCCGGCAGCCTGATGGCCGCAACCGAGCCGGCGGCTCAGACCGCAGCCAGGTTGGCCGCACTGATGACCGAGGAAACGGTGACCTTGCGCACCGCCCTCGGACATTTGCACGCCGAGCGCCGCGCCCTTGAAGCGGGCGAAGTCGATACGCTCGCCGTGCTCGCGGCGCGCAAATCCGAAGCGTACGGACGCCTGGCGCAACTGGGCGATGCACGCACGGCGTTGCTTGCGCGCGCCGGCAGCAAATCGGGGCGCGACGACATCGAAGCACTGTTCCAGAGCGCGCCCGACTGGGCCGCCTGCAGGCAGCCCTTCAAGGAACTCGTTGCGCTTGCCAGAGAAGCGCACGACCTGAACCAGGCGAATGGCGTGCTCATCCGGGCGCAGATGAAGTCCAGCCAGCAGGCGCTGGCGGTGCTGATGTCCGCATCGGAACAGGCGTCGACCTACGGGCCGGACGGCCAGTCGATGGCGCGAACGACCAGCCGCTCACTCGGCAGCGCCTGAACTTTCCGGTGGTACCGACGGAGCCCGCGGCGTCTGCCGGCGGGCTTTCTGGCGTCTGCGCGACCCGCTACAGCTTCGGGAAGCTTGATCCCAGACTGCCTTCCGGTACGTCGGCCGGGCCGGATGGCGGCTGACCCGGCACGATGACACGCTCGGTAGAGTAGGTTTCGATGCGGATCGACACCCGGCGGTTCTTCGCCCGCCCTTCTTCCGTCGTGTTGTCGGCCACCGGGCGCTGATCGGCCAGACCCGCTGCGGTCAGCCGGGTTGCCAGGATGCCCTCGTCGGCGAATACGCGCGTCACTGCGCCCGCGCGAACCGCCGACAGTTCCCAGTTCGAGCCCAGCCTGCCGCCGGCCGGGATATTGTCGGTGTGGCCCTCGATCACCAGCGGAAAGTCGGTGTAGAGCAGTACGCGCGCAACGGCGCCGATGATGTCCCGTGCAGCGGGCTCGAGCACGCTTTCACCCGGGCCGAACAGGAATTTCGCGTCGAGATCCACCGTGATGCCCAATGCGCCCTGGGTGACGCTGGCCTGCCCGTCACGGGTGAGTGCGGACAGCGCCTGCTGGATGTCCTTTGCCGCCTTGTCCGCCCGCTCTCGCCGCTCCTGCGCCTTCTGCGCGGCGCGATGGGCACGCAGCTCGTCGATCTCGACCTGCATGCGGGCACTCTGGTCGGTCGCCGGCAGTTCGATCAGCCGCACGCCTTCGCGCGCTGCGAAGGCGCTGTTCAGCGACTGGCTCAGCGTGCGGTATTTGCCGTCATTGACCTGCGAAATTGCGTACATCACGACGAAGAACGCAAACAGCAGGGTCACCAGATCGGCATATGAAATGAGCCACCGGTCGTGGTTCTCGTCCGAATCGGGCACATAGCGACGCTTCCTCACGGTCCGCCTGCCCACTCAACCGGGTACCGATGCGACGTAGCCGAGCAATCGGCTTTCGATGATGCGCGGATTGTCGCCGTTGGCGATGCCGGCCAGACCGTCGACGAACATTTCGCGCAGGCTGATCAACTGGGTGACATGCATCTGCAGCTTGCGCCCGATCGGCAGGAAGATCAGGTTCGCGCTGCCCACCCCGTAGATCGTCGCCACGAAGGCGGTGGCGATACCGGCGCCGAGCCGCGCCGGATCGCCCAGGTTTTCCATCACGTGAATAAGGCCCAGAACCGCGCCCAGAATGCCTATCGTCGGCGCGTAGCCAGCAGCGGCATCCCATACGCGGGCAGCCTGCCGCAGCGTGGTTTCGTAGGTGGTGATCTCGACCTCCATGACCTCGCGCAGGCGTTCCGAATCGGCGCCATCGACCAGCAGCTGCACGCCCTTCCGAAAGAACGGGTCCGGCTCGCTGCCGATGTGCTTTTCCAGCACCAGAATGCCTTCTCGTCGCGACAGCGTGGCCCAGCCGACCAGTTTGCGGATCATGTCGTCGGGTACCGCTGCCGGCGCCGAAAAAGCCCAGCCGCCCATGCGCATGCCGCGCATGAAGATGGGAAAGCGGGTCTGCAGCATGGTCGCGCCCAGCGTGCCCCCGAGCACGATGACCAGCGCGGCCGGCTGGAACAGCGACGACAGGCTGCCGCCTTCGAGCACCTGGCCCGCCATGATGGCGGCGAAGCCCAGAGCCAGGCCGACGATGCTGAGACGATCGACACGCATGGGAATATCGGGCCGGCGCGCGCTCAGGCGCGCGCCGAGATGCGGCTGCGCAGGCGCGCGATGGCCTGACTGTGCAGCTGGCACACGCGCGATTCCGAAACCCCGAGGATTTCGCCGATCTCGCGCAGGTTCAGGTCTTCTTCGTAGTACAGGCCCATCACGGTCTTTTCGCGATCCGGCAGGTCGCCGATGGCGCGGACGAGTACGTCGCGCATGTTCTTGTCGAGCAGCCGGGCGAGCGGATCGAGATCTTCGGTGCCGACGCTGTGACGATCCAGGTAATCGTCGTCGTCACCGTTGGTGAAATCCTCGAAATAGACGAGCTGGTAGCCGCGCGCTTCCTGCAGCATCTTCTGGTACTCGCCCAGCGGCACGCCGAGCGATTCGGCCAGTTCGCCTTCGGTCGGCTGTCGGCCCTTGGCCTGCTCCAGCGTGGTGATCGCGGTTTCGATGCGGCGCATGTCGCGCCGCAGGCTGCGCGGCAGCCAGTCGTTCTCGCGCAGGCCGTCGAGCATGGCACCGCGGATGCGTTGCACGGCATAGGTCTCGAACTGCGCACCGAGACCTTCTTCATAGCGGTTCATCGCATCAAGCAGCCCGAGCATGCCGTTCTGGATGATGTCTTCGACCTGCACACTGGCCGGCAACTTGGCCATCAGGTGGTAGGCGATGCGCTTGACCAGCGGCGCATAGTGCTTGGCGAGCTGGTCGCGGTCCAGTGTTCCGGATGCGGTATACATAGGTCGTCCTCTGCTTCGGCCGGCTGCGCGATCAGGCTACGCGTGCCGAAAGCCCATCTGGCAGTCCGGCCGGATCGCCGGACTGGGTGTCGTTGTGCGGCATCAACATACCGGGTTTTTCCGTCTCGCGGGTCACGAAGAGCTTTTCGGCAAGATCGCGTCCGATCTTGAGGGCATCGTCACCCGCCACCACAAAATTCGGCCGCTGATAGCCGGCGGGCAGGCAACCCAGCCAGTGCAGCGCGCTGCCGAGGTGTTCGCTCACCACGCCATTCAGGCTGGCGAACGCCTGGCGGGCGTCCGACACCGAGCGCGCGCGGCTGACACCGACATGAACCGGGCGCACCGCCCCGGCCGACAGCGGCGCATTGCCGGTCAGATGACGCTTGATCAGCGCGTACGCAGCGGTGACGCTGACGCCGGACGCGGCAGTCACCACCGCCAGACGATCGGCGCGACGGGCCAGCGCCGACAATTGCGATTCTTCGAGCGCGCAGTCGATGATCAGCAACTCGGTTTCGCGCGTCAGTTCGATCAGTGCTTCATCCAGCGCCTCGAGTTGCAGGCGGTTCAGCTGCCGCGAGTTCTGCGCAAGACGCGCCGCCGGCACCACCGACACGCCGTGCTGCGAGAGCAGCGGTACCGACGCCAGCGGCGCATCGCGGTTGATCGCCTGCAACAGGTCGAGTCGGGAAGTCAGCCCCAGCCTGGCGGTTGCCGAACCCAGTCCCTGATGTTCGTCGATGACAGTGACGCGCAGGCCGCTGCGTGCGGCTTCGATTGCGGCGCCGAGCGCCACCGAGGTTGCACCGACGCCCGCCATGGCGCCCGCCACGCTGATGCGCTGGGTCGGGTAGCGGCGGAACATTGCGCGCAGACCGGCGGCCTGGTCCTTCATCGGATCAGCCACGGCTCACCTCGCTGCGTGCGGCGCGACGCGACGATGCCATGACCAGTCCGGCGTCCTGCACCGACAGGTGCTGCGGCGAATCCTCACCGGCCGCGCGCAGTGCGCGATGCAGCAGATAGGCGCGATTGGGAAGGTGCAGGTCTTCCGGTACGCGCTGGCCGTTGGCGACATAGAAGAGGGGCAGCTGGTGGCGCATCAGCACGTCGAGCACCGGCCCGAGCGTGACCGACTCATCGACCTTGCTGATGATGGCGCCCGCCAGATCGGCCCCGCCATTCGGCGCCGAATAGGCGCGCACCACGTCGTCGAGCGCATCCGCGCGGGCCACCGCATTGAGCAGCAGCAGGCGGCGTACATCACCGCTGGATGACAGCATGGCAATCTGCTCGGTCACCGCCTGGTCGCGCTGACTCATGCCGACGGTGTCGATCAGCACCATGTGCTTGTCGCGCAGTTCGACCAGCATGCGGCGCAGGTCGGAGGCATCGCGCACCGCATGCACCGGCACGCCGAGAATGCGGCCATAGATGCGCAGCTGCTCGTGGGCGCCGATCCGGTAGCCGTCGGTGGTCAGCAGCGCCACCTTGTCGGCACCGTGCCGCACCACGCAGCGCGCGGCCAGCTTGGCGGTGGTCGTGGTCTTGCCGACACCGGTCGGGCCGACCAGTGCATACACGCCGCCGCGGTCGATGATGTCGGCGTCGGAATTGAGCGTGATCAGGTCGCGGCCGATCAGCGTGCGCAGTTCGTTGCGCGCAGCGGCCAGAGAATCGGAGGCACCCAGCTGGTCGAGCAGGCGGTAGGTGGTGGTCGCGCTGAAGCCGGACTCCAGCATTTCGGCGGCGAGCGTTGCGTTCAGCGGCGAGGTACGGGACATTTCTCCCCACGCGAAGCCGGCCAGCTGCTGCTCGAGCATGCGGCGGATGCTGCCCAGTTCGGCGCGCAGAGCGCCGTCCATTTCAGGCGCCCGGTCGGCCACCGGCACGGTGGCACGTTGCGGCGCCGGAACGACCTCGGGGACCGGACGACGCTGCGCGACTTCGGCGTGGGCGCCGAGCTGGGCCGGATCTGACGCCACAGCGTCGGGCCGCACCTGTTCCATGCGGGTGTTGGCGGCCGGAATATCGCGGCCATAGGCCATGTCGCGCAGCTCGCTCGGCGTGGCCGGACGGGGCTTGTACGGCTGCCAGGGCTTCGGTGCGCGCACCTCGGTGCTCGCTGCAGCCACCCGGGCCGCGCTTGGCGCGGCGCTGCGTGCAGCGACGCTGCTCGACAGGGTGAGCTGGAAGTCCTCGTCATCGGCTTGCGGCACCACGGCGACCGGTTCCGCCTTCTGCGCCGGCTTTCTGGCCGTCGCCGTCATCGCGTCGAGTGCATTGGCCGGCAGCGCAAGGATTTCCACCCCGCCTTCGACCGGTCGGTTGGACAGCACGATGGCGTCCGGGCCGAGCTCTTCCTTGATGCGACGAAGTGCGTCGCGCGCACTGGCTGCGAGATATTTGCGAGGCGTCATGATTTGACTCCGATGACAGAGGTCACTTTGATGGTGCGTGTTTCAGGAACTTCGGAATTGGCAACAACTTTCAGGCTCGGTACAGCGCGACGCAGGAAGCGCGACAGCAGCCAGCGCAGTGGCGCCGGAACCAGCAGCACGGCGGGCAGACCCATTTCTTCCTGCTGCTGCGCGCTGCGCGCAACTTCGTGCATCAGCGTGTCGGCCAGACCCGGTTCGATGACCGAGCCGTCGCCGCCGGCGCCCAGCGCCTGACCGAGCAGGCGTTCGAGGCCCGGGTCGAGCACCATGACCTGCACGTCGGCGTTGCCCGGGAACAGCTGCTGCACGATGGCGCGGCCCAGCGCCACGCGGACGCGGGAGGTCAGTTCAAGCGTGTCCTGCGTGCGCGGTGCGTAGTCGGCCAGCGTTTCGATGATGGAACGCATGTCGCGGATGGCCACGCCCTCTTCCAGCAGGCTCTGCAGCACACGCTGCACAGTGCCGAGCGGCAGCGCCTTGGGCACCAGATCCTCGATCAGCCGCGGTTGATCCTTGCCGACGTGGTCGAGCAGCGCCTGCACTTCCTGCCGGCCGAGCAGTTCATCGGCGTGGCTCAGGATGAGGTGATTCAGGTGTGTGGCCACGACGGTGGCGGCATCGACGACGGTATAGCCCAGCGCATGCGCCTGTTCCCGCAGACCTTGCTCGATCCACACGGCCGGCAGGCCGAACGCCGGATCCTTCGCTTCACGGCCAGGCAACGCACCGGCCACCCGGCCCGGGTTGATTGCCATCAGGCTGCCCGGATAGGCCTCGCCGCTGCCGACATCGACGCCTTTGAGCGTGATGCGATAGCCATTGGGCTTGAGTTCGAGGTTGTCGCGGATGTGCACCGGCGCGGTCAGGAAGCCGATTTCGGCGGCGAACTTCTTGCGCAGGCCGCGGATGCGCTTGAGCAGTTCGCCATCCTGACCGCGATCGACCAGCGGGATCAGGCGGTACCCGACTTCGAGGCCCAGCGTGTCGACCGGCACCACGTCGCTCCAGGCCGCTTCCTGCGACTCGGGCATCACCACATTGGCGCTCTCGGCCGCCTGTGCTGCGGCGGCCTTCTCTGCGACTTCCCTCGCCTTCGGCTGTGCCTGCGCATTCACGCCGCGCCAGGCCATGTACCCCAGCACCGACGCCAGCAGCAGGAACACGAAGTTGGGCATGCCGGGGATCATGCCCATCAGGCCGAGGATGCCGGCAGAAATGGCCAGTACGCGCGGATCGCCGAACAACTGGCCGATGACCTGACCGCCGACGTCCTCGCCACTGCCGACGCGCGACACCACCAGACCGGCAGCGATCGAAATGATCAGAGCCGGAATCTGCGCCACCAGGCCGTCGCCGATGGTCAGCAGCACGTAGGCCTTGGCGGCTTCGCCGGCGCTCATGTCGTGCTCCATGACGCCGATCAGCAGGCCGCCGATCACATTGATCAGCAGAATCATGATGCCGGCGACCGCGTCGCCACGGACGAACTTCGACGCGCCGTCCATCGAGCCGTAGAAATCCGCTTCGTCGGCGATTTCCTTGCGCCGGCGACGCGCTTCATCCTCACCGATCAGGCCGGCGTTGAGGTCGGCGTCGATCGCCATCTGCTTGCCGGGCATCGCGTCCAGCGTAAAACGCGCGCCGACTTCGGCGATCCGCCCGGCGCCCTTGGTCACGACCACGAAATTGATGACGGTCAGGATGATGAACACGACGATGCCGACCGCGTAATTTCCGCCGACCAGGAAGTGCCCGAACGCTTCGATCACCTTGCCCGCAGCATCGGGTCCGGTGTGCCCTTCGAGCAGGACGACGCGGGTGGAGGCGACGTTCAGCGACAGCCGCAGCAGCGTGGTCACCAGCAGGACCGTCGGGAAAACCGAAAAATCGAGTGCGCGCGTCGTGTAGAGCGCGACCAGCATCACCATCACGGACAGCGCGATGTTGAAGGTGAAGAACACGTCCAGCACGAAGGTGGGCAGCGGCAGCACCATCATCGACAGGATGAGGATGATCAGTATCGGCGCAGCCAGTTGCTGGATGTTCGGGGTGCCGATTGCCTGCCGGAGCGAGAGAGAGGAAGCCATGGCAGTATTTCAGCGCACCGGTGCCCTCCCGAACCCCGGAAAGAAGCGGGGTTTTCCCCGGCTATTGGCGCGACTGAAACGGCATCGCCTGACCGGGGACTCCCGCAGGCGCGCTCAGGCGGCGCGCTGGCGCCACATTCACTCCGGAAATGGATCCTTACAAAGAGGGGTCGCTTTCATTTACTCGGGCATGCGTTACTGGCGCTCATGCGTTGCACCCACAGGAGAACACGATGAACACACGCGCCCGCACTGCTTCCGCCCGCTCGCTGCACCCGGCGCTGTGGGTGGCTGCACTTTCGATCACCGCCTTCAGTGCGGTCGGCATCGCGTCGATGACCGGGATGCTCGAACGTTCGCCTGCGCCGGCAACGGCCGAGGTCGTTGCCGCGGCCAGCATCGATCCACTGGCTGAGACGGCGGTGACACCCATTGCCCCGGTCGCGGAAGCGCCTGTCGTCACACAGGCACCGGTCAGGCCGGCGGCCGCTGACAGGCCGGTTGCGAAGGCGGTACCGCCGAAGAAGACCGAGCCGCTGCAGTACGCCGACGCACGTCCGATACGCGTGGCAGACCGCACCTACGATCCGGGCATCGACGTCACTGCGGCGCCGCCGCGTGACATCGAACAACCGATGGACGCGTCGCGCACCGATTCATACCGTATTGAGAACGATTACCGGGCAGCCCCCGCCTCGCTGTGCATAGACTGCGGTATCGTGGAGTCGATTCGCGAAGTCCAGGCAACCGCAGATCCGAGCGGACTGGGCGCCGCGGCCGGTGGTGTGGTGGGTGGCCTGCTCGGCAACAATGTCGGCAAGGGCAGCGGACGCACCGTGGCGACGATCATCGGTATTGCGGGCGGCGCCTATGCCGGCCATCAGATCGAAAAGACACAGCGCAAGACGACCCGGCACGAAGTCGGGGTGCGCATGAACAACGGTGACTATCGCACGGTCACGCTGGATACCGCACCGAGCTGGCATGTCGGCGACAAGGTGAAGCTGCAGAACGGCAACCTTGTCCAGGCCGACTAGCCGGTCGTTTCAGGATTCCTCTTCCTCTCTCTCCGTGAGGATGTTTTCCGGGCACCTCAGGGGTGCCCTTTTTTTGTTTGCCGTTCGCGCGTCAGCGTGTGCGCTCGAGACGCACCACTTCTTCATCACCCGTATTCAGCGACACCTTGCCTTCAAGCGTTCGCGCATCGGCCGACATCCGCACATGCAGATTGCCACCGGCCACTTCGAAGCTGCCGTCGCCACTGATCAGCATCAGCGCCATGTCGAGTTCATTGCCGAAAAGCTCGCCGCGCGCGGTGTAGCGCACGTGCGACAGCGGCGTGCCGTCGGCCGCCAGCGATGCGATGTACGTTGCCCACTCCGGCCGACTGTCGATGCGCACCGGCTCGGATCGCAATTCGACGGCCTCGCCGCGCTGGCGAAGGTGCGCCGGTGTGCGCTGTCCGTCGGCGGAAACAAGAAGCCAGTCGCCATCCAGCTTATTCGGCGCAGCGGGCGCAGTTGCCGGCACGGCGGCGGGCGGACGGGCGGAACGCAGCAGCACGCCGGCCCCTGCAACGGCGGTGAGCGCAATGCCGGAACTCAGGATCAGACGACGTTTCCCTGCGGGGCTGGCGACGGGCATTTCTGCCGAACGCGGCACACCGAGCCGTTCGATGTCAGCGACGATGCGCGGCAGATCGAGGGCCGACCAGTCGTCCGTGCGCAGCGGCAATGCGTGCCAGTCGGTAACGGTACGCAAGGGCTCGGGCAGGCTGTCGGCAGCCGGCATAGGCGTGCCATCGACGCGCAGCGGCATCAGGGTCGCGCCGGCAGCGATCGCCGACAGGATTTCGCCTCGTACCGGATCGTCCGTATCCTCGATTCTGAGGCGACCATCGTCGTGGCGTGCGCCGAAGAAGGCTGGCGTGATCAGCAGCAGCACGAGGCCGCTTGCCGATGGCGTTGTCGATCGCTTCACGCCAGCTGCCGCCACCTCTCAGGTCATGCCGGTCGAGGAAGACCTGCCCGGCACCGAAAGCGTCGCCCAGGTCGTCAGCCAGCCGGCTGGCGTCCTTGGTGCCGTCGGCACTGCGGTAGCTGATGAATATCCGGTTCATGCGGGGAGCCGGGGCGGCGCCACGGCGGAAAGCTCACGTATCGACGAGTGTATGCCCGGAACAGCAGGCGCAACAGTGGGCCATCGGACTGGTATTGCGCAGGGACCGATCGACGCGGAAACCCTGGTACGGACGATTACATCGGCGCCGATCCGCTGCATTCTCAAGCTGCCTTGCGGCCCGGCCAGCCTGTCGGACCTGAAGCGGCCGCTTTTCAAGTGACCGATCGGGCAAGGTCCGGCATCTGGATCAACCCGGTCGCGCAGGCATGCGACACGGCACCGCGACACGCGATGTCGCACACGCCGCAGAAAGGCATGCGGTGCGCTCGGTGCAGGCCAGGATGACGGACTTGGGCATGCTTCGGTGGTCCGACAAGTCCGGGCCGCGTTGATTCAGCACGCGCGCGCCAGACGGGCCAGCACGCGCTCTCGACCAAACGCTTCCAGCACGGCATCGATCGACGGCGTCTGCGGCTGACCGATCAGCGCCACACGAAGCGGGATCGCCACCTGTGGCATCTTCATGCCGCACTCGGCGCAGGTTTCCTTGATCGCGGACGCAAGCGCAGCCTTTTCCCACGGTGCACTTTCAAGACGTGCGGCCAGCTTGCGCAGCGCGTCGCGCGCCGGATCCGTCAGGTGCTGCGCCAGCATGTCGGGCGACACGTGAAGGTCTATGTAGAAGGCTTCGAGTGCATCGGTCAGTTCGACCAGGGTGGCGGCGCGGTCCTTGTACAGCGCGATCAATGGCTCGAGCTGCGGTCCGGTCTCCGGGTCGACACCACGACGCGCCAGGCGGCTCGCCACATCGGCCGCAAGCCGGCCATTGTCGGACAGCTTCAGATAGTGCGCATTCAGCCAGCGCAGCTTTTCGGTATTGAACTGCGCCGCCGAAGGCGTGATGTGGTCGAGGTCGAACCATCCGACAAACTGTTCGCGCGAGAAGATCTCGTCATCGCCATGGCTCCAGCCCAGCCGCGCCAGATAATTGATGACCGCTTCGGGCAGATAGCCGTCTTCGTCGTACTGCATCACGCTGACCGCACCGTGCCGTTTCGACAGCTTCTGGCCATCGTCGCCGAGGATCATCGACAGGTGGGCGTACTGCGGCACGGCGGCGCCCAGCGCGCGCAGGATGTTGATCTGGCGCGGCGTGTTGTTGACATGATCGTCGCCCCGGATGACGTGGGTGATGCCCATGTCCCAGTCGTCGACGCAGACACAGAAATTGTAGGTGGGCGTACCGTCCGCGCGCGCGATGATCAGGTCGTCCAGCTCATCATTGGAGATCACTATGCGGCCCTTGACCTGATCGTCCCACGCCACCACGCCGGTGAGCGGATTGCAGAAGCGGATCACCGGCTCGACGCCTGCTGGCGGCTCGGGCAACGTCCGGCCAGGCCCCGGGCGCCAGCGGCCGTCGTAGCGCGGCTTCTCGTTGCTGGCTCGCTGCTGTTCGCGCAGCGCGTCGAGTTCTTCCTGCGAGGTGTAACAGCGGTAGGCATGGCCCTGCTCCAGCAGTTGCGCAATGACTTCCTTGTAGCGATCCATGCGCTGCATCTGGAAGAACGGCCCCTCGTCATGTCCCAGATCGAGCCACTTCATGCCGTCGATGATCGCTTGCACCGCCTCGGGCGTGGAACGCGCCACATCGGTATCTTCGATGCGGAGCACGAACTGGCCACCGTGATGACGGGCATACGCCCAGGAAAACAGCGCCGTGCGCGCGCCGCCGATGTGGAGGTACCCGGTAGGACTCGGCGCAAATCGCGTGCGGACAACTTGAGTCATGGCAATGCCTGTGAAAGATGAGCGCGCGATTGTACCGCCAGCACCCCAGCCATTTGACGGCACTTCGCTTAACCGCTAGTATTCGCGCCCTGTCACGAATGCAGGGCAGTTAGCTCAGCGGTAGAGCACCGCCTTCACACGGCGGGGGTCACTGGTTCGATCCCAGTACTGCCCACCAATCTTGAAAGCCCGAACCAAGGTTCGGGCTTTTTTTTGCCTTGCAGCAGTTCGAAAGGTCAGGGCTTGGGCGGAATGCGCAACTTCTGTCCAGGGTAGATCTTGTCCGGATGCGACAACATCGGACGGTTGGCTTCGAAGATCAGGGGGTACTTGTTGGCATCGCCATAGTAGGTCTTGGCGATCTTCGACAGGTTGTCGCCCGACTTCACATCGTGATACTGCGCTTCCGGTTCGAGATTGAGCACATTGAGCTGGTCCTGCACCGACGAGACACCGGCCACGTTGCCGGCCGAGAGCACGATGCGTTCGCGGGTCGCCTGATCCGCGCAGGTGCCGGAAACCGTGCATGTCGACGTACTGCCGTCGAACGAAACATTGAGCGCGGTGGCCGACAAGCCCATCTTTTCGATGTACGTCTTGATGGCGTTGCCGGCGGCGCGGTCGAGCTTTGCACGGTTCTCCGGTGTAGGCGCCGCCTTGACCTGCTCGGCCAG
>FWPV01006887.1_pt1 | contig 20958 bp, 17 predicted proteins | sample 2228371 | NCBI WGS metagenome assembly FWPV01 (sample SAMEA103939776, study PRJEB20133) | metagenome | reverse complement strand
GGAAGCCCACCTCAAGATGAGATATCCCTCTTCAGCGAGAGCTGAAGACTGAAGGTTCCTTGGAGATGACAAGGTCGATAGGACGGAAGTGGAAGCACAGTAATGTGTTGAGCTTACCGTTACTAATCAACCGTGCGACTTGATCATAGCACTTTTTCTTTTTTAGAAGACATTCGCGAGTCATAAAAGTGATAGTCCGTTCCTTCTGAATGACGAAGGACTAGACGAGTAGTCAAATTTCCGGTGGTCTTAGCGGAGAGGAAACACCCGTTCCCATCCCGAACACGGCCGTTAAGCTCTCCAGCGCCGATGGTACTGCAAGGGAAACCTTGTGGGAGAGTAGGTCACTGCCGGGAAGCTATATTGAAAAGGGGAGGATCCAACGATCCTCCCCTTTTTGTTTTCGCCACTTGCCTTGCTGGCCTGTCGTTACGGATCCAGGAGGTGTTTTTCCGATAGGATGCTAAGTACTTGCGCACAGACCTGCTCAGGTGATTGACCAGCAGTGTCAATTACTGTATCAGCAGCAGCTCGATATAGTGGCTCTCTTTCGGCAAGTACCTCGTGTACTTCTTCGAGAAAGCTCTTGCCTGCGGTCAATGGAGGCCGCTCGGAAGAGCAGCGGATGCGATCAATGATGACATCAGGCGGTGCGGTAAGCCAGAAGAGATACCCATTACTTTTTAATTCGGTTACGTTTGTTGGCCTTAGTATAACGCCACCACCTGTGTCGATAACCAGGTCATTCATGCGGGAAAAGGTTTGGACCATCCTGGCCTCGAGATCTCGGAAGTACTCCCAACCTCGGCTGCTGACGATACGTGGTATTGGCATGCCTGCTTCCCGTACAATTTCTTCGTCCAAAGAGACAAGTATCCTACCCAAGTGTGTCGCCAAAAGCCTTCCTACCGTGGTCTTGCCAGTGCCTCTATAGCCAATAAGCACAACATTCACGCGAGGTACTCCTCTGCTACAGACTTCATACGCTCTAATGGAGCCTTGTTTCCTGTCCACAGTTCAAATTGAAACGCCGCTTGGTGAATGAACATATCCAAGCCTGGAATGCACTGGCAGCCCGCATTCTGGGCATGGTCAAGGAGCTGGGTTCTGAGAGGCGTGTACACAATATCGAACACAAATTGGTTCGGTCTGAACAGTGATGGAGGAACGAGACTCTGGTTGGCATTTGGATTCATTCCCACCGGCGTACAATGAATGATCCCGTCTGAATGTGGCACGTGGCGTTCAAGACTCTGCTGGTCGAGGTACTCCCATGCAACGCGAGAAGAACTGGAGCGGGACAAATCATTTCCGAGCTTTGCCAGTTCGTCCTTCTTGACACCGAGGATGGTTATCTGAGCAACCTCGGATGTCGTACCTAACGTGAACGCAATGGATCGGGCAGCCCCGCCCGAGCCGAGGATCAGAATGCGCTTGCCGGTGAGGCTGATGCCAGCATGCTCCAGCGCCTTGAGCGCACCTAGTCCATCGCTGTTGTAGCCAATCAGCCTTCCATTTCTATTCACTACCGTGTTGACTGATCCAATACCACGCGCGGATGGGTCGATTTCGTCTAGGAGTTCAACGATGGCAACCTTATGGGGTATGGTGACACTGACCCCGACGATATCCAACGCCTTGATACCCGAGACTGCCATTGGAAGATCTTCTACTCTGAATGCCACGTAACAGAAATTCAACTGCAATTCCTCAAAGGCTGCATTGTGAATTGCAGGAGAGAGTGAATGTTCGACAGGGTTGCCAATTACCGCGCACACCTTCGTTCGTCCATCGATTCTCATTGTGACTGGTCACCTCCTTTCTTACTCGCATAACACCTCATGGTCGAGGGAAAAGAAAAGGCGTGTTTTCTGGGATCCCAGTGGTTGTTTCAGGAAACGCGGTTAGTATACCTCATGCAGCTCATAGGAGGGAACGGAGGATCGAAGGCGATATCTGTGCTCAACCGTAGATGTACTGTGTCTACTCACCTGCAGACAACAAATGACAAAGACCGTATAGCAAGTGGGTTCAGCGAGTTCCCCCTGAGAGTCGGCTGCTGTATGTGTTCGGGTCATGTTGATTTTGCGAAAATGTAGTATAAAATGTGAATATTTGTTCATATTCTGAAACAATACATTCAAACGAGAATCAATGGCATGGCTGAATCCGATCGGCTTCCCCGGCGGCAAAGAGAAAAGCTGAGGCAACGGCAGGAATTGCTCGAGGCCGCATCGAGTCTTTTCTCCCAGAAAGGGTACAACAACGTCACAATGCAGGAGATTGCCAAGCGGGCAGAATTTGCGATCGGCACGGTGTACAAATTCTTTGGCAGCAAAGAGGAGCTCTACCGTGGGTTGGTGTTAGAACTATGTCAGAAGTTTGAGGGTGCCCTTCTAAAAGCCATGGAAGAAGCGACAGATGAGGTTGAAAAGCTGCGACGGTTTGTGCGGATTAAAGGGGAAGTGTTTCGTGCCAATGCGGCACTGATTCGGCTCTACTATGCCCAGACCCATGGAGCCTCCTTTGATCTCAAGGCCGGACTCGATGCTGAGTTGAGAAAACGGCACGCAGCGTTTCTTCGCGTTCTCGAGTCAATCTTTGAGCGAGGTATACAGAAAAAAAGATTCAAGAGGATTGCTGACTCTTTTTCTCTTGCCGTGGCACTCGACAGTGTAACGAGTGCAATGCTCTTCTTGTGGCTCAACGATCCTACGAGCCATCGATACCCTGAGGATCCTGATGAAATTCTCGACATATTTTTCAAAGGACTGCTCCACCCTACACCTATCAGACGCGTACGTACCGTGACAACGGCGGCTACAAAGGACAGATGAGGAGAGATGATATGAGAGCAAACAGAAGCCACAGTAGCCCTGCAAACGACCTTTCGATACCGGTTGGTATGGTGATCTTCATAGGAACACTTTTGATCGGTGGAGCTTGTAAGACTAAAAGCACTGGCACACAGCACGGAGGAGCGTTTCCGGTCCCTGAGGTAGCTGTAATCACGGTCCGTCCCGAACGGGTCGTACTGACGAATGAACTGGCCGGCCGTACAACTGCCTTCTGCGTTGCGGAAATAAGACCGCAAGTGAACGGTCTCATAAAGAAGCGATTGTTCACTGAAGGAGACGACGTAAAGGCGGGTCAGGTCCTCTACCAAATAGATCCTGCACCCTTTCAGGCAGCTCTAGACAGCGCCCGTGCAGCACTTGCTCGAGCTGAAGCCTCGTTGCCTGCGATTCGATCTCGAGCTGATCGCGTCAAAGAACTCATTCACGAAAAAGCGGTCAGTCAGCAGGATTACGATGACGCCATGAGTGCCCTCAAACTAGCCGAAGCAGATATCGAGTATTGGAAGGCCGCAGTTGAGACTGCGCGCATTCAACTAGGTTATACCCAAGTGACGGCTCCCATCTCGGGTCGGATTGGAAGATCCTATGTTACCGAGGGTGCATTGGTATATGCATATCAGCCATTTGCGCTTGCCACCATTCAGCAACTTGATCCCATGTATGTGGATGTACCTCAGTCGACAACCGAGCTGCTTCACCTGCAGCGTCGTCTCGAAGGAGGTCGTTTGAAGCCCCGAGCGGTCAAAGAGGCTGTAGTCACTATTGTCCTCGAAGACGGGACAGAGTACCCTCTGAAAGGCACGCTCCAATTCCGAGATGTGACGGTAGATCCAACCACCGGTTCAGTCATCCTACGGATGATCTTCCCAAACCCCAAGAAGGTACTTCTGCCGGGAATGTTTGTACGGGCACGTGTCGAGGAGGCTGTGGACGACAATGCCATCCTGATTCCTCAGCAGGCAGTTGTGAGAGATCCAAAGGGTAGCCCTATGGCCTTTCTTGTTGGTGATGATGGAGCGGTACAGGTGAGGATGCTGACCCTCGATCGAACCGTCGGAGACAAATGGCTTGTGACCGCCGGTCTTGCACCCGGTGATCGTGTCATCGTGGAGGGACTCCAGAAGGTTCGGCCAGGGGTCCCGGTCCGTCCCGTACCCTTAGAAGAACGATCGCCGCAGCAGATCTCAGCCCTCACGTACGCAAGGTAATCCCGCCATCCTCTCACTGAAGGAACGAGGTAATGCTATCAAGATTCTTTTTGGATCGACCGGTTTTTGCGTGGGTTATTGCCATTTCTATGATGGTACTTGGGGCATTGGCCATCTACAACTTGCCCATATCGCAGTATCCGCCCATCGCACCACCTTCGATCGCGATCGATGCCTTCTATCCGGGTGCGTCTGCCGAGACCGTCGAAAACAGCGTCACTCAGATCATCGAGCAAAAGATGACCGGTCTTGAAGATATGCTGTATCTGTCAGGCACAAGTGACTCTGCAGGGATGTCGCGCGTTGAATTGACGTTTAAGCCTGGAACAGATCCTGACCTCGCATGGGCAAAGGTACAAAACAAGCTTCAGCTTGCTCAGGCAAGTCTTCCCGAAGTAGTGCAACGAGCCGGAATTAGCGTCAGCAAATCGACGAGGAATTTTCTCCTTATCGTTGGCCTCGTCTCAGAAGATGGAAGTATGGATGGCAACGATTTGCGGGACTACGCACAATCGAACCTAGAGAAGGTATTGGCCAGAGTACCAGGGGTTGGGGAAGTGATGAACTTCGGTTCCCAATATGCCATGCGCATCTGGCTCGACCCTGAGAAGTTGACCGAGTACCACCTGACGGTGGAAGACGTACTGCTGGCATTGCGGTCCTATAATGTAGAAGTCTCCGCTGGCCAGCTTGGTGGAGCTCCTGCGGTGCCAGGTCAACGTCTCAATGCCTCAATCATCGTACAGAGTTTGCTGAAAACGCCTGACGAATTCGCCTCGGTCCCGATTCGAGCCAATCCTGATGGCTCATTGGTACGGATAAGGGATGTAGGCCGCACAGAACTTGGTACCGAGTTTTATGACGTGCAGGCATTTTATAACGGCAAGCCTTCTGCAGGATTGGCTATTCGGCAAGCGCCAGGAGCAAATGCCCTGGATACAGCCGATGCAGTCAAGAGAAAGCTCGAAGAAATGAGCCGCTACTTTCCTCCAGGCATGAAGGTTGTCTATCCCTACGATACAACCCCGTTTGTGCGGGTAGCCATACATGAAGTCGTCAAGACCCTTCTAGAGGCAGTACTCCTGGTGTTTTTGGTCATGTGGCTGTTCATGGGCACCATAAGGGCTACGATGATTCCTACTATTGCCGTACCGGTGGTAATTCTCGGGACCTTTGCAGTGTTGGGCGCACTCGGCTATTCCATCAATATGTTGACAATGTTCGCCATGATTCTTGCCATCGGTTTGCTCGTAGATGACGCCATCGTCGTGGTAGAAAACGTTGAGAGGATCATGAGCGAGGAAGGAGTCTCTGCACGTGAAGCAACCGCGAAATCTATGGATCAAATCACCAGCGCCTTGATCGGGATAGGTCTGGTGCTCGCAGCAGTATTCGGACCAATGGCATTCTTTCCCGGCTCCACTGGGGTTATTTATCGACAGTTTTCGGTCACTATTGCTTCGGCAATGCTCCTGTCTGTCCTCGTCGCACTTATTCTTACTCCGGTACTGTGTGCATCGTTGCTCAAGCCGGTGGCAAAAGGTCACAGGGAGACGGAACGTGCTATTTTTTTCCTGCGGCCGTTTTTTTTATGGTTCGACCGCACTTTTTATAGACTCAGGGGTGCATACGTAAGGGTTGTTGAGCATGTGCTTTCAAGGACCCTGAGGTACGTGGTGGTGTTTGTCCTGATTGTGGCAGGTCTTGGGGTTATCTTTATGAGGATGCCGACAAGCTATTTGCCGGATGAAGATCAAGGGATGTTGCTCGCACAGCTACTGCTTCCTACTGGATCTACCCTGGAGCAGACACAAGCTATAGCCAATGAGGTTCAACAGTACTTTCTAGAAAAGGAACAGAAAGCGGTAGCCTCGTGCATGACGATCGCCGGCATTGGTTTTTCAGGTCGAGCTCAGAACAATGGTATGGTTTTTGTCAAACTCAAAGACTGGGATGAGCGTGATCGGTCGGAGGTACGGGTAGGGGCAATTGCCAGCCGGGCTATGGCAGCATTTTCTCAGATCCGTAACGCCATGGTGTTTGCCTTTCCTCCTCCTGCAGTGGTGGAATTGGGCAATGCGCGAGGAATTGATTTTCAGCTGATGGATCGAGGGGGTCTGGGCCACGCAGCACTCATGGAGAGTCGTAATCAGCTCCTGGCGATGGCGTCCCGAGATCCGAGGTTGACTAATGTGCGGCCAAACGGCATGGAGGATGTCCCGGAGTTTCGGGTGGATGTAGATTGGGCAAAGGCTGGGGCCCTGGGGATTCCTATACACTCCATTCACACCACGATTTCGGCGCTATTCGGAGGGGCTTACGTAAATGACTTCATTCAAGCCGGAAGAGTAAAACGCGTCTATACACAAGCGGATGCACCATACCGGATGCTTCCAAAGGATCTCGATCGAATCTATGTGCGGAATAGCGCTGGCCACATGGTTCCTTTTGCCTCATTTGCTTCGACGCGATGGACAACAGGTTCTCCTCGTTTAGAGCGGTTCAATGGGTTTCCGTCCATGAACATCTGGGGAGAACCAGCACCAGGCAGGAGCACAGGTGAGGCCATGCAGGCGATGGAAGAGATTGTGTCCAAGCTGCCCCAAGGGATTGGGTTTGACTGGAGCGGTCTTTCTTACCAGGAACGGATGGCACGTGCTCAGGCCCCCTTGCTCTACGTGTTTTCGGTATTGGTTATCTTTCTCTGTTTGGCGGCCTTGTACGAAAGCTGGGCAATTCCTTTTTCTGTCTTGCTCGTATTGCCGTTGGGAGTTATTGGCGGCGCAGTTGCCTCGAGCCTAAGAGGACTTCACAACGACGTGTATTTTCAAATCGGGGTCTTGACCACGCTTGGTTTGACGACGAAGAACGCCATCCTTATCGTTCAATTTGCAAAGGGGAGGGCAGAGCAAGGGATGTCCTTGCTTCAGGCCACGTTGGAAGGAAGTCGTTTGCGATTTCGGCCTATTGTGATGACCTCCCTTGCGTTTGGCTTTGGGGTGCTGCCTCTCACCATAACGAGTGGGGCTGGTGCCGGCGCCATGAATGCGATTGGTACGTCGGTGTTGGGCGGTATGATTACTGGTACTATTCTCGTTGTGATATTTACCCCTCTTTTTTATGTGATGGTTGGGAAAAACGTCGGTAAACGCAAACGAACACCAGTGTGACTGCAGGGTCGATCGAGATAATAGACTGGAGCAACAGGGACGTGGGAGAGTGATCTCGATGTCGAGGGCGATGTCAATGAAGATAGGAGATAGAGGGTTTCTTTTCTATCGGATACTACCCGTTATGAGTATCTTATTGGCTGCGGGAGTTGTGTGCCACAGCCTAGCAGGCTGTACGTTGGCTCCTCAGTACAAGAGGCCAGAACCTCCGGTCGCTTCTGAATGGCCCCGTGGTCAAGCATATGAAGAATACACAGTCTATCAAGATCTGCCCGTAGCTTCACAGGTCCCCTGGAGCAGCTTTTTTTTGGATCCCCGGCTCAAGAAGGTAATCGATATTGCATTGCGCAGCAATCGAGATGTGCGGACAGCTTCGCTCACTGTAGAGCGAGTACGTGCTCTGTACGGTATCCAGCGCGCAGAGCTGTTGCCTGCAGTAGGTGCAACTGCTACTGGAGCCAAGCAAAAGATCCCGAGCGGCCTCATGGGGTTTCCACAACCGCTTACGATCGAGCAGTACGGACTCGGTTTGATGTTGAGTTCATGGGAGATCGACTTTTTTGGTCGAATCCGTAGCTTGAAGGACAAGGCCTTCCAGGAGTACTTGGCAACGCAGCAGGCATGTTACGCTGCTCAGCTTCTTTTGGTTTCTTCGGTGGCCTACGCATATATGAACTTAGCAGCAGACCGTGATTTGCTTGCCTTGGCTCAAAAGCGTCTCGAAATAGAGCAGACCCGTTATCGTTTGATGCAACGTCTACAGGAAGTAGGCAGTGCGACTCAGATGGATCTCAACATGGCTCAGGCATCAGTGGATGCAGCACAGGCAGAGGTGTGGCGGTATACCCTGCTAGCAGCTCAAGACGAGAACGCGCTGACGCTCTTGGCAGGCTCACCTGTTGCTGGAGAACTGTTGCCCAGTCACCTTTCGGAAGTAATACCACCTGTAGACATTGCCCCTGGGTTACCATCGGAGGTGCTTTTACGACGACCTGACGTGCTTCAAGCAGAGCACCTGCTCAGGGCAGCTCATGCTGATATCGGGGCAGCACGAGCAGCCTTCTTTCCAAGGATCTCACTGACCACAAGCGTCGGCACTGCGAGCACTGAACTTTCAGGACTCTTTGCTGCTGGCTCAGGGCAATGGAGTTATGGGGCACAGATGCTCATGCCTGCCTTCGATGCACGTACCTGGTGGGCGCTCAAGGCCAGCAGGGTGCAACGGGAGCTAGCTCTGGCTAATTACGAAAAGGCAATCCAGGCTGCTTTTCGTGAAGTCTCTGATGCCCTCGCTGCGTACGGAACCACAAAACGACAGCTCGAAGTGCAGCAATCCATGGTGAATGCACTTGCGAACACCCATCGCTTGTCGCTTTGTCGACATGCCCAGGGAATAGACAGTTACCTTAAGGTGCTCGATGCAGAACGAGCATTGGTGGATGGGCAGCAGGCCTTGACATCTCTCCAGTTGGCCACACGTGCCAGCGCAGTGAGACTTTATGCAGTCCTTGGTGGAGGGTGGTCAGGCGCGGAACACGAGCTTCCTCGTGGGCATTGAAGCTACACAGCGCCCGAACCAGTGTGGGCTTATCTCCTAGCGTAGCGCGAATTCAGCGGCAGATCCCTTTTCTCTGAGGATCTCCTCCAGGCGGTCTCCGAAGGTGGAACCACCGTAGATAATAACGTCACTGTATGGTATCGTGAATGGAACAATTGGCCCGAAGTGGTAGTTTAACCAAGGCTGCTGTGTCGGTCCAAAATCTCCTGTGATAACGTACGGTGTACGCGCACGTCTCCCGGTCGATATTATCTATTGGCACGTAAGTACGCTCGATGCGAGGGATGATTTGGAATGAAAGGTCTTACACATATCGATTCGAAAGGTTGTGCTCGTATGGTGGACATCAGCGGAAAGAAAAGCACGTTACGAAAGGCGCGTGCCTCTGCATTCGTCCGTATGGAACCTGAAACGCAAGAAAAGATACAACAGGGAAATCTTCCTAAGGGAGATGTACTGACGACGGCCAGGATCGCCGGGATCCTTGCGGCAAAGCGTGTCGATGAACTTATTCCTCTTGCTCATCCACTGCCACTTGACCACGTTGAGGTCGATTTCTTTTTCGAGGAAGGAGGAATAAAGATTGCAACGGCAGCTGCTGTTCGTGCACGTACTGGTGTCGAAATGGAGGCTCTTGTGGCTGCTGCCGTCGCCGCCCTCACTATCTATGATATGGCAAAATCGATAGACCGACACATGACCATTGACGATATATGCCTTGAGTACAAGAGTGGCGGTAGGTCAGGGAGATGGACAAGGGAGAAACAATGGTAACGTTCGTAGGGAGGAAGCCGTGGGAATCATCATATCGGTGAACCGAAGTAAAGAGAAAGGTGTGCCAAAACGCCCTATCGCACGAGGGACGCTCGTTCCAGGGCTTGGCCTGAAAGGGGATGCACATGCTCAGCCGGGGGAACGACAGGTCAGTCTTCTGATGATTGAGAGTATTCGTGCGTTCCAGGATAGACGGGGTACGCACAATGTGGCCTCCGATGGTGTGATGGTTCCTGGTACCTTTGCCGAGAATCTCACCACCAAAGGTATTGACCTTTCGAACCTCTGTATCGGGGATGAGCTGGTGATAGGAAAGAAGGTCCGGTTGCGAGTGACCTGCATCGGCAAGAGGTGTCATACACGATGCGGCGTGTATAAACGAGTCGGCGACTGTATTATGCCTCGTGAAGGTATCTTCTGCGAGGTACTACAGGGAGGGAGCATTGCGAGAGGAGACACAATTGAGATTGTCAGACAGTCACCCTCGAGTTGATACGTTGAGGATTGCGGTCACTGACCGATGTAATCTGCGATGCGTGTATTGCATGCCTCGATCCGGGATTTCCTTGCTTCCATTTGAAGAGATCTTAACCTACGAGGAAATTGTCCGTGTGGCTCGCATATGCCTGGACCTTGGCATCGAAAAGATAAGAATCACAGGAGGTGAGCCTCTTGTACGTAAGGACTTGACGTGTCTGATCTACCGACTTTCAACGATATCCGGCCTAAAGGATCTCTCATTGACGACTAACGGCGTGCTTTTGGCTCAGCAAGCTCGCGAACTGCAGCAAGCAGGTCTTCACAGAGTTACGGTAAGCCTGGATTCACTCCGCCGTGAACGGTATCAGGCCATCACGGGTCGAGACGAATTACCACGGGTCCTAGAAGGAATTTCGACACTGTTTAGATGCGGGATAGAGCCCGTAAAGATCAACACCGTGATTATCCCTGGCATCAACGATGACGAGGTCGTTCCCTTTGCCATGCTTACAAGGAAGCTACCTGTCGAGGTCCGTTTTATCGAACGCATGCCCTTTGAGGAAGGTAGTCGGACCTTGCATGGGTGTGGTTTGTGGCAGAGGGAAGTACTGCCGGGGAAGGTCATTCTGGAGACTATACAGCGGGAACTTGGACCGCTTGAGCCGGCATCGCCAGCAGTCTCTATACCAGGACCTGCAAAGCTCTATCGTTTACACGTTGCCAAAGGAAGAATCGGGATTATCAGCCCGGTAACCGAACCGTTTTGTAGCTCCTGTGGTCGCATAAGGCTTACCCCGGAGGGGAGGCTGAGGCAATGCCTCCTCAGGGAGGAGGAGGTTGACCTCAAATGGTTTCTCAGGAGAGGTGTTTCGGATAATGTGCTCAGAGCGGTCATTGCGGATGTCATGGCAAAAAAACAATTGTGTCGAAGGGGCGATTTCCTTCTTGTCAGAAAGGCCATGGTCCAGATAGGAGGATAAGCAGTGCGCGCAGGTGTCCTGACGGTAAGCGATAAAGGTTCACGGGGTGAGCGTACTGACGAAAGCGGACCATTGATTCGTTCAATCCTTGAACGCCACGGGCTTGCGGTAAGTTGTTATCTTGTGATTCCGGACGAATTTGAAACGATTTGCAGGCACCTCAAGACGTGGACGGATGTGGAGCACCTCGATGTGATCGTCACTACAGGAGGCACCGGACTTTCGCCCAGGGACGTGACACCAGAAGCCACTGCGTCTGTGGTCGACCGTGCAATACCTGGTATTGGAGAGGCCATACGTGCTGAAGGCATGAAACATACTCCAAGGGCTATGCTATCGCGATGTACGTCAGGAGTGAGGGGCCAGACCCTTATTGTGAATCTTCCCGGCAGCCCGAGGGCGGTGAGAGAATCGCTGGAGAGGATCATGCCTGCGTTGCTGCATGCCATAGGGATTCTTCAAGGGAACGTCGAGGAATGCGGATCGTTTCATTAGGAAATACTAAGAGCAGAAGAAGGATGATTTGTCATGAAAAAGACCTCCTGGAGACAGCCAGGTAAACGCAGTCGACAGATAGTGGTATATGGTGCAGGTGCATTTCTTGTGTGCATTTGGATGTTAGTGCCGAGTGCCTGTAAAAAGAGCCCTCCCCATACACCGCAGACTCCAAAGGATGTTCGTGGTGCTGAGGATTTCACGTATCTTTTTGCGGGAGATACCACTAGTCTTGCCGAGTACGAACAAATCCAAAGAGATATTCAAGGTCAGAGCTACCAGAAGGCGCTACAAGGCCTTGAAAAGATGGCGCTCAGATCGCCAGATGCCCCATGGATAGAGGCCGTTAAGTTCACTATTGCTCGGACATACATGATGATGGCTGATTATCGAAGGGCCTTGGATCTCTTTGATCGGTTCGTGAAGGAGTATCCTTCGAGCACTGCGGCCTCAAGGGCACTCATGTACATGGGCGAGATTTACCTTTCCATGGGTGCCGAGGGCACTTCAGACCAACGACCGGAAGGTACTTCACGATACTACGTACAAAAATCGATAACGATTTTTGAAGACATTATCAAGAAGTTCCCATCGGACAAGGATCTGGTGGCTCAGGCCCAGTATCTCAGTGGTTCAGCATTTGCATCCTTAGGAGACTATGAACAGGCAATCCGGGCCTTGGAAAAGGTCGTCGCTGATTACAAGGATAGCGCTTATGCGCCAAGAGCAATGTACCGAATCGCAGGGATTTATCTGAGCCAAGGCAAGGTAGACGTGGCGGAGCAAGTTTTTGGGAGGATTACTGCAGAATATCCACACGCCTATGAGGCACAGAAAGCCAGGAAAAAGTTAGAGGGGCTTGGTCTTGTGGGAATGCAGGCAAGCCCTCTTTCCATCAAGGAATGGGTGGGCGAGGCGCCTCGTGAGGCTGCCATACTCAAGGACAAGGTCGTGGTCTTGAGTTTTTGGGCGATCTGGTGCCCTCACTGTAGAAGAAACATCCCGAGGATGGACCGTTTGGTGGAGCAGTACGGTGGAAAGGGTGTAGTCGTCATCGGTATTACGAGGGAAAAGACTGGATATGAGTCTGACAAGATCCGGGAATTTATCAAGACACATCCTATGCGGTTTTCTACAGGTATAGATGACGAAGGAAAGACCTCTCAGGCATATGCGGTCTCTGACATTCCGTGCGTCGTAGTCATCGATAAGAAGGGCAAGATACGGTGGCATGGACACCCGGACTTTGTGCAGGACGAGCTTCTCGATGCCTTGCTTTCCGAGGACGTATAGGTGCGCTCCGGATCGTTGTGAAGCCGGTCGTGGACTGAATAATGTGGCAGATAGTGCATCCGCGCTGTTTGTTCTTTGAGCCAGATCACCTCAATGGAGCAACGTATCTCTACAGACGTCGTAGTCGTTGGGGCAGGACCTGCGGGGGCCTCCCTTGCGATACGGCTTGCACAAGAGGGATGTGAAACCACGTTAATAGATCGATCAGAATTTCCCCGTAACAAGCCATGTGCAGGCTGTTTTTCACCCCGCTGTTCCCCCTACCTGGAACGTATCGGACTTCGTGAGGTAGTAGCCTCAGGCCAACACATTCGCCGTATAGCTATTCAGACCCCGCATGTATCGCACACTGTCGATGTTGCGAGCAACCCCAATTCCCAATTTCTCTTTGTGTTCCCTCGCGAACAATTTGATCTTCTCTTGATAGAAAACGTGAAGAGGAGTGGTGTAAAGGTCATTACCGGCAAAGCAGTTCGTTCGCTCGTAACGGACGGGACCATGGTTAAGGGGGTGCGGGTGGGTGGCGACGAGATTCGAGCTCAGCTTACGGTCATTGCGACGGGATCGAACAAGATGTTCTTGCCAGAAGAGCACCGACAAGACCTGCGGACCTATCATACCCTCATAGGGTGGTATGAGGGCTACGAGGGCGATCCCCATACCACTGATTCATATACCGCACCGTGGCTGGGCGGGACCGGATGGATATTCCCTGAGTCGGATAGAAAAGCGAATGTGGGTATCATGGTGCACGAGGAGGTATTGAAAGCTACTGGTCAACCACTCATGCGTTTATTTACTGCGTTCCTCGAAACGAGTTACGTTCGGCGGCGACTGAGACGCGCGCAAAGGACAGGAGAAATCAGAGGTAGTCCTATACGATATTCGACGAGGCCAAAGGGAATCTGTGGTGACGGCTTCCTCATGGTGGGCGAGGCATCTCTGCTCACACATGCTATGACCGGCGAAGGCATATCGCATGCCTTGAGAAGCTCTGCGATAGCTGCTGAAGTGATCATGGCTGCTTTAGAAGCCAAGGATGTGTCGGCCCACTTCCTGAGTGCGTATACTGCAAGGATCGAGGAAACATTTCAAAGGAATTTCTTCAAGGCTCGGGTTCTTCGGCGTGCGCTGGACAGCCCGGCGCTGTTCGAAGGGCTTTTGGCATGTGTCCATTTTCACCCGTGGGTCGTTCGTTATCTCGAAAAGAGCATCCATCGAATCATATTTTAGTTTGAGGGTAACAGTGAAAGGCAATGTAAGCATCTAGTCTATTCGAATGTACATCGATGAAGTTCCTGTCCACTGGTATGATCGTCGAGGCACATAGGATACGATGCACATTTTCCCTGAAGTATACATCCTGCCTGTTTCCACTCCAACGCTCCCACCCCATCACCATACCAATAGTTTCATAGTGGGAGAGAAGGCACTCACCCTTATCGACTGTGGTTTGTATGATGAAGCCGTGATAGAAGAACTCATAGAGTACGTCCATTCCAGACCTGACAGAAAGCTCGAGAGGGTACTTTTGACACATCGGCATCCGGATCACAGAGTCGGGGTCGATTTCATCGTACGGCACACAGGCTGTCGGGTGGGTATTCATCGGCTTGAAGCAGCGCGATTGCACGATCTGCAAGTGGATTTTGTGTTCGAACATGGGGATAGACTCTCGGTGGATGAACAATTCATCACGGTCATCCGCACGCCAGGGCACTCGGTGGGACACTGTTGCTTCTTGCTTGAGTCTAGAGCCGTGCTTTTCACTGGAGATCATATACTCGGCTCTGGGACCTCGATTGTGGTTCCCCCAGAGGGGGATATGGCAGCGTATATCGATTCACTGCGGTTACTCCTTTCGTATCACGTCGAGCTGATATGTCCTGGCCATGGACCCGTGGTATGGGATGGGCGAGAAAAGATACTCGAGTATATCGCCCACAGGTTGCAAAGGGAGGAGGCTATCCTCCAAGGACTGACAGCTGGCTTGCGTACGATCGAGGAATTGGTGGCCTACGTGTATACCGACACACCGTCTGCCTTGCATGGGATGGCATGGTTTAGTGTGCAGGCTCACTTGATCAAACTAGAGCGGGAGGGTAGGGTACGACAGAGGCAAGGAGCGAGTATGAGCTATGAACGCGTTAGTGAGTGAACCAAAGCCATGGTCAGATCCGCACGTTGACATTCCAGATGACTACTCGAAGCACCTAAGGAGGATGCTCCTCCACGCCCTATGGTGGGGTGTATCTGTTTTGATGATTGTGGGGCTCGTTGTTGGGCTAGACGGGTGTGCCTTGCTAAAGGCGCGCATGCAGCTACCAACGGGAAGCAGCGACACGAGAGAGGTACAAGTTGATGAAGGGCAGGTAACTGCCGCGATTGAGCGTGCCCGCCAATTTCTCATAAACCGACAGCACCCTGAAGGGTACTGGCAAGGAATGCTTGAAAACGACAGTAGTGCTACTGGGCAATATCTTCTCCTCGCGCACTACCTTCGAAGAGCCGACCTTGAGAGAACCCGCAAAGCGATCGCCTATCTTCTTCGAAGCCGCGACGATCGGGGAGGGTGGTCTGCCTATCCAGGAGGTCCTGTCTCCTTGGATGTGACGGTGATCAATTATGTTGCCCTAGCTGTCTCAGGTATCTCTGAAGACGATCCGGAGATGGAAAAGACCCGTCAACTTGTTTCTCAGCTAGGAGGCTTGGAACAGCTTAACTTTTTTTCACGAATTATACTTGCCTTTTACGGTGTGGTCCCTTTCGAGTCTATTCCGTGGACAACCACAAGACTCTTTGAAAATACAAACGTGATTTACAGACAGGGCTTTGCTCGGACGATCTTTATCCCATATATGTACCTTTACGAGAAGGCAGCTATTGATGATATCTCACCTATGGTAGGCCGTGCACTGAAGGTATGGGGAACACCAGGAAAAGGATCACAAGAGAAGCTTTTCCAGAGCGTTTTCGAGGGCTTCTCAAAGCTTGCACGCCACAAGCCGTCTCCTGACACACAGCGGGCCTGCATCAGATGGATTCTAGAGCACCAGGAAGAAGACGGCACATGGGCCGGTGTGTTTCAAGTGACGCTGTTTTCGCTCATGGCGTTGCACGCAGATGGAAATACGCAGTGGGCAGAGCAGATAGAAAGAGGCCTTCAAGGTGTGCACTCATATCAAATTGAAACCGACACTGAAATCATACAGCAGTTCAGCGTTTCCCCGGTTATGGACACTGCTTATGCGATTCAGGCATTGCGGATGGCCGGACTAGAGGGCAGCTCAGAGACGTTGAGAAAGGCTACGCAGTGGCTGATGAGCAAACAGTCGCTCAGAGAAGGAGATTGGAAACATAACAATCCAGAAGGGGTACCAGGGGGATGGAGCTTTGAGTTCTACAATACCTGGTACCCTGATCTCGATTGCACAAGCATGGTTCTGAACGCAATGACGTATCTTGAGGAAGACGAGCGGTACGCGTACTACCCTCAGATAGACAGAGGGGTTAGCTGGGTCCTCAGCATGCAGAACTGGGACGGTGGGTTTGCTGTGTGGGATAAGAACAATTGGCTTGTCTTCAAGATGCTGTCCGGATTGATGGATGTGGGGGACTACAGTTATGCGGACATTACTGCGCGAGTCGTGGTGAGTCTTGCACGATTGAGCTCCCTGGACCGTTACAAGAATCGAAACGATCTTGGTCCAGCGCTTCGGTCGGCAGAGTGGTTTCTGTGGAGGCAACAGGAGGGGTTCCAGCGCTGGCAAGGACGATGGGGGGTGAACTATACCTATGGCACCGGTCAGGTGCTCGAGGCCTTGGGAGCCCTTGGTCTCACTGCCTCGCATGTGCTGATTGCACCGTCTGTCGCATGGCTTCTTAGTGTGCAGAATCCTGACGGCGGATGGGGTGAGAGCATCGAATCATACCAGGTAGGTCATTTTGTAAGAGACCGCAGCACCGTCGCTCAAACGGCTGCAGTGCTCAAAGGTCTTATCTCGGTAAAAACGGCCAATAGGGATCCAGTCGACCGTGGTATCGTCTATCTTCTGGAACGGCAGCAGCAAGGAGGCAACTGGGAAGATGAAGCCTTTTTTGCTGTTAATATCCCACGGGCATGGTATGGAAGGTACGAACTTATCCCCACGCTCTACTCATTGATAGCCCTTTGTTCATATCGTGATATATATCTTCAGCGAGGCGGTCGGTAAGGACTGGAGTCCATGAGGTTAGACCGTAGTATACCGTCATATCGTTCGCTGGCGTTCGTGTTGTTGGTGGCTCTGGTACTTAGAGTGGCTGCAGTGGTGCTTTTCGGAAATGGTGAGGATATCGATAACTACGACAATATAGCTCGGAGCCTCCTCAAAGGTCAGGGATACAGGGCAGCTCAGGATAGCGAGCCAAATGTGCAACGGCCCCCTGCCTACCCTGTGTTTCTTTTTCTCATATATTCTGCACTCGGTCCATCTCCAAAACACGCCCTCCTCTGCCAGGCAGTGCTAAGCTGTATGACTATCATGGTGGTGTTCTATGCAGCTCGCAGAGTATTCGACAGGAGGGTCGCCCTTATCGGATCGGCGCTTTTCGCAGCATATCCGTTTTCCATTTGGTATGCGACCCTGTTGCTTTCGGAAACACTTTTTACCTTTTTGCTTGCCATGTCGGTTTTCTACTGGATTCGGCTCTATCAGCGGGGGACCTACGCAGATGCCTGTGGCTCAGGTTTCTGGATAGGGTTGAGCGCTCTTTGTCGGAGCGCGGCGTTGTTGCTGCCAGTAGCCGTGGGGATGAGCTTGCTCGTCGGGAAACGATGTCGTGGCCGGCAGACGGCTATACATATGCTGCTCGTAGTAGCCACCTCTGTAGCTGTCGTGGTGCCATGGACGTTGAGGAACGCGTATGTGGCCAAGGCGATCCTTCCTGTCTCAATCGGGATGGGTCATGCGTTCTATGAAGGAAATGTCCTAGGTCTCAAACCTGCACCAGAGGGCAACATATTCCGTCGGGACGTGTGCCCTGAGCGAGAAAAAGAGCGCATGAGATTGTTTCGGGAACTCAGCCGCATGGGTGGGAGGCAGGCTGTGGAAGAGGACAGGAGACTGTGGGCCCTCGGGGTCGCCTGGGCAAAGGAACACCCGGATCTTTTTTTCTTGGGGATACTCCGGAAAGGTATTGCGTATTGGTATGTAAATAGCTGGCCAACAGAAACCAAGACTGCTCTTATCGTGTCCATCCAAACGCCACTTCTCGCGTTGGCTGTCATTGGCTGTTGGAGGAAAAGGAAGTCCCTCCGTTCATGTCTACCATTGTTGTTTTTGATTGGGTACTTTTGGTTAGTCCATAGCATTCTCATTGTATGGATCAGATTGAGCTTCCCAAGTATGCCGTTTGTCCTCGTACTTGCGGCTGCGGGCCTTTTGAAAGACAGTGGGAGGATGCCGTTCATCGTGAGCTATGGCGACGATGAACGGCATTGAAACTCCAAAGGCAAGAGGGAGTTGTGCAAGGGTGATACGGCTTGTTTTGCACGCCCAAGACGAGCGAGGGCATGCGAATTAGCGCCTTTGTTTTCTTCGTGTCTTCAATCCTGCGATAAGAAGACCTGGAATAATGATCAATGCGAGAAGTATATTTTTGAATTTGTACAAATCCTCAGCATCACTTCCGGATGCCAGGGCCGTGGAGGCCTCTACCGCACTGCCTGCCGTCCATCCTGAAGAAGCACATGCAGGATCCTCAGCATCGGTGAGACCATTGCAGTCGTCATCGATGCCATTGGAACAATTTTCGTACGCTCCTGGATTTACGCTTGCGTTCGCATCGTTGCAGTCACAGACAGTGCCAAAGCCATCTCCGTCTCCATCCTCCTGACCAGGGTTGTAGGCCTCTATACAATTGTCGCTTATATCGACAATGCCGTCGCCATCTGAATCGTTTTGAGTGAGAGCGACAAGGTAGAGTGCGGCAGGAATATTCTCTTCAGCGGTCGGTTGAATTTGAGAAGGTGGAAGAGTGAAACCTGGTATGTCACTGGCAGGCCTCAGCTCGATCGTGAAGGAAGGAATTCGTTTTACATCGTAGGTCCAGTCGTCAGTAGTTCCTGAGGCCAGATAAAGTGAGCTCGATTTTTCGTCCGTATATGCAACACCGTGGACTGCAAGGATACGATCCTTTATTTGTCTTGCAAAATAACTCAGCCTGTAGTGGTCAGGGGCATTTGCATAGGTATACCCCCACGGATACAGCACGAGCTGACTGTAGCTGTGATACGTGATCATCGCTTTGAAATTGATGTTCGGATCGAGAAATAGATCTCGAATGGCCTGTGTTTCTGGCTCTGAGAAGGCCGCTGTTCCTCGATAGGTCTCGTCGCACTGATAACCGCTTGATCCAGACCCGCCAAAGCCTGTTGCGTAGTTACGGTTGAGGTCGACGCCATAACAAGAGCCGTTAAACCTTCGGTTTTTTCTCCAGAGTCGATTAGTGGTGACTGAATATTGATGTCCGTCCGGGTTTACCATCGGTATTACCCAAATCTCACCGTTATCCACCAATGCCTTGACCGAGGGGTCTGATGCGTAGTTGTCCACAAGATGCTTGGCGATGTAGTAAGGGACCTCGACAGAGATCCATTCCCGAGCGTGGTGGCAGCCAGGGAAAAGCACCGCAGGCTCGCCTTCTGCAAGTTCAGGGTTGTCGCTGATTTTCACTGCCAAGATGTCCCGGCCTTCGATGCTCGTGCCGATTACGTACACCTTGGCGATGCCCGAGTTTTCCAGTGCGTAAAGATCTGATTGCAGGGTTTCATAGGTGTGATAGGAAAGCTCTGATGGTTCTTGCGAGGCCTTTATCTGTTGCAGATAGCTGTTAACGTCTTTAACCTTGACAGTAAAGGGGAGACCAGCTGCCTGCAGCTTTATACGATCAGCTGGGCTTACGTACGCCACCACCTTATCGGCTTTGACCTCCCAGATGTCTATACCGAGATCTGCGATCTGTTGTACCTGTTGCTGGTTTGCGACACGGATTTCAACAATGTAGTAGCCCTCTTCCTGAGCATATGACGGAGGAGATATCAATGCCAAACACGACATCACCATCAGCACCGCCACGTATGGACACATTCTGGAGTTACTGCTCATAATGACCTCCTTTCCCACGTCAGGAACATTGCGAACCCAGACGTGCTACCTGTCTCTCGCCCTGACCTTTACGGGGTTTGGGCAACGCTTTTTTAACAAAAAGAACTATTTTCTTTTTTGATGATATTCTTGCACAAACCCTAATGGAAAGCAACCCGTTGGCCTAGGCGGTTCGCTCTCCGTTGCGGCTCACTCTATCGGAACGATATAATTTGCTTCATTGCGTATATCTTTTTCATAGGGTCCTCCGAAACCCGAAACTATAGGTACAGTGACCGTCCAGGCGAAGTACGCCTGATCCCAACTCGAACAAATGAAAGTGACCATCCTACCATCAGGACAAACGACAGAAGTCGAACAAGGTACGCCACTCAGTGACGCATTGAAAACTCTTTTCCCTGATACTGACTTTCCCTGTGGGGGAAGGGGACGGTGTGGCGCATGCCGCTGTGTGGTTAGATCTCCTGGAAATCCGCCTGTTGAAGTATTGGCGTGCCAGATGGCTGTGCTGAACGATACCGAGGTCCTCGCGAGATTTCCCTTGCGAACGCAGGATGTGCACATCACGATCAGGAAACGTGTTCACTATCATCCTACGCGTCATTATGCTGTTGCGGTAGATGTAGGAACAACAACACTTGCGGCAGCAATCGTGGAGGTAGAAAGCGGAGAAGATATCGTTGTCGTTGAGGCCACCAATCCGCAGGTGGCGTTTGGCGCCGACATTATGACTAGGATTTCATACTGCCAAGAACGCTCGGACGGATTGGATATCCTGAGAACAAGCTTGGTGCGAAAACTTGACACGTTATTGCTACGAGCTAGTGAGGAGGCTGGGGTTGACAGGGTTAGGATTGAGCGAATGGTCATAGCAGGGAATACGTTCATGGAGCATATTGTATGCGGGGTTTCACCAGCAGGGCTCGCCATGAGTCCTTATAAGCCGTCCTTTGTGGCTCCTAAAGCGCTTGACGCGCACGAGGTCGGGTTGACC
>FWPV01007003.1_pt1 | contig 20960 bp, 15 predicted proteins | sample 2228371 | NCBI WGS metagenome assembly FWPV01 (sample SAMEA103939776, study PRJEB20133) | metagenome | reverse complement strand
AGTCGAACGACTTAACCATTATTTTTGCTGATTCACAGGTTAGTCCCGTTTCATTCACGGAAAGGTGCATCAATAAAGTTTCGTAAAAAAACTTTCTACCACATTCCCAATGAGTTTTTATTTCTGGTGTCTATATCGAGGGGGAAACACCTCTTCCCATTCCGAACAGAGAAGTTAAGCCCCTCAGAGCCGATGGTACTGTGCTGGAGACGGCACGGGAGAGTAGGACGATGCCAGGATTATTTTTACACCCCAGGTATTTTTACCTGGGGTTTTTTTTTACTAATTGTCTTTAAAACAATAAAAGTTTTTATTAGCTTCTTTTCTCAAAAGCATTAAAGCTCAAAATGTTGAATTTAACGTTTATGAAGCATCAAATCAGGCTAATTCTTCTCTTGTTGATCTTCAAATTCTTTTCTCATCTTGCCTTTTCACTTGATCCGTTACAAAATATCAATGAGTACAAACATAAAATTTACAAACATAAAGAAGGGTTACCTCAGTATTCAATCTCTTCAATTGCCCAGACTCATGACGGATATCTCTGGTTTGGCACAAATGAAGGCCTTGCTCGATTTGATGGCTCTCGGTTCATCGTTTATGATAAAATTTCTAGTCCAATTATAAAACACAATACAATAAAATCACTCTTAGTTCTCCACGATGGTACTTTGTGTATAGGAACTGTCTATGGTTTAACATTTCTAAAAAATCATAGATCTCTGGAATTCAGCTATATAGATATTAACAATGGATTGTTACATCCTGAAGTAACAAGTATCATTGAAATATCTCCATCCTTGATTTGGGCGGGGACTTTGGGCGGCGGAATTTCTGTGTTCAAGAATAATGTATGTATTGATACGATCACAACAAAGAATGGATTATTATCAGATATCGTAAATATTATTGTACAGGCTCCGTCAGGTACTGTTTATGTTGGTGGTCCAAAAGGTATTTCAGTTTTTTCTGATAATAAATGGTCTGTTCTCTCCATTATTCCACAGCAGTTCCAACCACCTATCCGTGCACTTTATGTTGATAGTGACAACACTCTTTGGATTGGTACAGATGTAGGACTCTTTTCCTATCAACCATTCCAAAATAAATGGAAACATTTTACTGTAAAGGAAAAGCTACCCGACAACCGCATAAGAGCTATCCTGAAAGATTCTGACAATAACTTATGGATAGGTACATACAGTGGTTTGGCTCGCTTAAATCGATATGGCATTTCAACATATACAAAACAAGATGGACTTAGCAATAACTTTGTGAGTTACTTTTACGAAGATAGAGAAAAAAGTTTGTGGGTAGGAACATTTGAAGGTGGTGTTAATCACTTTTATTCGTCAAAATTTAAAGTGCTCGATACAAAAGATGGTTTGTTGAATGAAGAAATCCGTCCCATATATCAGGCAACGGACGGAAGCATTTGGGTTGGTACAAACGGAGGAGGCATTACCCGTTACTTTAAAAATGGAAATCGTAAAATCTATACAGTAAAAGAGGGACTTCCGTCAAATTATGTTCGTGCTATCGGTGAAGATCCTGAAGGGGGTATTTGGGTTGGAACAGGTGGTTTCGGTGTTGCCCGTATTACACAAGGTAAAGTTGAGGTGTTTAACAAAAATGGCTTGGGTCAGGATTATATTTTTTGCCTTTTTGTTAGTAAAGATACGACAGTATGGATTGGTACACGTGAAGCCGGACTTGTTGCATTACGGAAGAATTCGTTCAAACGATATACAAAAGAAAATGGATTACCAAGCAATACTGTTCGGCATATTTTGCAGAGACGTGATGGTAGTCTCTGGTTTGCTACCAATAATGGTATCGCATTTATTCGTGATGGTCACTTTCATACAATAACATCAAATGATGGATTGTCATACGATATAATCTATTCACTTTATGAAGATGATGATAGTGTTCTGTGGATTGGTACTTACGGTGGAGGACTTAACAGACTCAAAGATGGAATAATAACATCTTTTACAAAACAAGATGGTCTCTATGATAATGGTGTTTTTCAGATATTGGAAGATGCTTTTCAGAATTTATGGTTAACGTCGAACCGGGGAATATTCAGAGTTAACAAATCGGAGCTTTCTCGATTTGCAGCTAAAAAAATACATCGATTAACTAGTGTATCTTATACAGAAATTGATGGAATGAAAAATTCTAAATGTAACGGAAGTGCTCAACCTGCCGGAATTGTTACCACCGAGGGTCAATTGTGGATACCAACGATGGAAGGTGTCGTTATCATTGATCCGAAATCTCTTCTCGATACAGTCCCACCCCCAGATGCATTGATTGAAGATATTTTATTAAAAAGAAAACCGGTACAGTGGGATTCTTTATTAACTGTAGAACCTAATCAGAACGATATTGAATTCCATTTTACAGCAGTAAGTTTTATCGGTGTGGAAAGAATTCATTTTGAGTATATACTTCAGGGGTATGATAGTACGTGGATATTTGCCGATAACAGAAGATTTGCGTTTTATTCTAATCTACCTCCAAACAACTATACATTTCGCGTAAGAGCATGTAACAGAAATGGACTTTGGAGTACCAAACCAACTGAGTTAAAAGTGGTTGTATTACCATTTATATATCAGACATTATGGTTTAAGATTGGTGTTGTACTCTTTATCCTAAGTGTTGTTTTAGGTATTATTACAGTTCGCGATCGGAGATTAAGAAAAAGAGAACAAATATTACAAAAAATCGTTAATGACCGCACAGAACATCTTCAGTTGGAAATTGAAGAGCGAAAAAAAGCAGAAGAAGAACTACGCCGATCACGTGCACTTTACTATGAACTGGTAGAGACTGCTCAGGACCTTGTGTGGCAGTGCGATAGTCAAGGGAAATTTGTTTATTTGAATCCTGCTTGGGAAAAGGTACTTGGCTATAAACCTCAAGAAATGATTGGTAAACATTTTTCTGAATTCCAGCCACCCCAGTTTGCAGAAAGGGATAAGAATACTTTCCGCTGGGTTTTGCAAGGTAATTCTGTACAACAGTATGAAACAATCTATCTTCATAAAAACAAATCGACTATTTATATTGTCTTTAATTCAAAGTGTTATACGAACAATGCCGGTGAAGTAGTCGGAGTACGAGGAACTGCTTATGATATTACAGAACGAAAACAGGTAGAACAACGCCTGAGAGAAAGTGAAGAGCGTTATCGTAATCTTGTTCATCAAATGCCAATTGCCATACTTATACTTCGTGATAAAAAAATATTTTTTGCTAATCCGGCGGCAGTTCAACTCTTTGGTTTTTATAATGAGCTTGAATTATGGGGGAAAAATATTCTTGATTATATCGAGTCAACAGGGAAAGATCTTGTAGAATCGATGTTGAAAGACAACGATCAGAAAAGCATATCAGATATGCATTCGATCAGATGTATCAGAAAAGATGGCTCACTTCGCGATGTTGAAATTCATGTTTTACCAGTAACAATTCAGAATATTCCTATTCATCAGGTTATTCTCCACGATGTAACAGAAAAAAAATTACTGCAGGATGAGTTGTTGCGTTCACAAAAACTTCAAAGTTTAGGAACGCTTGCAGGAGGTATAGCGCACGATTTTAACAATATTCTTTCGATTATTATAGGTTATGCTACACGGCTCGAAGATAAAATAGAAAGTGATTCTAAGCTGCGTGATTATACAAAAGCAATTTTGACTGCATCAGAGCGTGGTGCAACATTGGTGCGACAAATTCTGATGTATGCCCGAAAAACATCTGTCGAAATGAAACCTGTACATATTCATTCAGTGGTTTCGGAGCTCTTTAGTTTATTGCGTCAGACATTCCCGAGAATTATTGAGTTAAAGAATGAGGTGCCGGATAAGCTCCCGCCAATTCAGGCAGACCAAACACAAATACATCAGGCACTGTTGAATCTCTGTGTGAATGCGCGTGATGCGATGCCAAATGGTGGAGTTATTACAATCAAAGCATCCTTACTACCAAAGAATGATATTGAAAAAAAATTTCCTCAGGCTACCGATAAAGAATATCTTTGTGTTACAGTGCAGGATACAGGTGTTGGAATGGATGATCAAACGAAAAAAAGAATATTCGATCCGTTCTTTACTACAAAAGAAGTTGGCAAAGGTACAGGATTGGGCTTATCTGTTGTTTATGGAATAATCCAAACTCACCATGGTTTTATTGATGTTGAAACTGCACCACATCAGGGTTCAACATTTTTCTTATATTTACCACTCAATAATAATGCGTATACATGATTCCATCTGGACTGAAAGAAGGAAGAGAACGTGAAAAGATTTAATAATACCATAGTGTTAATTACCGGTGCTAGTAGCGGAATCGGGAGATCCTGCGCTTACAAGTTTGCCGAAGCAGGTGCATCATTAATACTGCTTGCCAGAAGGCTCGAACGCACTCAGGAACTCTCCGAACAGTTAAAGAAGGAGTTCGGTATATCAATCTATACGGTACAACTTGATGTGCGCAATAGAAATGACGTTGAGAAATTCTTTGAACAGTTGCCATGCGAATGGTGTGAGATTGACATTCTGGTTAACAACGCCGGACTCAGTCGTGGTCTTGACAGTATTTATGAAGGAGATGTTAAGGACTGGGAAGAAATGATTGATACAAATGTAAAAGGATTGCTCTATGTAAGCCGGGCTGTGATACCGGGAATGGTCAAACGAAATAAGGGTACGATTATTAATATTGGTTCCATTGCGGGTCATGAGGTGTATCCTAAAGGAAATGTTTACTGTGCATCAAAACATGCTGTCGATGCAATTACAAAAGGAATGAGGCTTGACTTGGTTGATACAAATATACGTGTTTGCACTGTTGATCCAGGGCTTGTTGAGACAGAATTCAGTATTGTACGTTTCCATGGGGATGTAGATCGTGCAAAACAGGTATATAAAGGTATTCAACCACTCACTCCGGATGATGTAGCCGATGTGGTCTTTTTTGCAGCAACACGTCCGCCGCATGTACAAATTGCAGAGGTTATTATGTTCCCAACACATCAGGCTTCCTCGTGGCTTGTTCATCGGAAAGAAGATTAATTTTTTTATTTTATTGTGGAATCGATTGAAAAACAAACCCATGAAAAGAAGATGTTGGTATACATTGGTATAATCGCCATCTGCCATGCTTTGTAACTGGTTGCAATGTTGGCAGCAATGAAAACACCTGATGAAGATCATCGTGAGCATTTATAAGAGCATAATTAAAGTAATTAAAATCCTCAAATCGTATCCGTTCTGCAAACCACTCAAGTCCAGGTGTCCAGTAGTGTTTCAGGGAGTTGCTTTTGATTTTTACAATTCCGCTTTGATGCATTGTAAAAGAAAAATTTAGCTCTGCATTTTTCAATGCCTGAGCATAAGCAAAAGTCTGCATAAATGGCCTACCCTTTATGAGCTGACTTTCTTTAACAAAATCGAGTCCGACAACCTTTTTATTTTCTGTCAATGCTTCGAGTGCTTCGGTTAAACCGCTGTTTTCGTATTGTTCATGTGTTCGCCATGTCATCATTGTCAGTACAGAAAACATGGTTACTAAAAGTATCGTTGAGAGAAACTGTACCAGCATAGATACTTTTGGTGACGGAAGAGAAAGCAAAAGGAAAATAACTGCAACCGGTAACCAGCGTGATGCAAAGTATATTGTGTTTATATATTTTTCTGGTAAAAAAAACACACCGCCGAGAAGGATGATACTTGTGAGAAACAATTCTTTATTAATAAGTAGTTTTAAATTTTGCCGGTTTGTTACGATGGAAAGAACAATCCAAGTTATAATAGATATAAAAAGTATCCATTCCATAGGACTATGAATTCCACCGTAGAGTGAATTCAAAATCCAGATTGGATTTAAACGTTCGAGAGGAGAGAAAATCCAGTAGGGGTTTGTATCAAAAGCAAGTTCAGTGCGTGATGCTGCAAGCTGAGGAAACCATACCAATGCAAAAATTACAACTGGGACAATTCCGATACTTTGTTTAATACTAGTTCGAACCGGAGTTTTGCGGTACAATGCAATTAGACTATAAACTACTAACCCGAAGGCAAACCACAATGCATGGGCAAAAAACAGAGTTATACTCAGTAGAAAAAGTACGATTGGATAATAACGCTGTCCTTCGTTTTGTTGTGTTATTTCTAGATACCAAATAATAAAAAAGGGATAGCCGATAAGAAAGTTTATAAAACCCCAGTAAAAACTGGTGTTGTAAATAAGAGTTGATGCAAATAACGTAACAACAGGTGAACGTTGCGTACGATGTGCGAGAAAGAACGTCGATAAAACCCACGAGGTAACTAATAACATCATTAAAATTTTACCAGCAAGGAGAGTTGGAAAAAGTAGCTCAAGGAATGCAAGAATCCAGTAAACAAGTACATTAGCGTTAAAAAACGATATTTCATAGAGTTCTGATTGACCTTGAGCGAGAAGCTGAAAATACAATTTTACCTGAGCTAAGTGCTGTGGCAAATCTGTAGCAGGTATATAGGTAACAACAAAAAAGGGAAGAATGTACATGAAAACAGCAAAGCAGCAAAGTGTAATATAACTGATAAGTCTTTGAGGTAAAACGAAATCTGAAAGCAAAGCTGCATTTGTTGTGTTTGTCATATTGGTTACCTTAAACAAGTGATTGATGTTCAATGTACAAATTTTTTATAAGTATACATATATACATAGTAGCGAACTTATAAATGACAAAATAAGTTGAAATGATACGTTACGATTTTTTTCAGAAGAGAGTGTAGAATATGGCATGCATAGATATTCTTGTCTGACAGCAAGAGCAACATTTGTTATATAACTGCCAGCAAATGTAAATCATGTTCTTTTTGCACTGAAAAATTTTGTGCCATTGGTTATCAATGCGCTTTTTTACGTAATAAGTATAAGTATTTCTCCGGTGGTACTGTAAAAAAACTGTAGACTTGAAAGTTTTCGATTTTAAGTGAAAATAATTTTTTAATAAAAAGTTCCGTTGGTAGTATTCTTGCTCTAACTGTCAACTTTGAGTATTTTACAATTAATGGAAATGATAAACTTAAAAGGATATAACCTGAAGGAACTGGAATCTTTTGTAAACGAATACGGCGAAAGCCGATATCGTGCAATACAGTTGTTTCGCTGGCTCTATAATAAAGGTGTTCTGTCATTCAGGGAAATGACAGATATCTCTAAAGATTTCAGGTCTGTATTGGAACAAATCGCAACCATTCGGGGAGTTGAACCGGAATTACATAAACAGTCAGTTGATGGTACGGTAAAATTTCTCTTTAAACTTGCGGATAATCTGTCGATTGAAAGTGTACTTATACCAGCGTTTCAAAAATCAACTGAAGAAGATAGCCGTTTAACCCTCTGTGTATCAACACAGGTTGGGTGTCCGTTGGCGTGTCAATTTTGTGCTACAGGTCTTATGGGTTTCAAACGAAATCTGACAGCAGGAGAAATAGTCGATCAGGTATTACAGGCTCAACGAATAATAAAGAAGCGTATTACAAACATCGTTTATATGGGTATGGGTGAACCGATGCTCAATTACGATAATGTGTTGAAATCCGTAGAGCTAATTAATGATGAACGAGGACTTAACATCGGTGCCCGTCACATTACAATTTCTACAGCCGGTTACGCAAATAAAATAATGCAACTTGCTGATGATAATGTACCGGTCAAACTTGCTCTCTCGCTTCATACATTGGATAATAAAAAGCGTGAACAGATAATGCCAATAACTAAAAAGTTTTCGGTGAGTGATTTAATCGATGCACTTGCTTACTACTACCGGAAAACACGTCGTCGTCCAACATTCGAATATATTGTCTTTGAGGGCTTTAATAATACTGAGGAAGATATTCGGCAACTTATTAAAGTAGGAAAGCAAATTCCCTGTAAAATTAATTTAATACCATATCACTCAATAAATTTTGTGCAATCAAACGGAATTAAGCAAGGATTAGTGGCTGCTTCACCGGAAAGCATAGAACGATTCGCTCAACAATTGAGAAAAGAAAATTTAACTGTTATGGTGCGAAGCAGTTCTGGTAAAGATATTCAGGCGGCTTGTGGACAATTGATTGTACTCCATCATTTTAATAAGGAAATATTATGAAAACTTATACATCAATTTTACTTCTGTTATTAATGTGCAATTCGCTTCATAGTCAAAGTATTTTGTTAGAGCGAGGAGAAAATGGTTATAGTGCAGCTGCAGGTTTCTTTATTAATTCCGAAAGTCCGGGTATTCTTCTGAGTGGTAGCTTTAGTTACAAAGGAGTTATTGATGTAGGTCTACAGTGGCAGAAGGGAAAAAGAGGTACACCATACAAATCGTTTGTTATTCCTCGTTTGGTATACTTTCTTTTAAAGGAAGGTGATACGCCGAACGCTCCAACAGTTGGTATTGGTTTGCAATATCAGCGATTAACAGGAAATGAAAATACGATAGTGCAGGTGCCACTTCAACCGGCCGGTTATACCACCATGGTTATAAATAAGGATGTAACATATCACTATGTTATATTCAGCGGATGTATTCACCGCACTCTAACGGAGTGGCAGCTATATGCTATTCGCCCATTTGGTGAGTGTGGTTTCGGGGTTTCGAATCAAGGATGGAAGTTTATCTGGAAACTGGGAGCAACATTATCTAAACCTCTGAAAGGAGATAACATTTTTTATATTTTACCATATATTCAACGCGAACCATATACAACAACATTTATTATTTCAACTGGTATCATATTTCAATAAACAATAGGAAAGGAAGGTTACAAACGTGAAACTAATTCTTTTTGGACCACCGGGAGTAGGTAAAGGAACTCAAGCAAAACTATTGGTCGAAGAGTTCCATTGTGCTCATATTTCAACAGGTGATTTACTACGTGAAGCTGTAAAAAAACAAACGCCACTTGGAATAAAAGCCAAATCATACATGGACGCCGGTAATCTTGTGCCGGACGAAGTGGTTATTGGCCTTATCGAAGAAGTCTTAGCATCAAAGGAGGCACGGGAGAATTTTATTCTCGATGGTTTTCCGCGCACAGTACCACAGGCAGTTGCATTAGATGAACTTTTCAAAAAGCTCTCTATTGAGCTCGATTACGTTTTGAGTCTTGAAGTTGAAAATGATGAAATCGTTCGTCGTTTAAGTCAACGTCGTTTGTGCAGAAACTGTGGGCGTATCTATACTCTTTCTCAATTAGGTGAAAATCAGACAACATGTTCTGCTTGTGGTGGAGAAATATATCAACGAGACGACGATAAGCCCGAAGCAGTTCGTCGAAGACTTGAAGTCTATCAGCAGCAAACAAAGCCATTGCTCGATTACTATCAACAATCAGGGAAATTAGTTGCTATTAATGGAATGCACGAAATCGGCTATGTTCACAAACTTATCCTTGATCAGCTGTACAAAAATTATAAAGGATAATGAATGCAACCATATGTACCACGACCTGTAAGTAATCAAAAACCATACGTTATTGCTCATCGTGGTATAAGTGCAAAAGCACCGGAAAATACTCTCGCTGCATTTCAGAAAGCCGCACAGACTGATGGAATAGATATGATCGAACTCGATGTGCGGCTTTCGAAGGATAATGAAGTTATAGTACTCCACGATCGTACTTTGCAACGTACGACAACCGGAAACGGACCTGCACGTTCATATACGTATAAAGAACTCCAGGAATTTGATGCTGGTTCATGGTTCCATCCATCGTTTTCCTCTGAGCGAATTCCCTCTCTCGGACAGGTGTTCGAAACGGTCGGTAAAAAAGTGTGGATCAATGTCGAAATTAAATCCGATATCTTTCATCGCGAACCACCGGGTGTGCTCGAAACAGCAGTACTTGATATTGTGCGTGAATATGAAATGACAGAGAGAGTGTTAATTTCATCATTTGACCATGACATTGTGTATCGTATTAAACAAATGGAACCACGCTGCATAACAGGGGTACTTTATAATTTGTATGTTGATTTTTTTCATCTTCCATCGACACTGGCATTACGCGCAAAAGCCGATGCGTTTATCTGTGCCAAACATGAACTACGTTCGTGGATGTTAAATGATGCTCACAAGTATGGTCTTGCAGTGTATGTTTATACTTTAGATTCGGTTCATCAGGCAGTTACTCTTGCCAGACGAGGTGTTGATGGAATTCTCTCGAACCGCGCAGATGATATTGTGAAAGCAGTAAAAGAAAGTTAGATACTCAATTCTCTTGAAGGGAGAGAACTTGTTTTGTATATTTTTACGTGAGGGGTGGAACGTCAATAATAACAACGGGAAAGCGATTAGAATTAGTGAAACGAATATTTCTAACCCTCTTCATTGCCTGCGTAGTTGCCTCTTGTAGCAACAATGAAAATTCATCCACAGAAACCTTTCAACTCTATGAACAGGCAAAAGCGCTCGTCGAATCAAAACAATATAATGCAGCAAAACCGTTGCTCGAGCAGGTAAGTAAGAATTTTATCGAACTTGATAAAGTAAGCTACAGCCTTGAAGCCTTAAGTTTATTGATAAACGTTGAAATTGAAAGCGGTGAATTTTATACGGTACGTGATAGGATTGCTGCAGCAAAAACTTATGCTCGAAAGAATGGCTATACAAGTAATGAAATAGAATTATCACTCCTTGAAGGTGATTTGTATACTCTTCTCCGTATGCCATCAAAAGCATATAATGCCTATAATTCTGCCCGCTCGCTTGCTATTGCATTTGCGAATAACAAAGAAGAACTAAAAGCTACAAGTAAAATTGTGCAGTTGTTGATGGAGTTTTCATCACTACCACCAATCGACGAAGTTCATACATTAATAAATGATGCACAAAAAAATAATAACGAACCGGTACTTGTTGAAGCGTTGCTTATACTTGCCCAATTCTACCAAATGGAAAAGAAGTTCTCTGAAGCTGGCAATACACTTACACAGGCAAAATCACTGGCAGAAAGAATCGGAAACACCGATCTTCAGATTTCAGTACTTCAACAATTAGCTCTTTTCTATAGTTCTGTAAAAAATTATAGTGCATCACTCGATCAGCTCTTTAAAGCTCAGACTATCGTAAAGAATCATAGCAATCCTAAAAGGACAGAGATTCTCTTATTATTTCAAATAGCACGGCTATACCAGCAGCAACAGCGCTTTCAGGATGCGCGTCAGTACTATTCTTCAGCAATAATAAAAGCACGCGAAGTGGGCGATCGCCTGTCAGAATATTATCTTTCCCTCTTTCTTGTGGAATGCACATTTGAAGCATTGTCTGCTGGTCAGAAAGAGACACAGTGGGCTAAACTTGTTCAGTCATACGAACAGCTCATCGATCGCTTTCAGAGTTGTCATCATTCAGTTGCAGTGGTATATCTTTATACGAAGCTTGGCTTAATGCACGAGAAGAAGTTGTTGCAGTCAAAAGCATTGGATTACTATGAACGGGCAGTGGAAACCGATTATGCTTCACTCGTTTCATTTTATTCACCAAAGTGGCACAAACAGTTTCTGACAGAACTGAATATTGAACGAGTGAATTGCCTCAGTTATGTACAGTGCGCTCACATGTATCTGCTTCAGAATCGCTTTCATGAAGCAAGTGTAGTTATTGAAAAATCTGTTCTGAAAAGATATCAACGCGCTTTGCAAACGATTGACTTGAGTGCACGGCACCCTACACTCAAAACAACGCTGCTGGATCACAGATCGCAAATGATAGATGCTATTATACTTGAATGCGAAACAGGTGCAAAGGCATCGGGTGCTTGGTTACAGCATTCTACACTAAAGACTGGGGAGCCATCTTTGGCCAACTATAGTTATACTTTAAAAGAACAAGCTGAAAAAATTGTTCAAAGTTATCGGAATTATGAAACAATGGTATATCCTGTGGCTCCGTCGTTAGATGCTATACAACGCGCTTTACCTCGCGGAACGATTGTAGTTCAGTATAATCTCTCAGAAAACAACCTCGATATTCTTGTGCACTCACGAACTCAAAATATTTTTAAAACAGTTCCTATTGTACGAGATTCGTTGTTGTCGTATATCAAAACTTACTTTGAATTAATGTACGATCCTGCTGTATATGCAGGTGAAGGTGGAGAAGCGAGTCTACCATTTATGACGAAGTACGCATTACTTTCGGCTCAGTTGTATAATTTTTTTTTACGGCCGATTGAATCATTCATTGATCAGGGAGTGATTATTATAGTGCCACCTGAACTGGAATCTTTTCCATTCCATGCACTTGAAAAACAAGAAAAGAAAACTGTAAAGTATGTCATTGAATTTACAACAGTCGATTATCTCCCTACACTTGGAAGTTTATTGTATGTTACAAAACCAGTAACCCGTTTTCAGAATATTGTCGCAATAGGAAATCCGACCGGCAAAAATTGGTCAGTCGATTATGAACTTCGGGATATCCGAAGCTTTTTCCCTGCAGCAAAAATATTTGTTGGACTCGAAGCTTCATGGAATAATATAAAAACATCAAAAGGAGATATATTTCAGCTCTCAACAGGTTTCAGACGATCTACTGGGCAATATCCATTGGGCGCAATAGTTGTGTCTGATGGAATCACCGTAGATGGTTGGACAACAGTTGCATTTGAAAAAGTACTCGAAATGGAATCGAGTCCTGTTATGTTTTTATCTAACCAGCGTGAGGAGTCGAACGCTCTGAAATCAGTTCATGCGTTACTGATGAGGAGCAACGGAGTATCCGATCTATTTTTGAATATGTGGACAGCAGACCGGAAAGCAGCAAAGTTTTTTAGCGAGCATTTTTATACATTTTTATCTCAGGGACTTGCACCTGGCGATGCCTACCGTCAGGCACTGTTGAATTTGATTCGTACGCGAGGAGTAAATCACCAGCGTTCCTGGGCTCAGTTTTTTCATTATGGTACCGGCTAAAAAAAGAACAGTACTTTCAGTTACTTTGTAATTGTATGGAAGAAAAAAGAGGGATCAGTTTGCTACTACCACTTGAATTTTTTCCATGCAATAACAACACCAATGAATGAACCAATAGCAAGAAGAAGTATTAGATAGAAAGAATATGCTTTGTCTTGCAGAGGAATTGGCACATTCATCGAAAAAACACTGACAACAAATGTTGGAATCATAATCCCAAGCATAACAATATTCAGAGTTTTCATTAACACGTTAAGGTTATTTCCCACGATTGATGCCCGTGCATCCATAAGACTTGCAAGAATATTTGAATGAATCTCAGCCTGTCTGTAACATTGCGAATTTTCAATTAGTAAATCGTCAAGAAGCTCTAACTCTTCTTCTGTAAGTCCGATTTTTGATGAGTTATATTTTAATTTTTCAATGAGTATTCCGTTTGAGTTTATTGAGTTGAGGTAGTAGACAAGACTTTTTTCAAGTGTAAAAAGATTGAGAAGATACTTATTTTCCATTGCGGTGTTAATTTTGCTCTCAAGTTCATCGGTAATGAGTGTAAAAATTTTCAGGTGTTCCAGAAAATGGTAAATCGAACGGTAGATAAGTTTCAAAAGTAATTCATTAGTACTTTTTACGGTGGCAAAAAGTTTTCCCTCGAAAAGGGCAATATCTTCTCCGATTACAATGATAAGCTTATCCCTGAAAAGAAACAACCCACACGAAGAAACTTTAAATAACAACTGATCCTTCCCTGAGTAGTTTCGGGGTCGTTTGAAAATTACTGCTGTATGATTTGATTCAAACTCAAGTCGTGCTAATTCATCAGGATCAAGTGCAGAATTTAAGGTGTGCTCATCAATTCCGTATGTTTCAATAAGATCTTTTCGTTCTTCATCAGTGGGATTGATATAAGCAATTATTGAACTGTTTAACGAATCAGATTTTGTAATTTTATTATTAACTATTGTATAATACTGTAACATTTTTCTTCATCTCTGCCAACAACATTACTAATAATGGATGTAATATAATACGAAAAGTTTTCATTTATGTTGAGTTCGTAAAAACTTTTTTTATCTTACATGTAAAATTAATAAAGGAGATTGATATGACAAAGCCCCCACAATATGTTTTTTTTGAGGGCACCATTGTACCATACAATGATGCAAAAATTGGATTAATGACACATGCACTGCACTACGGCACCGGTACTTTTGCTGGTGTGCGTGGTTACTGGAATGATTCAAAAAAGCAATTGTATATTTTCAGACCAAATGATCACTTTGATCGATTTCTAAACTCAGCTAAACTGTTGAGGATGAATCTTCCCTATACTGTCGAACAACTCACAGAAGCAACTGCAGAACTACTACGAAAATGTGATTACAAAGAAGATGTGTACATCCGTCCACTAGCATTCTACGGTGACGAAATTATCGGTGTACGACTCCATAATCTTACACCAAGGGTTGCAATTATTGCTGTACCGTTTGGTCAATACATCGATAAACCGAAAGGTGCGCGTGTGACTGTTTCTTCCTGGAGAAGGGTAGATGATAATATTATTCCAGCTCGCGGTAAAATTTGTGGGGCATATGTTAATTCGGCACTTGCAAAAACAGATGCACAGCTCAATGGTTACGACGAAGCAATCGTACTGGATGCTTCGGGTCATGTAGCGGAAGGGTCGGCTGAAAATATTTTTGTTGCTCGAAACGGACAGCTCATTACCCCCCCAATAACAGAAAATATACTTGAAGGTATTACACGCCGTACTCTGATACAATTATTTAAAGAAAAAATGGATATTAATGTTGTCGAACGTTCCATTGATCGTACAGAGCTTTTTATAGCAGACGAAATATTCTTCTGTGGTACCGGTGTACAGATTATACCGGTTATCGAAATCGATCATCGGCCGATTGGGAAGGGAATACCAGGTCCAATAACTGAACAAATTATTGATATTTATCTCTCCGTCGTAAGAGGAATAAATGAAGAATATCTGGATTGGTTAAAACCGGTTTTTGTATAAAAGCGATATTATACAATACTAATCAACTATTAACGCTATTCAAAATAAACTGCGGAAAGCATTCCAATATTTTTACGATAAGACGTTTTACAGAGGCGTTGATAAGAACCATTCTACTCAACAATGGAAAGATTGTGATTTTCGGCATTTTTCTTTAACTGTTTTATTTTTTTTGTTTTCTAACCATTGTCCTTAAATTGCTTTAAAAAGTTAATTTCTTAAAGATCCTTGTATTTTTAAATATCAGAAACAATATAATATCCCTCTATTGTTTTGTACATATCCAACTTCACTGCATTGCTAAATGTCGTGGATATTGGTAAATTTGAATGAGTTTATGAATAGCAAAGCACCTTATTATATAACAAAAATTGTATCGAAAATCTTATTGTTCTTATCCGCAAGCATTGTACTTCAGAATTTACTCATCTGTCAGTACGATGCAAACCTCCAATTCAAAAGAATAACCGCAAATGACGGTTTGTCACATCACTGGATCCGTTCCATAGTACAAGACAAAGAAGGTTTTATATGGATTTGTACTGATGATGGATTAAACAGATACGATGGGTATACCTTTAAAATTTATAAATACAGTGCACGCGATGTCAACACTCTTAACAGTAGTAGCATCCTTAAAGCGGTAGTAGATCAAAAAGGAAATTTATGGGTTATTACCCGTTACGGTCTGAATCTGTACGACAAATATCATGATCGGTTTATCAGGCATCCACAATTTGATGGACTTGTACTGATGGGTATTGATGTTGATAACAAGGGGAATTTATGGATTGTTTCGACTACACATCTCTACAATTATATTCCGGAAAAAGATAGTCTTGTTACATATAGTTATGAACTATTAAAAATTGACACCAGATTATTACGTGGAATTACAGTATTCGTTGACAGTAAAAGTAATATTTGGTTACCGACAACGAATGGATTATACTATTTTAATAATGAACGAAAACAATCATTACGGTATGTCCATGATGAAAAAGATCCGGCAACTCTTTCATCAAACGAAGTACGGGTTGTTTATGAAGATAGTTTCGGAAGAATTTGGGTTGGTACTTCTGCGGGCTTAGATCTTTTTTATAATGCTAACTCAAATGATAAAGAAAAGTATTTTATTCGTCATAAACATCATCCATCTAAAGAAGGAACCCTTTCTGCTGGTACAGTACTTTGTCTGCTTGAAGACAAATCAAAACGTTTATGGATAGGAACCGAAAATGGGGGATTGTCTCTGCTTGACCTTAAAACATATAAAGAAGGACAAGGTACGTTCGTAAGATATATCAGTCATCCTGATGTACCAACAAGTCTCAGTAGTAATTCAATTTATTCTGTTTTTGAAGATAGGCAAGGAAATATATGGGTAGGTACTTTCGGAGGGGGTATTTGCTTTACAAGTACTTTTATGAAGCCGTTTGAACATATTAAAAAACAAATAGGGGTTAAAAACTCGTTGAGCAATAACGAGGTAAATGTCTTGCTGGAGGATGGTGATTATTTGTGGATTGGTACAGAAGGAGGTTTAAATAAGTGGGACAGGAAGAAAGGAATTTTTAAACACTACAATCACAATCCCTACGATGCAACAAGCATTGGTTCCGATGCCGTCTGGGCTCTCTATAAAGATAAACATGGAACATTATGGGTTGGTACATGGGGTGGCGGACTCAATAAATACAATGATAAAAAGGATTGTTTCGAACGATATACCCATAAACCAAATGATAATACAAGTATCGGTAGTAATAATATCTTTTCGATATTTGAAGATAGTGACGGAAATTTCTGGATTGGCACAATGGGGGGTGGATTAAATTTATTTGACAGAACAAAGGGCACATTTAAAAGATACGATATTTCAAACTCCGGAATTTATACAAACTATGTCTCTGCAATTATTGAAGATACGAAAGGCGAACTGTGGCTTGCTAACGAAGTGGTTGTCGAACGGTTTAGGGTTAAAGAAAATATATTTGAGCATTTTGTACATAAAAGAGATGACACAACAAGCCTGAGCAGTACCAAAATTATTTCAATTTTTAAAGATAGCAAAAAAAATATATGGATTGGTACTGATGCCGGACTGAATCTCTATCAGCGTGAAACAAACAACTTCAAAGTCTATAATACTCAGGATGGTTTACCGGATAATTTTATAAGCAGTATTATAGAAGATGATAAAGGAGATTTATGGCTGGGTACAAATAAAGGTATCTCACGATTTGTCGAAGGAATAACAAGACCGCAAAGGCCGGTGTTTAAAAACTATACATATGAAGATGGATTGCAGGGAAATAGTTTCAACCGGCGATCTGTTCTTAAAGGACGCGATGGGAAGCTTTATTTCGGAGGTTCAAACGGCTTGAACATTTTTCATCCCGATCAATTGACAGATAATACTTATATACCCCCAATTGTCATTACAGAATTTAAAGTTTTTAACCAGCCGGTTCCTGTAAGCCGTAATCAAATAAGCTTATCGTACAAACAGTCCGCATTTACTATATCGTATTCCGCATTAAATTATATTGCCTCTCAAAAAAACCAATATGCTTACAAACTGGAAGGGTTTGATAAGGATTGGAATTATGTGGGTTCACTTCGGACAGCTACCTATACAAATTTGAATCCTGGCGACTACATTTTTAGAGTAAAGGGTTCGAATAATGATGGTATCTGGAATGAAGAAGGGATAGCTTTATACATTACTATTACACCGCCGTTCTGGCAGACAGTCTGGTTCAGGCTTTCATTACTAATTATGCTTGGTATTATTGGATATCTGTTCTTACGATATCAGAAAAATAAAATGAAGAGGGAAGAAGAAAGGAAACTGGCTGAAGCTGTTGCGGAAACTGTTGCAAAGGAACGTAATTTATTGCGAACACTCATCGACAATATTCCTGCTCATATTTACATAAAAGACACAAACGGTCGTTTCGTTATTGCAAATAAAGCCTTACTCAATACTCTTGGCTTAGCAAATGAACAACTTTTGATCGGAAAAACCAATGAGGAACTATACCCTCATGAGGTTATGGATAAAATAAATCAAAGCGAAAAGGAAGTGTTGTCGAGCGGCAATGCGAGGTATGATATTGAAGAGCCAAGCTTTTATAAAAATGGAACAGGCGAGGTAAGATGGATTTCATCTACAAAGATTCCGTTAACAAATAAAAACAATGAAATAATTGGATTGGTTGTTGTGGAGCGCGATATTACAGAACAAAAGAATTCTGAAGCAGAGCGTGAACGGTTGATTGCAGAATTGAAACAAGCGCTTGCCGATGTAAAAATGTTAAGTGGATTGATACCAATTTGTTCAAATTGTAAAAAAATCAGAAACGACCAGGGATATTGGATCCAGTTAGAAACATTTATACAAGAGCACTCCGAAACAAAATTTACTCACGGCATCTGTCCGGAATGCGCACAGCAATTATATCCCGATTTTACAATAAATAAAGAAAATCAGCGTAGGTAAAAATATTTCTTCTGTACAACAATTCTTTTTACTTCTCTTTCAGTCAAAAAAGATGTATGTTTTAATACCAACTATATGTTTTACATATATAAAAAGGATAGAACAATGAAACAAACTACAGCAGTTATAATTCTCATTACAACGATGTGTTGGGGAGTGAGTTTTGCACAACAAAAGAGTTCTGCTCCAAAAACCGAGAAGCAGAAAATAAGTTATACCATCGGTGTGAGTCTTGCAAAGGATTTTAAAGCACGCAACATAGAAGTTGATCCGTCGATGATTTTGCAGGGAATGCAGGATGAAATTAGTGGGAAAAAACTTATGATGTCGGAAAAAGAAATGGAAGAAACAATGTTAAAATTTCAACAGGAGATGATGGCAAAAATGGAAAAGCAGCAAAAAGAAGAAGGCGCTAAAAACCGAAAAGCAGGAGAGGCATTCCTTGCGGAGAATAAAAAGAAACAAGGAGTTGTTACACTGCCGAGCGGATTACAATACCGCGTTATTAAAATGGGAAATGGTCCAAAACCAAAAGCAGAACAAACCGTTAAAGTGCATTACCGTGGAAGTTTTATTGACGGAAAAGAATTCGATAGCTCATATAAGCGTGGACAACCAATTGAATTCCCTCTCAATGGTGTTATACCTGGATGGACCGAGGCACTGCAACTGATGCCGGTGGGATCGAAATGGGAAATATTCATTCCTTCCGATCTTGCTTACGGAGACCAGGGTGCAGGTGGTGCAATTCCTCCTGGCTCGACATTGGTTTTCGAAGTAGAATTACTCGATGTAAAATAGTATTTAGTGTAAATTTACACATATTGCATAATTTCACTTTATAAATTAAAGCAGAGATTATGCAATTATTTTTTTAAATAAAAAGTATATCAGATAAATATGATGACAAATCTTCAAATACGTCAGGCTACAATTGATGATGTGGATGTTATAACGGAATATAATATACGGATGGCTCAGGAAACGGAAAATATACAACTCGAGTATTGTCGTGTGAAAAAGGGAGTAGAAGCTGTATTACGCGATCCATCAAAAGGTACATACATTGTTGCTGAAATTAATGGTATTGTTATCGGTCAACTGTTGCGTACCTTTGAATGGAGTGACTGGCGTAACGGCATGTTCTGGTGGATACAAAGTGTTTATGTCTTACCGGAGTATCGCCGGAAGGGAATATTCAGAGCGCTGTATAGTTACCTTGAAAATATTGCTCGTACGACAGAAGGAGTATGCGGTCTTCGATTATATGTAGAGCAATCGAACACTGCAGCAATACAAACATATACTGCACAAGGGATGAGGCTGACACATTATAAAATAATGGAAATAGATTTTGTAGTAGGAAGGAATACTCTCTGAAATTGTAATGTAGTAGACAGTCGATAATTGATAAAACCCAGCAGTAAATCAGATTTCATTTAAAGAAGCAGGGAATAGATTGATGAAACAAATTGAACTTTATTGTGTATAACTTACAATAGAGTGGGAAGGAATTTTATTACAAAATAAAGTGTATTAAGGAAAGGAGGAAAACCTATGATTAAAAAGATTGTTGCGTTAGCATTATGTTGTTATGTGTTAACATTTGCACAGGATACAGAGTATCTCATACCTGAGAAATTCGAAATCGGTGGATTTGGTGGTCCTTGGATGCAGGGAACTACCGTTAATAAACAGGATGCCCTTTTTATGGGAGGTATGGGAGGATGTATACTAAATCATTCCTTTGTTTTTGGAGGAGGAGGATGGGGTCTAATTACAAAGGTATCGGCAAGAGTACCCGATGTATCAAGTGGCGAGCGGTATGTAAGGGTTGGTTACGGTGGGGTTTATTTTGAATACATAGATTCTCCCCAAAAACTCTTTCATCTTTCAGGAGGTGTACTAGTTGGTAGCGGTGGCGCAGGATATAAAAATAACTACAACGAACATAGTAGCGATTCCTTTTTTGTATTAGAACCAAACGTACAGGCGCATGTTAATGTTATGCAATTTTTTAGAATTTCTGCGGGAATATTCTACAGGTATGTTAACGGTTTAAAAAATAATTTTTTATCGGATAAAGATTTAAGCAATGCCGGTGTTGTCTGTGTTTTCCGGTTTGGTAAGTTTTAATATATTAAGAAGAAAGAGGATGTACTATGAGTACAAAAATAACTGTGCGTACCAACGGCAGTATACGTGTGGAGGGAGATTTTGAGTTATATGATATTAATGGTAATAAGTTCGATTTAGGTGGCAGAAAATCTGTTTCGCTCTGTCGTTGCGGCAAAAGTAGTGATATGCCGTTTTGTAATGGTACACATAAGACTATTGGCTTTGTTTCGGAAGTTGTTGCCAGAACACTTCCTCCGCAGGAGAAATAAAAAGCCGGAAGCACTGTTGAGAGAGTGCTTCCGGTTAATGAACGATTATTTGTAATGGGAATTC
>FWPV01007002.1_pt1 | contig 20962 bp, 21 predicted proteins | sample 2228371 | NCBI WGS metagenome assembly FWPV01 (sample SAMEA103939776, study PRJEB20133) | metagenome | reverse complement strand
TCTGAATTTGTATGTCTCGCCTAACTCAAGAGACCCTGGTAGATCAGCGTTGTACCAGGGAGCTCCGAACTGGTTATACCGCACTGTCAGCTGCACCGTTTCCCCGTCTGGTTCCACCAGGTGCACTGTCCCATTTTTTAACTCTATAAACGTCAGTCCTTCTCCAGAAAATACTGCTGACGCAGTTGCCTGAGTTGCAGGAGGTGTTTGCGACTCATTGGTAGCCATGCTTATGGTAAAAGTAGCAGGGACAGTAAGGAGATCTGTAAGTTCTTCTTGGGATTTTTCCGAGCTACCGCACCCCTGGGATCCTGCGAGCAACAGACACACAGAAAAAGAAACAAGAACCCAAGGTAGCCATCGTTCCTGTAGGAGTCGAAGTGCCATACGTAAAGCTCCTCTCTTAGGTAAGGTGTAAAGGAACGTTCCTTCTAAAGCATAAAAGTGTCTGGTCAAGACTTTTAATATTTATATACCATGAGCCAGAGACAGGTGCAAATATCGAAGCAAGGGGGTCGTGGCAATTTGATTGTCGGTTCGAGTAACCCAAGAGGCTGCTCGCAGTGAGCTTCGATCCTTGCTTTTGAGGATTCAAATCGCTTATTATTCGTTTTGACATCGTAGAGGATACACGTCGTTTGGATCCCTAGTACGGGTGACACATGCGGAGGTCAAGCATATGTCAGGTCATTCAAAGTGGCACAGCATCCGACACAAGAAGGCAAAAGAGGATGCAAAAAGAGGCAAAATCTTTACTAAATATATCCGCGAGATCACAGTAAGTGCACGACTCGGCGGTGGCGATCCAGCAATGAATCCACGGCTCAGGGCCGCAATTGAACGAGCCAAAGCAGAAAATATGCCTACTGAGAATATCGAGCGGGCCATCAAGAAAGGCACAGGCGAACTCGAGGGGACCAAGTATGAGGAATACTCCTACGAAGGGTATGGGCCCGGAGGGACAGCTATTCTTGTCGAGGTTATGACGGACAATAAGAATCGCTGTGCTGCAGAAATTCGGCATATTTTTTCCAAACACAATGGGAGCCTTGGAGAGAGTGGCTGTGTTTCATGGCTTTTCGAGAAAAAAGGGTATTTTGTGTTTTCCAAGCAAGACGTCAATGAAGATACACTGATGGAGATCGCTCTGGATGCAGGAGCAGAGGACATCAAGGAGGACAACGAGGATCAGCAGTACGAGGTCTTTACTCAAGCCTCGGCGTTTCAAGCGGTCAAAGAGGCCTTCGAACGAAAAGGACTGGTACCTCTCGTTGCTGAAATTACTATGATTCCAAAGAATACAGTACGTCTCGAAGGTAAAGAAGCAGAGCAGGCACTGCGGCTAATGGAAGTCCTAGAGGACAATGATGACGTACAGCATGTGTATTCGAATTTCGATATCTCAAAAGAGGTCATGGAACGGATTCAGTAGCAGGACGAGAGTGGATCGTTTCATTCTCACCGATGGGGAAGGCCGGATCTTGCCCTGACGAGCGGTGGGCAGTAACGCTGCTGCCCTTGGTATCGCAAGGCAGAGGTAGGTAGGATATGCGTATCATAGGTGTTGATCCTGGGGTTGCCCATACAGGGTACGGAATCATCGATACCATGGATTCAGGATCGAGGGTTGCATATGTAGCAAGTGGCGTTATTACTACTTCTCCAGGAGATGCATTTACCGAACGTTTGTCTCTGATCTACGACGCGATTAAACGACTCATTACCTGCTACGAGCCTGGTTGCTTGGCAATTGAAGAGGTCTTTTTTGCCAAGAACGTGCGTACTGCCCTTTTGTTGGGACAGGTCCGGGGTGTTGTCTTACTCAGTGCTGCTCGCTCTGGCATTCCTGTCTTTCCATATTCTGCCACTGCAATAAAAGTCGCTTTGTGCCGGTTCGGCCGCTCCGATAAGCACCAGGTGAAATCGATGGTACGCATGCTGCTTCAGGTAAAAGGGAGCCTGTCCAATCATGCTGCAGACGCGCTTGCAGTGGGGATTTGTCATGCCCACACTCATGGTCTTAGGGCCCGCCTTGCTCAGGGTGCAGGGGCGTCTTGTGTGTCAGCAGCGTGCCTGAGCAAACTCGGTGCTTCATTTCAGAAGGCCCCAGGATCATGATTGCACGCTTACATGGCAAGCTATTGGAGAAATCCGCAGAGGGAGTCGTGGTGGGTGTGGGGGGAGTTGGGTTGTTTGTAACGGTCCCTGCCAGTACCTTGTATTCACTTCCAGACCCTGGAGCAATGGTTGATCTATTTGTCCATACGCACATTCGAGAAAATACTATTCAACTGATAGGCTTTACCAGCAGGCACGAAAGGGAGGCATTTCAAGCCCTGTTGAACATCACTGGTATTGGTCCCAGACTCGGGGTGACCATCCTCTCGGGGATCGATGTTGACGCCTTGTACGACGCAATCGTCCGGCAAGATACTGAGAGGCTGCAGGCTGTCCCCGGTGTTGGAAGAAAACTCGCCGCACGGATCATTGTAGAACTAAAGGACAAGGTCCCATCTGAGCAGGTAAAGATTTGTGGAAGATCGTTTCGGGCGGCTAAGGGTGGACATGCGATACTGGATGTGTTGTCTGCTCTGGTGAACCTTGGGTACAAGAAGTCAGAAGCAGAAAAGGTCTTAGGCACTGTGTTGGAAAGAGAGTTCAGAGATAAAGAAATTCGTGTCGAGGAGCTTCTACGTGCCTCGTTACGATATCTTACCCAAGGGCTTGGGCGAAGGACCGTGTGAGACACCATATGACTGGAGAGCAAAAAGGTACACAAGGCACCCTGACGCCGACAAGGTTGGCCGAGGATGTTGGCTTAGATACGAGCCTCCGGCCTTTACGCTTGAGTGACTTTGTGGGACAGGACGGCCTTAAAGAGAAGCTCCGGATCTTTATTGATGCTGCGAGACGACGCGGAGAGCCTCTCGATCATGTGTTGCTGTATGGTCCCCCTGGCCTCGGCAAAACTACGTTGGCGTATATATTGGCTCGGGAAATGGGCGTGAATATACGAGTGACCTCAGGGCCTGCGATCGAGAAGCAGGGTGACCTTGCAGCGATCCTCACCAACCTCGAGCCACACGATATCCTTTTTATCGACGAGATCCACCGGCTCCCGCGGCCTGTCGAAGAAATACTATATCCAGCAATGGAGGACTTCCAGCTCGATATTATCATCGGTCAGGGGCCGAGTGCCAGGGCCATCAAGCTCGACATACCCCGATTTACACTTGTAGGTGCTACGACCAGAGCAGGCCTTTTGACCTCTCCGTTACGGACCAGGTTCGGTGTTATCGACCGACTCGATTTTTACACGCCAGAGGATCTGTGCTCCATTCTCAAACGATCAGCGACCTTGCTGCAGGTGCCTTTTACTGAGGAAGGCATCTACGAGATCGGAAGGCGCGCACGCGGAACCCCTCGAGTCGCCAACAGGCTACTTCGACGTGTACGTGATTATGCGCAAGAGAGGGGATCCGGCATTATCGACGAACGTACCGCACGCGAAGCACTTGAGCTGCTCGATGTGGACGAACAGGGCTTGGACAAGATGGATCGGACCATACTTTTGACCATCATCAATGTGTTCCAAGGGGGTCCCGTGGGAATTGACACCCTGTCAGCAGCAGTGAGAGAGTCTTCTGATACGATTGAAGACGTGCACGAGCCGTATTTGATTCAAAAAGGGTTTCTCGGTCGGACCAAGCACGGCAGGATCGTGACCAAGAACGGATTCGACTATCTGAAAGCCCATTCTCCGCGTTCCTCTCAGGGAGAATTGTTTTAGCGATTAATGCAGGTTGACAGGGGTCTGTGTGTGTGGTACCCAAGTAACTACGCAACGCATATGGCGAGCATGAGGAGGGCAGGGTCGTCGAGATCAGAAGCGACAGGTGAGTACGTGATGGCGTGAGTGTATCGAACAGAATCCAGGAGCAAGGAAGGAGGAACGGAGTCATGACAGTAAAGGAGATCTTTGAGAAACGCATCCCCGAAGGAATCGCAAAGGATCCTGCAAAGGCAAAGGCAATCAACGCAGTGTATCAGTTCAACATTACCGGACCGGGAGGAGGCAACTGGTACGTTGACTTAACCTGTGACCCTCCGGCTGTGAAAGAAGGGACAGCAGCAAGTCCGGGCTGCACGATCACAGTGGGAGATAACGACTTTGTCGACATCGTGACCGGCAAGCTCAACGGGCAGATGGCCTTTATGCAAGGGAAACTCAAGGTTGCTGGCAATATGAGCCTGGCAATGAAGCTGAGTACGGTGCTGGGCAGCTAACTTTTACGTAGCAACGGTTTTCGGGTTCGCAGAATAAAAAAGAGGGACAAAGGTATGTCCCTCTTTTCTTGCGAGTGCACCAGCGCGTGGCGATCACGTCAGTGCCCGCTGAATATCTGCAAACACAGCCTCGATCGACTGAACAGCGTTTATCTCCTTCAGTATATTTTTTTGCTTGTAGTATGCGATGAGGGGCTCTGTCTGGCTTCGATAGACCTTTAGACGATTTGATATCACCTCAGGCCTCTGATCGTCCCTGGTAATCAATGCAGTGCCGCACTGGTCGCATATTCCTTCCTTCTTAGGAGGGGAATTCTTGATGTGGTAAATGGCACCGCACTTAGGGCAATCCCTCCTGCCGCTGAGCCGTTCTACGATTACCTCTTCAGGTGCTACCAGACAGACAACGGCATCGATGCGAATGCCTGAACTATCCAGGCTTTCAGCCTGAGGTATGGTCCTGGGGAATCCGTCGAGGATGAATCCCTTTGCGCAGTCATCTTGGGCAACTCTATCTTTGAGCATTCCTATAACCAGTGCATCAGGTACCAATTCTCCTGCATCCATGTATTTTTTTGCCTGCAGTCCGAGATCCGTTTGCTTCTTTACAGCCTCCCTGAGGAGATCTCCAGTCGAGATTTGAGGGATGCCATAGGTGGCAACCATCCTTTTTGCAGCAGTTCCTTTTCCTACGCCTGGCGGTCCGAGAAGTATCGTGTTCATTGGGTTTCTCCTTTTCGATTTAGTACGCGTTGGTAACTGTACTTACATCCACAATACGACTGTCGATAAAGCCCCATTTCCTTGCTTTTGATGACGCTCTTGCGAAATCCGTCATGTTTCTTGAAGTCCTGAGCGAGAAAGAAGATGCCATACGATGAGGCAACTGAGGTTCCGATCCGAGTTATAACATCGGCGTTCTTGTGTGGACTTACTGTAAGGGTCGTGGCGATGTAAGGCACGGCTGCCCGGTGTGCTTGATATGCCGTTGCTTCCATCCTTATCTTGAAGCACACAGTACATCGTTGTCCGCCTTCTGGCTCGGTTTCGAGTCCATGGACGTGTACCGTCCACTCAGAATGGCAGTACCGCGGGATCCACAACGGGATGTCATAGCGAGCGCATACTCGACATACGTCCCTGAGTCGCCTGAGGAATTCATCCTTTGGACTGATATTAGGGTTACAAAAGAAACCGATGATCTCATACGTGGGTAAAAGAACCTCGATGACATGGGCTGCACAGGGGGCACAACATATATGCAACAACAGGGGGGGTCTGGATCGGGGCGTTACGATGGATTCCATTGCACCAGGGCAGGCTACTCTTCGTCCTCGTCAATATCAAAGGCCTCCTCATCCTCGTCCACGGGCAAGATAGAGAACCCGTCGTCCAACTCACTTGTAAGATCCTCTTCTTCATCGGCTTCCAAAGGTGCCTCTTCCAGAAACTCGTCCTCAATTCTCCTTCTCACCCTAGATCGAGGGGAAAACGACGCAACATACCGAGGGGCGTCCAGAGGGGGTTTTTGGGGTGCCTCGTTTTGGTCGGCGCCGCACTTAGGGCAGATAGGCTGAGGCCGATTGAGATCGTAGAACTTACAAGAGCATTTAAAACACGTATACTTTGTTCCGAGTTTCTTTTTGTCCATAAGCACAGTTCCTTGGGCTGAGCTACTAAAAACGGCGTTAGGGTAAAGCTTGGGCACAACATTGTCAATATGCCCATTGAATGGTTATTGACACTGTGTCTGATGTCACCCTATTATGCGGTCGTAATAGGTTCAGTCGCCCGTGACCCCCCAACACGTACGTAACGAGGAGTGATGAGAGATGAGAAAAACACGGTTCTGGATGAGGACAGCAAAACGAGTGCTAGCGATAGCATCTGTGGCAACACTGCTTTTTGCAGCGTGCAAAGACATCCCTGCTGGAGAGCATGCTTCGATTAAGGAACTAAAGGAAGGGCAAAAGCAGATTTTAGAAAAACTGAAGAATATAGAGACGCTCCTTTCCAAACAGCAAGGCCCTCAAAGGCCTCCGGTCGACTACAATAAGGTATACGACATTAGAATCGGTAACTCCCCAGTTCGCGGACCTGCGGATGCGAAGGTTACGCTTGTTGAGTTCTCAGACTACCAGTGTCCCTTCAGTAAGCAAGTCCAGCAGACCTTCACGCAGCTGCTTGCTGCATTTCCCAAGGATCTCAAGCATGTGTACAAGAACTACCCTCTCCCATTCCATCAACGCGCTTTGCCAGCAGCAAAGGCGGCCCTTGCTGCTCGAGAACAGGGCAAATTTTGGGAGATGCATGATTTGCTATTTCAGGATCAAAAAAAGCTGGAGGATGCTGATTTCATGGAATACGCCAAACAGCTTGGACTGAACCTGAAGAAATTCGAGGAAGACTACAAAGGAGACAAGGTCCAAAAGCAGATCGATGAAGACCTCAAAGACGTTGCTTCTGCAGAGGTGAGAGGCACACCCACTCTCTTTCTCAATGGCAAACGGGTTCAAGATAGGTCGGTGGAAGCGATGAAGCAGACGATAGAGAAGATTCTTTCGGGCAAGGAAGAAAAGCCAGCTTCATGATAACCAGTAACCTCTGCTGTTGTCTGTATTTGTCTGGTGACCCCTCTCGTTGAGCAGCTGTGGCTCTGTGGGAAACAATGACCACGCCGTGCCTCCCACAGGGGTCTCGTTGTTCATTCCTAAAACCTTTGGCCACCTACCCGTCGGATGTTCAGAAAGGGAATTGGACGGCGATGTTCATAAGCCAGAAGTGCCTCATACACGATGCACAAATGACAGGGAACCTGCGCGCTGAGTAGAAGGGAAACAGTTATATGGCGTTGGTCATCAAGGTACTTATTTGCCTCTTTGTTGTCTATGCAGCCTACTTCTTTTTGGGCATGGTATGGAAAAGGCTTTACTATTTTGAGCCCGGCTATGACCAAGTACATTTTGTAGCCACAGAAGACGGGTGGAAGCTAGCACTCCATCGATACAGTCCGAAGACGCCCGGATCACGGGCATACCCTGTTATCCTGTGCCATGGTCTTGGGGCGAATCGGTATAATTTTGACCTTGGTCCTCGTGCATCACTGGCCCGATTCCTTCAGTCCGAGGGATACGACGTATGGATCCTGGAGTTGAGGGGCAGAGGTCATAGCGCTCGGCCGAGGCTTTTTACGAGATATCGCAGGAGCCTGTGGGGGTTCGATGATTATGTGAGAAAAGATATGCCGGCAGCTATCGGTTATGTCCGTACGATAACGGGATCTGCCAAAGTGCACTGGATAGGGCACAGTATGGGAGGATTTGCACTTTATGCGTACCTTCAAGGTCAAGGAGCTCATGAAGTTGCTTCAGGAGTTGCTATTGGTTCGCCTGGTTTCTTCCGTCCTCCAGATGCTTTCCCTTCTTTGCTACGCGTGATGAGGATCCTGGGTGTGTTTCCCAGACTCCACGTGGAGTTCTTGAGTTCTGGAATTGCTCCTCTCCTCGGTACAGGAAAGGCGCCTCTGACGCGAATTGCAGTGAATCCGGACAATGTGGACAGGACCATTTTGACCAGGGCAATCTGCTATCTTGTTTCAGATATACATAAAGGCGAGCTCAATCAGATCCGTGGCTGGATGGAGAAAGGCGATTTTGCCACCTCTGATGGCACTTATAGTTACCAAGCCAACTATACCTGTATACGAAATCCTTTGCTCCTTATAGCAGGCGCTGCTGACCGTCTTGCGAACGTGCAATCCATACTGTTCGTGTATGAGCGCGTTGCATCGTCCATGAAACGGCTCCTGATTCTGGGCCGCGCCTCTGGGTATTCGAATGATTACGGACATGGAGATCTTCTCATAGGCAAGGCATGCCGTGAGGAGGTATACCCGCTCATAGCTCAGTGGTTAGAAGAGACAGAAAGGCTCGAGCAGCGAGCGTGAGCACGAGGGTTTCTCCTCCCCATGCAAGACCCAGAGGTCTGTTGCGTCGGAGGAGCCCGTGCTAGAGTCCTTCGGCTGCAAGCGACTCTACGAGTTCCTTTTGGCGCCTGCTCAGCGAACTCGGTATCCGGACTTTAATAACAACATACATGTCACCGCGACTGCCGCTCTGCAAGTGCGGTATCCCTACACCGCGCAAGCGGATCTTTGCACCGCTTTGGGTACCTGCAGGCACCCTTATTTTCCGAACGCCGTTGAGAAGTGTGGGTACTTCAATCGAGGTACCCAGGAGGGCCTCACTGAGCTTGATCTCTTTTTCTATGTATATGTCATCATCCTGCCTCTTAAATAGAGGATGCTCGCGCACATGCACCACGAGGTAGAGGTCTCCTGGTGGGCCACCGAAGGGAGATGGCTCTCCCTTGTGGGCAAGTCTCAGTTTTTTGCCATCAGATATGCCTGCTGGAATCTTGACAGTAATGGTATCCCTGTGAGAGCCCCTCGTGGTGGTGATCTCTTTTGTTGTACCTCGTGCTGCTTCTTCTAGAGATATGGATAGCTCGGCGGTCACATCCTGACCCCGGGCCTGGGTAGGCTCTCTGGTACCAAACTGACTCCCATGTCCAAAGATATCTTCAAAGCCATACCCCATGCTCTCGAATGGGCTCCGGGCCTGATTCCGTGAAGTCCGGCGTTGGCGGCCTCGTTTGCCAAAGAGGTTGAAAAATATGTCATCGGTAGTGAATCCAAAATCCTTGAGAATGTCCCCGATATCAAAGCCTCTGAAGATATCCTCTTGAGAGTAACGCTGACGAAAGCCTGTCGAGCCAAACATATCGTACTGTTTTCTTTTTTCAGGATCGCTCAAGACTGCATATGCTTCGTTAATCGATTTGAATTTCTCTTCTGCCTCCTTGCTCCCTTTGTTGCGGTCCGGATGATATTTGAGTGCAAGTTGTCTATACTTTTTCTTGATCTCATCTAACGTTGCATTCTTATCCACACCGAGAATCTTGTAGTAATCAGTCTCTTGTGCCATAGCTGCACACCACCTCCCTGGAACAAAGAAGCGGTCAATCGACAACTGCGACTTTTAGATAAAGATCACCTACTGACGCGCATCCGGCCGCTTTGTTTCCTTTCTGCTGGAGTCTCAGCCGTGTTCCTGGCCTGACCCCTTGAGGAATCTTCACCTTGAGGCGTACCCATGTTCCATCACGCATAAGTGAAACTGTAATCGTGTTGCCTTCCTTGAGATCGCTTCTTGCCAGAGGAAGAACGATCTCCACATCCCCAGGCCGCCGAAAGGATCGCTTGCGAGCAAAAGGAAATGTCCTGCTCAATCCAAAAGGGAGCAGTGTTGACAACGATGACATTGCTGTTTGTGCTGCTTTGAAAGGCAGCGTGGAAATAGAGCGTATCCATGTACTCTTTGTGGTAAAGCCCTGTGCGATCCAGGTATCTATATAGGTCTTCTTTTGTCTCCATACGGCCAAGTACTCTCCGAGTACCTTATAGAAATGGGTGACAACAGCAGGAAACTCTGCATCCAAAAAGAGTTTTTCAATGAGGTGTTCATGGATTCCCGCATGAGTGAAATTGAATACGTCCGCCGGTATGAGCTGACGGTACAGGTCATATCGAATCCGTCGTTTGGGATTGCCCAAGATCGAGTAAGCGTAATTTACGTCCTTGAATCGCTCCTCAGCCTCCCGTATGCCGGGGTTCCTGTCGGGATGGTACATCAGAGCCAACGTGCGGAATGCACGCTTTATTTCTTCCTCAGAAGCAGTTGGCTTGACACCCAATGTCTCATAGAGATCGTGGCGCATTGGCTGCTCGCTTGCTCAGGTTGGTAAGAAATAGCGCATGTGCTGTACGATTAAATGTAAACCTAGATGGTGCTCGTTTCAAGGGGAGGGGTACTACCCGTACTACATGTGCCTTTGAGGGTGGGTACTGATGGTACCCCTTCTTGTTGCCTTTTCTCCTGCGGTCTGTTATAGAGGATGCTTCGGTAGGCAGGTGCGTGGATAGCTACGTGATAGTACAGCATACTGCAGCTAAAGGAGGAGGTACATGAGACGAAGCGCATTTGAAATAGCCCTATGCATTCTGTTCATCGTCTTTACTGCTTCATGTAGCAGGAAGGGACCTGAGGATAAGACCGTTGGGAGTCGCTCCGAGGGAGCGGATACCAGCAAGAAGGCTGTGCTTGCCAAGGTTGGCGACAAGGTGATAACCGTGGCAGACTTCGAAGCAGAGCTTGAGGCGCTTCCCGAGTTCACCCGCAGTAAACTCACGACGAAAGAGGCCAAACGCAAGCAGCTCGACAAGATGATTGATGAGATGTTACTCATGCAAGAGGCTGAACGAAGAGGCCTTAGTAACGATCCTGACATTCAAAAGAAGCTGGAGAATTATCGAAAACGCATGATCACTGAAAAGCTCTACCAAGCTGCCGCACAGACAGAGACCCCTGTCAGCGAGGAGGAGATAAAGAAATACTACGAGGAACACAAAGATCAATTTGAGGAAAAGGAAAAGATACGAGTGAGTCAGGTAATGGTTATGATCCCTCCCAATGCCGGTCCAGAAAAAGAAAAAGAAGCAAAGGCCAAGATTGAAGAGGCCTTGAAGCGGGCAAAAAAGGGAGAGGATTTTTCAAAATTGGCCCAGGAATATGCCGAGGGAAGCCCCATGGGAGGCAGAGGCGGAGACCTTGGATATATCACAAGAGGCAGAATGATGCCTGAATTCGAAACTGCTGCGTTCTCGCTCAAGAACATTGGGGATATAAGCGACGTGGTAAAAACGCAGTTCGGCTACCACATTATCAAGTTGACTGATCGAAAGCCCGCTCACACCCAGACCTTGGAAGAGGTACGGGACCGTATCGTGCGTCAGATCGAAGCCCAACGAAGACGGGATATGAGGCAAGAGTTGCCTCAAGAGCTACGTAAGAAGGTTGCCATACACATTAACGAAGAACTCTTGAAGGATGAGCCCGGCGGCGCACGGCCAGAATCCGAGTCCCCTGGAACAGGACCAGATCTCGGTGGCGTGTCAGTACCATCTCCGCAAGGTGCTCAGCCAGGGGCCGAGCTCCAACCCAAACCAACTCCTGCACCGCAGAATGCGCCTGACGCCAGGCCGTGACCAGTCGCTCGACATCGAGCACCATTGGTATGGTTCCACGCAGGGGTAGACGTCAAGACGGTAGGCGAGAAAGGAGATCAGGGATACTTATCTCTGCGTCTGGGATTTCTTGTGCCAGATATTGCTTGAGTTTTTTCAGAAGGCGGTTTTCCAGCTGCCGTGTTCGCTCCTTGGTAATACCAAATGCTTCTCCTAATTCTTGAAGGGTCTTGGGCTTTTCTGCGAGCAGCCGCTCATTGAAGATGATGCGTTCCCTTTTTGAAAGTCCCTGGCCAAAGGCCTTCAGCTTTGCAGATACGAGGGCCCGAAGTTCTTCGTTTGCCAATACATCGTCCATAGGCTCTGTAGGGGCTGGCAAAAGATCCCGTGCAGTTGAGGAGGAATCTTCTCGCAGCGGTTTTTCAAGGGAGACTTCCCATGAGCCTAGACGCTGATCCATTTGGATGACGTCTTTCTCGCTTACATTGAGTTTATCAGCGATGAGTTTAGGACCAGGATCGTACCCGAGGTGATGGAGGCGTTCTTTTTCCTTGTAAAGGTTATAAAAAAGCTTTCGTTCTGCTTGCGTTTTCCCAATCTTGACCAACCTCCAATTATCAAGAATGAATTTCAAAATGTAGGCCTTTATCCAGAAAGATGCGTAGGACGTCAAACGTATCCCCTTGTAGGGATTGAATTTCTTGACAGCCTGCATGAGTCCTAAATTTCCTTCTTGAATGAGATCGAGGAGGTTGTTCATCCATGCTCGCTGGAACTCGAGCGCGGTCTTGACCACGAGTCGTAAATTCGACGTAACTAGCGTGTAGGCAGCCTCTCGGTCTCCGGTCTCGTAGTATCGTACTGCAAGCTCGTGCTCTTCTTCAGGCGAAAGCAGGGGATACCGGCTGATTTGGGACAAATACAATTGTAGTGTACTGGGTCGGATAAGGGCCGTTTGTTCATGAGTGGCCGTATCCTCGACGTCAGCAAGTTCCTCTGCCAGGTCGATATACCCCTGGGACTCAGAGGCGTTCGAGAGTTTGTGCTGTTTCCTTTTCATCTGGGCACCCTTAGGGCCAAGCAAAAGGGGCTTGAGAAGTAGATCCTGGGATGACAAGTGAAGCTGCAGGGGTTACGCCACCTTCAGTATAATAAAGTCTCGACCACTTTGCTAGTGCAGGTCAGTGAGCTCTCTTGTGTTGCAGAGTCCTTGCTCGACGCTAGCAAAGAAAATTGACCCGAAGGCATGGCTCGGCTAGAATTCTCTATCCTTTTGACATAGGAAGCGCCAGGTGCCATCGACCCTGCGATCGATACAATAGCTAGGCTGCAACAGTCAATGGACAGTGCTGAGAAACAAAAAGAAAGCGTCTTCTATCTCCGCTTCTGGCATGCTGCCGTGCTTGCGTTTCTGGTGCTCGGCCTTGTGGCGGGTGCGTTTTATTTTGGCGTACTGGTGGGAAGGATTCAGGAGGGATCGTATCAAGATCTTGCAATGCACAAAGATGAGCATCTCTGGAACAGCCGTGACGAGCTACCACTGAGCTTTTATGAAGAGCTCGAAAAACACGGACACGTGGCAGCGGGGAGACCCGACGTTTCTAGAGGATCGCAGCCTGCCGGTGGACGTGATCCCACAGGGCTCGAGGGAAAGAAGGAGCAAGGCGGTGCATCTGGAAAACAGGGACAGTCACCAGGAGGTCAAGCTCGTGACAAAGTACCACAAAGTGGACCGCAGGCAGGTGGCTTTTTTGTCCAGGTCGCTTCATTCAAGGAGAAGGCAAAGGCCGAGGTTGCTGCTCAGAATTTAAGGAAAAACGGCTTCAGCGTGAGGATACAGAGTGCAGACCTCAAGGAAAAAGGCATATGGTATCGAGTAGAGATTGGCCCTTTTGCCTCAGAAGAGGAGGTCCAAAAGGCAAAAGGCCGACTGCGGAACGTGGACGCTACGCTCTCACAAGGGCCTACATGATCTCCAAGTGGGGAAAGCCTCATGCATAAGATCGTACCGACGTTCGAAGAATTCCGTCTCTTGGCCAAAAAGGGAAACCTTATTCCGGTCTGCTCTGACCTCCTGGCTGACATGGATACCCCTGTGTCTGCGTATGTAAAGCTAAGAACACCTGGACACGGGTGTTTGCTCGAGAGTGTTGAAGGGGGAGAGAAATGGGCTCGATATAGTTTTCTGGGTACAGGGGCAACAACGATCTTTAGGAGCAAGGGAAAATATGTGGAGATTGTGGACCAGGGGAAACAACCTACCTACTACGAAGTAGAGAATCCCTTGGAACTCGTGCGAGAGCTAATGAAGCGGTACCGACCAGTCGTGCCAGTGCCTGTCCCAAGATTCTACGGTGGTGCAGTAGGCTATATCAGTTACGATACCGTACGGTTCTTTGAGCGGCTACCGAGCTGTGCTCAGGATACGCTCGGCGTGTGGGATATTTATTTAGTGATCTATGAGAACTTCATTATTTTCGACAATGTAGAGCACACCATCAAGATAGTATCGTCGTGTTTCTTGCCAAATTATTCTTCGCTACGGCGGGCGTATGAAGATGCGTGTCACAAAATCGAACAGGTCGTAACTAAGCTCAGGCAGCCGTTTTCCCCAGATGGTGACCTGGATGGTGACCAGTTCCAGAAGAAGACGCGGAACAAGCTCCTGATTTACTCGAGCATGTCCAAAAGCAGGTTTCTCAAAGCGGTGCGCCAGGCAAAGCGATATGTGCGCAAGGGCGATGTGATCCAGATTGTACTGAGTCAGAGACTTTCAGTAAAAGAGCAGGTTCCTCCATTCCACCTGTACCGATCTCTTCGCGTAATCAATCCTTCGCCATATATGTTTTTTCTCCAATATCCGGACTATGCCCTTATCGGCGCATCGCCCGAGGTACTTGTTCGGCTTGAAGGCCGCACGGTCGAGGTGAGGCCTATTGCAGGTACTCGAGCGAGGGGAAGGGATCCACGTGAAGACGAACGATTGGAAGCACAACTGCGGAAGGACGAGAAAGAAAAGGCCGAACATATCATGCTGGTAGATCTGGGAAGAAACGATATAGGCAGAGTGGCAGTGAAGGGGAGTGTCGTCGTCGATGAGTTCATGAAGGTCGAGCGCTATTCTCACGTGATGCACCTGGTTTCACATGTGCGGGGGATACTCACGCAGGGACGGGATTGTTTCGATGCTTTGCGTGCTTGCTTTCCGGCTGGGACGCTCACAGGAGCTCCAAAAATACGCGCTATGGAAATTATCGAGGCATTAGAACCGTACAGGAGGGGGCCGTACGGAGGCGCAGTCGGGTATTTTGGATTTTCAGGCAATATGGACATGGCGATTACCATCCGCACTATCGTGGCAACTGCAGATACACTTTATTTCCAGGTTGGGGCTGGTATTGTTGCTGATTCAGTGCCAGAGCGCGAATACCAGGAGTGTATCAACAAGGCAAAAGCCGTTATCAAGGCGATTCAGATGGCTCGAAAAGGGCTTTCTACTGACAAACAGTGGGAAACGGACGTGGTATATGATTTTGATGATCGATAATTACGATTCTTTTACCTACAACCTAGTCCAGTACCTCCTCGAACTGGGGGAAGGGGTACAGGTATACCGAAACGACGCTATCGATGTGAGAGAGGTCGAGAGAAGACATCCTCAATACATCGTGATTTCTCCAGGGCCTGGTATGCCGCACGATGCGGGGATTTGTGTGGAGCTCATACGTAAGATATCCGGGAGGATTCCTATTCTAGGAGTCTGCCTCGGTCATCAAGCCATTGGGGCTGCCTTTGGAGCGCGCATCGTGCCAGCTCGACGTCTCATGCATGGCAAGGTTTCCAAGATTACTCACGATGGCAAAACGATATATCACGATATCGAGAATCCCTTTGAAGCAACCCGATATCATTCGCTTGTGATCGATCGAAACGATCTTCCCTCCTGTTTGACCGTTACTGCTGTGTCCGAGGAAGGAGAGATCATGGGGATTCGGCATACTCGTCTAGCTGTAGAAGGTGTACAGTTCCATCCCGAGTCAATACTTACGACCTGTGGTAAGAAACTGCTTGGTAATTTCCTACACTATTACGCTCGAACCAGGAGGACAAGATAAATTTCATGGCTCGTGAATCAAGAAGCCAGGGGTTGCCTTTCCACGACAGTGATCAGCAGCGCCTGTTCGATTTTCAGAGAATGAAGCGCCTGCCACCCTATGTCTTTGGTATTGTGGACTCGATGAAAATGGAAGCAAGGCGAAGGGGCGAGGATATTATCGACCTGGGGATGGGAAATCCGGATCAAGGTGCTCCTCAACATGTCGTAGATAAGTTGGCAGAGTCGGTCTATAACCCGCGTACCCACCGCTATTCTGCTTCACGTGGGATTTACCGATTGAGGGAGGCGATTACCGATTGGTATAAAACCAGGTACCATGTGGAACTCGATCCTGAGACAGAAGCCATTGTCACTATAGGTGCAAAGGAAGGTTTCTCTCATCTGGTACTTGCCATAGTAGGGCACGGCGATGCGGTATTGGTCCCCAACCCTACGTATCCGATTCATATGTACGCAGTGGTCATTGCTGGCGGTGACGTACGAAGTGTTCCTATCGGGCCTGAAAAGGATTTTTTCGGAGAATTGTACAAGGCAGTCAAGGATACCTGGCCTCGTCCAAAGATGATGGTGCTCAGTTTCCCACACAACCCGACCACGCAGGTTGTTGAAAAGGAATTTTTCGAACAGATTGTCGATTTCGCCATAGACCACAAGATCCTCATTGTGCACGATCTCGCGTATGCTGATCTCTGTTTCGATGGATACAGGGCGCCGAGCCTCCTTCAAGTGCCTGAAGCAAAGTCTATTGGTGTCGAGATTTTCTCTATGTCCAAGAGTTACAACATGCCCGGATGGAGAGTAGGATTTATCGTTGGAAACAGGCACATGATTGGCGCGTTGGCACGACTGAAGAGCTATTTCGATTACGGGATCTTTACGCCTATTCAGATTGCTGCCATTGTGGCGCTCAAGGGGCCCCAGGACTGTGTCCAAGAAGTCGTACAGACGTACCGTGCAAGGCGAGATGTACTAGTAGAAGGCCTAGCACGTGCAGGATGGTACGTTGAGAAGCCAAAAGGGACCATGTTCGTCTGGGCAAAGATCCCGGAGCCCTATTCGACCATGGGTTCTGTTGAGTTCTGCAAGAAGCTGCTCAGAGAGGCTAAGGTCGCAGTAGCTCCAGGGGTTGGCTTTGGCGAATATGGTGAGGGATATGTACGCTTTGCGCTCGTGGAAAACGAGTTACGCATTCAGCAGGCAGTCAGAGGCATTCGATCGGTTTTGCACACATCAGGTTAATGGTTTCAGGGAGGAGGCCAACAGTGCAAACCATTAATGTAGGGCTGGTGGGATTCGGTACCGTTGGCACAGGGGTGGCGAAGATTCTTACCGAGGCAGGGCCAGCGCTTGAACGAAGGGCTGGGGCCAAGATCAGGCTAAAACGCATTGCTGATATCGATCTTTCCAGGGATCGCGGTGTTCGTCTCGACAAAGACACCATCATGACGACCGACGCAAAAGAGATCCTGGACGATAAAGATATCCATGTGGTCATCGAACTCATTGGCGGAAAGGAGCCTGCGAAAAGTATCCTCCTTGAGGCAATGAGAGGCAAGAAACACGTCATTACGGCGAACAAGGCGCTTCTGGCTTCGGATGGACTCGAGCTGTTCGAGACAGCGGTCCGTCAGGATGTAGAAATCGGTTTTGAAGCTGCGGTTGCTGGAGGCATACCTATCATTCGGGCGCTGAGGGAAGGATTGGTTGGCAACAGCATCTTGTCCATCCGGGGTATCGTCAACGGAACGGCTAATTATATTCTGAGCACAATGAGCGAGGGAGGCGGCGAGTTCGAAGAGGTACTCTCGCAGGCTATACAGAAAGGATACGCAGAAGCCGATCCCGCGCTGGATATAGATGGGTACGACAGTGCCCACAAGCTTTCCATCTTGGCCGCCCTGGCCTATGGAGTGCGTGTGCCTCCAGAATCCATTTTTACGGAGGGAATACGGAAGATTACTTCTATGGACATTCACTACGCCAGAGACCTTGGATATACCATCAAGCTGCTTGCGTTGTCCAAAAAAAGTGGCGGAGGACTGGAGGTACGGGTGCATCCCACGATGATCCCCTCGAATCACCTGCTCGCATCTGTGGGTCATGTGTACAATGCGATTTACCTTACCGGTGATCATGTTGGTCCTGTGATGTTCTATGGCAAGGGCGCAGGGATGATGCCCACAGCGAGCGCAGTGGTCAGTGACATCATCGATATCGCACGGGGTATGACGAAGTCCTGTGGTCGAAGGATGCCTCCTTTAGGATTTTATGGGTTCTCAGCCGACGAGTTAGCTGTCAATCCGATAAGCGATCTTGTGACCAAATACTACATTCGGTTTCCTGTTGTAGATAAGCCAGGGGTCTTGTCCATGATTTCGGGCGCATTGGGAAGGCATGGCATCTCGATCCATTCTGTAATTCAGGAGGGTAGGCAAAACAGCGGACCTGTGCACATCATTATGCTCACCCATGAGTCGAGGGAAAAGGACTTGGTAGCTGCCTTGGGAGAGATCAACCAAATGGATGTTGTGCTGGACACGTGCTTTTTTCTTCGCATCGAGGATTTTTCCGATACTGTCCAGGGATGACCGAACAAATGTGGGATTATGTGATCGTTGGTGCGACGATTCCAGGCCTGGCCCTTGGAGCACTGTTGGCTCGAAAGGGGCACACGGTCATCGTGGTAGAGCGCAAGGACCGACCAGGTGGTCGTGCGGCAGTGTGGAAGAGAGGTGGCTACACGTCGCTCACCGGGATTCAGCGGGTACGGTACGGCCGACATAGCGTGTTGACACGAATCTGCAGAGTACTGGGCATGGATCTCAGTCTCACAGCAATTGACAATATCTGGGTCGTAGATCTCGAGGGTCACGTCAGCAAGGCACCGCTGAGTTATGGCGACTGTATTACCACAGAACTTTTTTCCTTGCTGGATAGGATTCGAGCATTGAACATATTGAGACACATAAAAAGGAGCTCGCATCTCGAGGAGTATGACGACGTCACGCTTGAGGAATGGTATATCAAGAACGGAGTGGGCAGTGCGCTCCAAACCTACTTATCTCTTTTGGCATGTGAGGCGACCAATTGCAACTCGGTCGAAAAGATTTCTTCAGGACAGTTTCTGTTGAGCCTTCAGAAGGTGCTGCGTACCGGAAGCTATCTTGGATATCCGCGATGGGGATGGCAGCCTATCATTCAACTATTCCAGAGAGAGATCTCCCGTAGAGGAAAGGTCCTGTGGAACTGTACGGTCACGTCCATTGCGGTCTCAGGAGGGAGGGTGCGCGGTATCGAGACAGAAGCAGGATTTTTTTCTGCTCGTCATGTGGTGAGTGCGCTTCCGTGCCAGCAGCTATTTAGCATACTTTCTCCCGAGTTGACCCAGAGGGAATTTGTAGCGCTGTGTAGAACCCGCAGGCCCTCGGCCGGTATCATTATAGATTTTGCCTTTCGACACCGGCTAACCAAGGATAGAGGGCTCTGGTGTTTTGTGGATCCATTCTGTTATGGAACCTTTCTGTCGAATATTTGTCACCGACACGCCCCACCCGGTAAGCAGCTTGCCACGTTTGTATGTCCTTGCTCGGTAGAAGAAGGGAGCCAGCCGGAAACGACGCATGCCTTTGAGACCAAGATCGAACAACAGCTCAGGCATGCCTTTAGAGATTTTGAAGGGTCCCTTGAATGGAAGCGATGTCGAGTGGTCAAGATGCTCGATAGCGTCGAACTGAGTATTTCCCAAAGAGATAAGGATAGGCCGGGTTACCGTGTGCCAAATGTTGAGGGCCTCTACCTCGTAGGCGATTCGACTGCTGCTGGGGGAGTGACCGGAGAGCTCGAGTACGAATCTGTCGTTGGGTGCTATGCAAGGATGACCGGAGAACTGATCTAGCCTACGTTGGCTGTCACCCGTGCGTTCGTTACCCCTCCGGGGGTGTCCCGTTGCAGAACAGGCAAGAGCTACCAGGGCCTGTTGTTGAACAGTATGAATGTTGACTGACCTCATGCACACGTTGTGTAGCTAAGAGGCTTTGCCATATGAAAAAGTGGTCAGAGAGATCTGCTACCGTAGGAGGAGCTCTCCTGGAAGTGACAGTGGTTTTTCTGATTGCCCTTGGAGTGTGCAAGCTCGTGTACCACTTCCGTTATGTGCCTTTGCTAAGCCAGAGTATGGTGGTAATTGTCGCTGCGGTGTTTCTCTACCTTCCCCTCGGCATGATACTTGTGGCCAGAAGGAGCCCTGAAGCGTACGGGATGACCGTGCGTGACGTGGGCCGCTCCTTTAAGGTTGCGCTAGCTACTTCGCTCTGTATTTTGCCGGCCTTTGTGCTTGTATACTCAGTGTACCAAACGGTGTATCTTCATCAGCCCGTACGATTCACAGTTAATATGGCATGGATTTCCACCTTGCTATTTCATCTCTTTTGTGTCGCATTTCCAGAAGAGATCTTTTACAGAGGCTACATGCAATCACGACTCAATGAGGTGTACGCTAAAAAGTATACATTTCTCGGCGTCCGTTTCGGGTTTGGTCTCCTGTATACTGCTTTCCTGTTTGCACTGGGGCATTATGTGATCGCCTACCAGGTGCCGACCCTGGCGACCTTTTTCCCTGGCTTGGTGTTTGGGTGGCTCCGTGAAAAGACAGGAACTGTTGTTGCCTCAATCCTGTTTCATGCCCTTTGCAACGGTGTTATAGTGCTGGTGCGCTGACCAAAGGGGATCCTGTCCTGGTGTTGTAAGCAGGGGCACTAGTGTGAAGATACTTCTTTTTAAACCAAAAGGGGTGAGCGACTCCATTACACCCGTGCTTGGTTTGGGATCTCTGGCTTGCACATTCAGGCGATCCCATGAAGTTACGCTGATCCACGGTATCAAAGAACATATAGGGCCAGAACGATTCAGACGCCTGCTTTACGAACTGACACCGGATCTCGTCGGGTTGCAAGTCTATACCCACGATTTGGCTGTGCTCCCAGCATATCTAGACGTCATCAAGAATACGTTGCCTGACGCATATGTAACGCTCGGAGGTCCTCACCCCTCAGCAGTTCCACGTGCTGCCTTCGAACTGCTTGAAGGACTCAATGGATTCATCATCAAGGGAGAGGCGGATGAGAGCTTTCGCCACCTCGTTACGTGGTGTGCTGGAGATGCCTCGGCGGTTCCCGTGGAAGACATCTCAGGACTTGTATGGAAGCAAGGGGAGATGATCCGGCAAAATCCCGTACGCTGGATTGAGGATCTTGACAGCATACCGTTTCCTGCGTGGGACCTCATTCGTCCAGAACGGTTTCCTCCTTCCCCTCACGCAGCCTTTTATAAGGGGTTTCCGGTTGCGCCGATGATAGCTTCTCGTGGATGTCCATATCAGTGTGTCTACTGTGCCGGGTCAATAACGATGGGCAAGTCCGTCCGATATCGTAGCGTACAGAACGTACTTGAAGAAATTTCCCTGTTACTTGATGTAT
>FWPV01007001.1_pt1 | contig 20971 bp, 32 predicted proteins | sample 2228371 | NCBI WGS metagenome assembly FWPV01 (sample SAMEA103939776, study PRJEB20133) | metagenome | reverse complement strand
GGTCCGGCTGAATTTTCTACCATCCACTTTGTGTCTCATCTCTGCCTCATTCTTCACCGGACTCGGAGGAATCTTCCTCCACCGATACCGTCTTCTTCTGGCGCCGCTTCTTTTCCTTGGGCTCCGTTATCAAAGGGATGCCGAGCTTTTCCAGAGCTGTCCGTACTTCCTCTCTGGACTTCACCCCAAAACCGGGCAGCGAGGTCAGTTTGTCCACTCCTTTCTCCAGCACCTGCCCTACAGTGGTGATGCCAGCCCTCCTCAAGCTGTTGTAGGTGTGGGTGGAAAGCGGCAACTGGTCCAGGGGCATAAGGTACTGCTCCGGAGGGATAATGCGCTGCCAGACCACCTCTGCCCCCTCCTCCACAGCCATCTTCACCAGCTCGCGGAAGCAGTTGAACTGCTCCACCAGTATGGCAGCGCTCTGGGTCAAAGCCTCGAGGGGGGACAATGTCCCGTCCGTCCATATCTCCAGTGTCAGTTTCTCCAGCGTGCTCCCTTCCCTGGCACTGCTGGGCTCCACAGAAAAATTTGCCCTCCGCACCGGTGAGAAAATGGCGTCTATCGGAATGGCACCGGCGGGAAGGTTATCGCTGGACCTTGCCGGGACATACCCCCTGCCGACCTCGATGTTGAAATCGACCATCAACCTGGCCTCGGCGGCGTCCAGGGTGGCTAAATGTAGCTCGGGGTTGGCAACTTCGAACCCGGCAGGTACCTGAATATCCCCGGCGCATATCTTCCCTTCGCCCTCCACCTCCAGCCTGGCCCTGCCGCTTGTCTGCACGGAGTGACGAAAACGGATTGCTTTGACGTTGAGCAGGAACTCGATGACATCCTCTTTCATGTGTGGTATGGTGGAGAACTCATGCTGGACACCCTCTATCCAGACCCAGGTGACAGCCGCGCCAGACAACGAACTTAACAGTACCCTGCGCAAGCTGTTCCCCAAGGTGATGCCGAAGCCCTTCTCCACCGGCTCGGCGACAAAACGTCCGTATGTGTCAGTGCTCTCCACGCACTCTACTTTTGGCAATGCTAACTCTACCACGGCAGCTCCCTGACCTAGCGCGAGTAGTACTCAACGATCGACTTTACATCAAACTTCGCCTGTATATCTTCACCGGCCGGCAGGCTGATTACCTTACCGGTGAGCTTCTGTTTGTCCAGCGACAACCAGGCGGGGACGACCGCATCCCCGGCGGTCTGCGCCACCATCTTATAGTATTCGCTCTTCTTGCTGGGCTCCCGCCAGGCAATGACATCGCCGGGCTTCACCAGATAGGAGGGGATATTGGTCTTCCGCCCATTCACCAGAATATGGCCGTGACGCACCACCTGTCTTGCCTGCGCTCTGGAGCTGGCAAAGCCGAGGCGGTAGACCACGTTGTCAAGACGTCTTTCCAGCAGGACGAGCAGGTTCTCACCGGTGACACCCGGGAGCCTCTCAGCTTCGGCGAAAAACTTTCGAAACTGGCGCTCCAAAAGCCCGTAAGTATACCGTGCTTTCTGCTTCTCCATCAATTGCAGACCGCGCTCTGACCTCCTGGGACGCCGTTTCGCCGTGGCATTGTAGCCCGGCGGTACACTGCGACGTTCAACGGCACACTTGGAAGTATAGCACCTGTCACCTTTGAGCATTAGCTTGTCGCCAACACGACGACACAGCCGACAGGCGGCACCGGTATAGCGTGCCATATCTAGACTCGCCTCCTTTTACGGGGCCGACAGCCATTGTGCGGCACCGGTGTCACATCCTTGATCGCAGTCACCATGATCCCGGACGCCTGGATAGCACGGATCGCGGCCTCACGTCCACTGCCAGGGCCCTTCACCAGCACCTCCACCTGCCGCAGACCGTTTTCCCTGGCCTTCTGGGCAGCCTGCTGCGCTGCCAGCTGGGCTGCATACGGTGTGCCTTTCCTCGACCCCTTGAACCCCGCTGTACCCGAGCTGCTCCAGGCTACGACATTCCCCTTGGCATCGGTCATGGTCACAATGGTATTGTTGAACGTGGACTGAATGTAGGCCTTACCTTCACCTACCTGTTTTCGCTCTCTTCTCCTACCGCTGCTCTTACCTTTTCCGGGCATGATTATCTACTCCCTTACTTCTTTGCCAGACCGCGCCTCTGCCCGCGGCCAGCCACCGTCTTTCGCGGCCCTCGCTTGGTGCGGGCATTGGTACGTGTCCGCTGTCCATGTACCGGCAGGCCACGGCGGTGCCTGATACCGCGGTAACAGCCGATTTCGATGAGCCTCTTGATATTAAGGTTCACCTCCTTGCGCAGCTCACCCTCGACCGTATACTCCCGGTCGATGATCTCGCGTATACGGCTGAGCTCTTGCTCCTTAAGGTCTTTTACCTTGGTATCGGGGCTGACACCAGCAGCCTGCAGCACCTTGCGGCTCACGGTGGGCCCTATGCCGTGAATGTACTGCAGCGAGACATAGACCTTCTTTTCATTGGGTATATCGACGCCAGCGATTCGTGCCATCTTTCACCAGCTCCTCTTTTTATCCCTGCCTCTGCTTATGCTTCGGGTTCTCACAGATGACGCGTACCACCCCGTGGCGCCGGATAATTTTGCACTTGGCGCAGCGCCGTTTCACCGATGATCTCACTTTCATATCCACTCACCAACGTTCAACAGTCAAAAAACCTTTAAATAATATACTTTATTTCCACTTATGTCAAAATGTCAATGGAAACAGCCTCACTTCAGTCTGTAAGTTATCCGCCCCCGCGACAGGTCATATGGGGAGAGCTCCACCAGCACCCTGTCCTGTGGTAGTATGCGGACATAGTATTTCCGCATCTTCCCCGAGACATGTGCTAAGACCACATGTCCGTTGGGCAACTGCACCCGAAAGGTGGCATTCGGTAACGACTCGATCACCACTCCTTCGACCTCTATGCTCTCTTTCTTAGGCATACAAAACAATTATACCAGAGTAAGTATTTCCGCCTCATCATCTGTGATTACAATGGTGTGCTCAAAATGGGCTGCCAGGCTGCCGTCAGCGGTAAGCACCGTCCAGCGGTTGGGGGCAACCTTCGTTCGCCAGTCACCGGCGGTAACCATCGGCTCCACCGCCAGCGTCATCCCCTTTTGAAGCAGAGGGCCCTCCCCGGGCAAGCCGAAATTGGGCACCAGCGGGTCCTCATGCAGGTCGCGGCCTATCCCGTGTCCGGAATACTCACGCACCACCGAAAACCCCCTTCCTTCGACATAGCTCTGAATCGCCGCTGAGATATCCCCCAAATGGCCACCACAGCGCGCCACCTTTATCCCCGCCATCAGGGCGGTCCTGGTCACGCTCACAAGCTCTTCGGCCAGCGCACTGATCCTGCCCACACCCACAGTAATAGCAGCATCGCCGTGGAAACCGCTGACTATGGCACCGAAATCTAACGACACAATATCACCTTCTCTGAGCTCCCGCTCGTCCGGTATGCCGTGCACGACCTCGTCGTTCACCGAGACGCAGAGGTGTGCCGGGAACCCCCGGTATCCCTTGAACGAAGCTCTGGCTCCGTGCTTCCTCACTTCTCTCATGGCTACCATATCAAGATGGCGCGTGGTCACGCCGGGCTTTATCTCTTCCTTCAGTCTCTCCAGCACCGCAGCTACTACCCTGCCGGCCTGACGCATATGGGCTATCTCCTGGGACGACTTGATGATTATCACGGTCTTCCATGTTCCGCTACTTCTTGCTGACAGCAGTGATTATCGCTTCAGCCACGTCCTCAATGCCACCCTGACCATTCACCCGTACCAGCTTGCGCTGGGCCTGATAGTAGTCCAGGAGCGGCACCGTCTGGTCAAAGTAGACCTTGAGACGCTCCTTCACCGTCTCCACTCTGTCATCGGGACGCTGGTACAGTTCGCCACCGCACCTATCACATACCCCCGCTACCTTTGGTGGCGAGGTTAACTCGTGGTACGGCGCCTGGCATCTGCGGCATACCCAGCGGCCACCTAAACGTTTCAGCAGCTCTGCCTCCGGCACTTCGATGTACACCACTCTGTCCAGGGCTTTACCCCGTGCGGTGAGCATCCTGTCGAGCGCCTCCGCCTGAGCAAGGGTGCGCGGAAAACCGTCAAAAATGCAGCCCTCCCGGCAGTCCTGCCCATCGAGGCGCTCTGAGACCAGCTGTATTGTCACCTCATCGGGCACCAGTACTCCTTTTTCCATATATCCCCGGACCTTTTTCCCCAGCTCCGTGCCCTTTTCCACCGCCTCACGGAACAGGTCACCGGAAGCTATGTGGGCCAAGGACAATCTCTTGGAGACGATAGCCGCCTGAGTCCCCTTGCCAGCCCCGGGTGCACCGAGAAAGACCAGGTACATCTGTTTACCTTCTCAGAAAGCCCTCATAGCGGCGCATGGTGAGCTGGGCTTCGATCTGCTTCATCGTGTCCAGGGCAACACCGACTACTATCAGCAAGCCCGTGCTCGATATAGTCAGCACCGCTACATTGGTGATACTACGGATGAAAAAGGGCAACACCGCCACCGTGGCCAGGAACAGGGCACCGCCCCAGGTTATCCTGGTGATCACCCCGTTAAGATAGTCAGTGGTGGGCTTTCCCGGGCGCACGCCGGGAATAAAGCCACCCTGCCGTTGCAATGTCCGCGCCAGGTCCATCTGCTCGAATATGACCATGGTATAGAAAAAGGTGAAGGCCACCACCATAACGAAGTACAGCACCCAGTAGAACAGCCCCACCGGTAAAGGTGTATCCGGATTGAACCACCTCATGATAGTGTTGGCGAAATTGGGCGGCTGGCCCGCTGGAGCGGCAAGGTAGCTGGCTATGGTGCCGGGAAAGATCATCAGCGAGATGGCAAAGATGAGCGGAATCATGCCGGCAGAGTTCACCCTCAGCGGGATATGCGTGGAGCCGGTCTGACGGTACATCCGGGCACCGCGGAATGCTGTCCGGGCGTACTGTACCGGAATGCGACGGTGTGCCTCGGTGAACATGACTATGAAGGCTATGGTAGCCACTCCCAGAAGGACAAAAGCGATAAGCCCCATAATATTCTCTCTCACAATAAGGCCGCGCCCGATCATCTCAGGGAGCTGGGCAACGATGCCGCCGAAGATGATTATGGAGACGCCGTTGCCGATCCCGCGCTCTGTAATCAGCTCGCCCAGCCAGACAAGGAATATTGTGCCGGCGGTCAGCGACAGCACCATGGCGAAGGTGGGCAGTGCTGCCGCCGCACCCACCACCCCCTGACTCCGCAGCAGGTTTATCTGGGCATAGCCCTGAAGAGCAGCCAGGGGCACCGTCAGCCAGTGCGTAATCTGGTTGATCCTCCGCCTGCCAGCCTCGCCCTCCTGCGAAAGCGCTCTGAGCGCCGGTATCACCGGTACCAGCAGTTGCATCACGATGGAAGCGGTGATGTAGGGGTAGACCCCCATCGCCGCCACGCTGAAGTTGCGCATGGCACCGCCGGTGAACAGATCGAGCATACCCAAAAGCTGGTTCCGCTCAAACAGGTCGCGCATCGCCGCCACATCCAGGCCCGGCATGGGGATATGGGCAATGAACCGGAAGATCGCCAGCATGGCAAAAGTAAACAGCAGCCGACGCCTTAAGTCAGGCAACGAAAAGGCATCAATCATTGCCTGGATAAGACGGGGCCTTCCTGCTACCTGTTGCATGGCTAGATGCGCTCCACCTTCCCCCCGACAGCCAGTATCTTCTTCTCGGCAGAAGCGGAGAACTTACTGGCTTTTACCACCAGCGGGCAGTCGATGTCTCCGTCCCCCAGGACCTTGACAGGCCGTCCTTTACTCTTGACCAGGCCGGCATCAAAGAGAACCTGAGGGGTGACCTCGGTGTTGGGCGGAAACGCTTTCAACTGCCCCACATTGACTATTTGGTACTCGGTCTTAAAGATGTTGGTAAAGCCACGCTTATGCGGCAGGCGCTTGATCAGCGGTAGCTGTCCACCTTCAAAGCCGGGACGTACCCCGCCCCCGGAACGCGACTTTTGTCCCTTGCAGCCGCGCCCCGAATAGGTACCATGACCGCTGCCATCGCCACGGCCAACACGTTTTCTTTCGCGCCTAGCGCCTGCAGGCGGTTTCAGTTCATGCTGCTCCATCTTCGATCACTTCCATCCTGACCAGATGCTTGACCTTGGCCACCATACCCCTTACGACAGGGGAGTCCTCGTGCTCCACCGTCTGCTGAAGCCGGCGGAGCCCCAGAGCCTTAAGCGTCCGTCTCTGGTCTCTTTCGTAGCCGATATCACTTTTAACCCAGGTGATTTTCAGTTTAGCCACCTGTCTTCTCTCCCTTGGTTGCAGCCTGCCCCTTGCGCTGAGAAACGACTTCCTCGGGGTCTCTCAGGTTCGCCAGGGCGAGGATTGTGGCCCTGACCACATTTATGGGGTTGGAACATCCCAGTGACTTACTCAAAATGTCTTTTATGCCCGCCGCCTCGAGCACCGCCCGGGCCCCACCACCAGCGATAACACCCGTGCCGGGCACCGCCGGTTTCAGCAGTATCTCTGCTGCCCCGTACTTGGCTCGAATCTCGTGCGGTATTGTGGTGCCCGACATAGCTACCTTGAACAGCTCTTTCCTGGCAGCGGCACCAGCTTTGCGCACCGCTTCCGGGACCTCCCTGGCCTTGCCGATGCCAGCGCCCACATGTCCCTTGCCATCTCCGACCACTACCAGAGCACGAAAGTGGAGCCGCTTGCCACCCTTCACCACCTTGGTAACACGGTTCAGCGCCACCAGTCTTTCATTCAACTCCAGTTCAGCATGGTCGACCCTGGTCTTACTCTTGGGTATTTTGGTCACCGCTTTCATGAACACAAACCTCAAAAATCCAGTCCGGCTTTCCTCGCCGCTTCTGCCAGCGCCTTCACCCGCCCGTGATACTTGTAACCGCCGCGGTCGAAGACGACCTGTTTTATGCCTTTACTCAACGCCCTCTGGGCTACCAGCGTGCCCACCATCTCAGCAACCTCGACCTTTTTCCTCCCGTCTGCCCTACCCCTTATCTCCGGCTCAAGGCTGCTGGCTGCTGCCAGCGTATGTCCTCTGGAATCATCGATAACCTGGGCATAGATGTGGTTCAAACTCCGGAAAACGCACAGTCGGGGCCTGGCGGGTGTGCCCACCAGCCTCGCTCTGATACGGGCATGACGCCTTTTCCGCGCCAGTCTAACATCTAATTTAGCCATCTTGTCCCTTTAACCTTTGGCTGCCGCCTTGCCGGCCTTACCGGGCTTGAGCCGAATTTTCTCACCCACATATCTGATGCCCTTTCCTTTATAGGCATCGGGTGGCCTGATGGCCTTGATTTCAGCCGCAGTCCTCCCCACAAGTTCCTTATCAACACCGATAACACGGATACGGTTGGTGCCCTCGACCACAATCTCTATCCCCGGCGGTGGCGTGAATTCCACCGGGTGGCTGAAACCGACCTGCAATGACAGTTTATTCCCAACTTTCTGCGCCCTGTACCCCACACCGCTTAGCTCCAGGGCTCTCTCAAAACCTTTAGTTACACCCTCCACCATGTTAGCCAGCAGCGACCTCGTCAGCCCATGCAGGGCACGGTGGTTCCTGTTGTCGGTGGGCCTGGTCACTACCAGTTTACCGTCCTCCAAAGCGATAGACATGTCCGGGTGGAAGACACGCGTGAGCTTTCCTTTGCCGCCTTCCACCGTCACTTCATTCCCGTTGATGGTAACCTTGACACCCTGGGGAAGGGGAATCGGCATCCTACCTATGCGCGACATAACAGCTCTCCACAAAACTTACCATACATAGCACAGCAGCTCTCCCCCCAGTTTTCGCCTCCAGGCTTCCTGTCCGGTCATCAACCCTTTGGAAGTGGACAGGATAGCAATGCCCAGCCCGCCGTAAACGCGGGGTATCTCACCACGCCCTACATACACCCTGAGCCCCGGCTTACTCACCCGCTCCAGCCCCATCACGGCCGGCTGCCCATTGATATATTTCAGAGTTATCTTTATCATCCTTTGCGGCCTGCCCCTGAGGACGGTATAGTCCGAAATGAAACCTTCCTCCTTCAGAATCTTGGCTATAGATAGCTTCATCTTTGAGGCCGGGACAAGGACACTATCATGCCTCGCCATAACGGCGTTCCGGATCCGGGTCAGCATATCAGCGATGGGGTCAGTGACCATAAATACCGTCCTCCGTGTCACCAGCTCGACTTTCTCACTCCCGGGATCTGCCCCTTCAAAGCAAGCTGCCGAAAGCAGATACGGCACAGGCCGAACTGCCGGATAAAGGCACGAGGCCTGCCACACAACCGGCAGCGGTTGCGGTGCTGCACCTTATATTTCGGCGGTCGCATAGATTTGAGAACCTTAGATAGTTTCGCCATGTCTCAGTAACCTCATTGCTTCCTAAAAGGCATGCCCAGACACTCGAGCAGGTATCTGCCTTCCTCCGCAGTGGCCGCAGTGGTGACTATAGTTATTTCCAGCCCCCTTAGTCTGTCCACCTTATCGTATTCGATCTCCGGGAAAACGATCTGCTCTTTGAGCCCCAGCGTATAATTGCCGGCACCATCAAAGGAGTCCCGTGGCACCCCCTGGAAGTCCCTTACCCGCGGCAGCACCACGCTGACCAGTTTATCGAAGAAATCATACATCCTCTTCCCTCTCAGGGTCACCATCATCCCCACGGGCACACCAGCCCTGATCTTGAATGCCGCAATGGACTTTTTGGCCCGTGTGGTCACCGGATGCTGCCCCGAGATGAGCGCCAAGTCTCTCTCCGCAGCTTCCAGCGCCTTGGGGTTCTGCACTGCTTCCCCCAGACCTATGTTCAACACGATCTTGCTCAGCCGTGGTACCTGCATCACGTTCCTGTACCCAAACTTCTCCATCAGTTTCGGTACCACTTCTGTCACATACTTTTCCTTAAGACGAGACATGGCACAGATACATCCGATCAGTCAATTACCTCGCTGCAAGAACGGCAGATACGCACCTTCCTGCCGTCGTCCAAAAAGCGATAGCCGACCCGCGTCGGCTTGTTACATTTTCCGCAAATGAGCATGACATTAGACACGTGGATCGGCGCCTCAAGTTCGATAATGCCGGCCTGTCTGGCCACTCCTCTGGCCCTGGAATGACGCTTGATCATGTTCACGCCTTCGACTATCAACTTCTGACTTTTGGGCATCGCTTTCCTCACCTTCCCCTTCTTCCCCCTGTCTTTGCCGGCGATTACCAGCACGTTGTCGTTCTTTTTGATCTTCATGCTACAATACCTCAGGGGCCAGCGAGATTATCTTTATGAAGTTCTTGTCCCGCAGTTCCCTGGCTACCGGGCCGAAAATACGCGTGCCCCGTGGATTATTCCTGTCATCCAGGATAACTGCAGCATTTTCGTCGAACCTGACATAGGAGCCGTCGGGGCGGTGGTACTGCCTTGCCACGCGGACAACCACAGCCCGTACCACATCCCCCTTCTTCACCACCCCGCCAGGGATGGCACGCTTTACCGTGGCCACGATAATATCCCCGACGGTGGCATAGCGCCGCCGGGTACCACCGGGTACATTGATGCACATGATCTGTCTGGCACCCGTATTATCAGCTACTTTGAGCCTGGTATAAGGCTGGATCATCTCCGGTTCCTATAAAGGCATCGCTCAGGTTACTTCCCCGGGCTCGACCTCGACCTTCTCTTTCTTCTGCAATATTTCCACGACGCGCCAGCGCTTCTCCTTGGAAAGCGGGCGTGTCTCCATTATTTTCACCACATCGCCAATACGGCACTTGTTCTCCTCATCGTGCGCCTTGAATTTGGCCCGCCGCCTCGTCACCTTCTTGTACAGGGGGTGCCTCGTCAGGCTCTCCACCTGCACCACCACCGTCTTGTCCATCTTGTCGCTTATTACTGTACCTATCCTCACTTTTCGCTTTTCTGTCATGGGCTACCTTATCCCTAGTTCCCTCTCTCGCAATACCGTCTTGATCCTGGCGATCCTTTGCTTCACCTTTTTCAGCTCGCTGGTATTGGCTAGCTGTCTTGTCGCCAGGCGAAACCTCAGATTGAACAGCTCCTCATAGGCTTCCTCGAGCTTCTTGGCCAGCTCCTCACTGCTCAAAGCCCGGATTTCCTGTACCTTCATGCCGTCGCCTCTTGCTTAACGCCCTCTTTGACCACAAACCTGGTAGCTATGGGCAGTTTGTATGAGGCCAGGTGCAGTGCTTCATGAGCCATGTCTTCCTTGATCCCACTCACTTCAAACAGTATCCTGCCCGGCTTTACCACAGCCACCCAGTGGTCAGGGGCACCTTTGCCGCTGCCCATTCTCGTCTCCGCCGGTTTCTTGGTAACCGGCTTGTCCGGAAAAATGCGTATCCACATACGTCCGCCGCGGCGCAGGTAGCGCACGATGACACGGCGTGCAGCTTCGATCTGCCTTGCCGTTACCCAGGCACCCTCCAGGGCCTGCAGACCGAACTCTCCAAAGGTGAGGGTATTTCCGGCCTGTGCCTTCCCCCTGCGGTGTCCCCTCTGGGCTTTACGATACTTCACTCGTTTCGGCTGCAACAAGTTCCCTGCTTACCTCCGGTGTAATATCGCCCTTGTAGATCCAGACCTTTATCCCGATATTGCCCAGGGTCGTTTTAGCCTCAGCAAAACCGTAGTCGATATCGGCGCACAGTTTGTGCAACGGCAATTGACCCTGAAGCGTGGTCTCTCTCCTGGCTATCTCAACGCCACCCAGTCTTCCCGCGCAGCTGATTTTTATGCCTTTAGCCCCGGCCTGAATGGTCCGGAAGGCTGCCTGTTTCATGGCCCTGCGAAAAGCCATCCTGCGCTCGATCTGGTCAGCGATAGTCCTCGCCACTACCACGGCCTCCAGCTCCGGCTGCTCCACTTCTTTGATGGACAGCCTCACCTTCTTGCCACATATCTCCTCAAGGTGCTTCTTCAACTCCTCAGCCCGTTGACCCCCCCTTCCGATAACAATGCCCGGCCGCGCAGAATACATGGTCACCACCACCTCGTTTCCGGTACGCTCGATCTCCACCCTGGCGACACCACCATCGGCACACCTTTCGGCTATAGCCTTGCGCAGTTTTAAGTCCTCCTGCAGGAACTCGGTGTAATGTTTTTCGCTGTACCACCTGGACTGCCACCCGCGGATTACACCGATCCTGAAACCGTAAGGATGTACCTTATGCCCCACTTGTCTCCTCCTCAACGAAGACTTTGATATGGGTGAAGCGCTTAAGGATGGGGTTCACCCGTCCCCTCGCCTGAGGGCGAAACCTCTTCAGCCTGTGTCCCTCGTCAGCAAAAATCTCTGTGATCCTCAGCGCTGTGGGCTCCATCTGAAAATTGTTCTCCGCATTTGCTGCCGCTGACTTGATCACCTTGGCCACCTCACGGGCTGCCGGTGTGGGCAAAAACTTCAGCACCGCCAGCGCCTCGTCCACCTTCTTACCACGCACCAAGTTCACAACCAGTCTCACCTTCTGCGGTGAGATGCGCACGTCTTTAGCCTCAGCTTTCACTTTCATGTCCGTAACCACTACTTCTTCTTAGCCTGTACCGTCACCTGTGCTTTCGCAGTATGGCCACGGAAGGTCCTGGTAAGTGCAAATTCCCCCAGCTTATGCCCCACCATGTTCTCGGTGATAAAGATGGGCACGTGACGCCGCCCGTCGTGCACAGCGATGGTATGACCGATCATCTCAGGTAGTATGGTGGAGCCCCGAGACCATGTCTTTATCACCGCTTTGCCTCCGGAGCGGTTAAGTGCCTCCACTTTCTTGAGCAACTTCGGGTCACAATAAGGGCCCTTTTTTGACGAACGCGACATTCCTTTCTAATTCTCCAAAATAATAAATATTACTCCTTTCGCCGCTTCACAATCAACCTGTCCGAAGGTTTAGCTTGCCGTGTCTTCTGCCCCAGCGCCGGTTTGCCCCAAGGCGTCTTGGGTGCCATCCCTCTGGGGGCACGACCTTCGCCGCCGCCATGGGGATGGTCCCGCGGGGTCATTGCTGAACCCCGCACCTCAGGGCGCCTCCCCAGCCACCTGGTGCGCCCGGCTTTGCCCAGTTTGATTCCCCTGTGCTCCACATTGCCCACCTGGCCTATGGTGGCCATGCAAGCGGACAGAAAACGGCGCACCTCTCCCGATGGCAGGCGGACCAGCGTGTACTTGTCCTCCTTGCCCAGGACCTGTGCTGCCACGCCAGCACTGCGCACAACCTGGCCTCCCTTTCCCGGCTCCAGTTCCAGATTGTGTATCAGCGTACCGTCGGGGATGGAACCCAGGGGCAGGGCGTTACCGGGCTTTATCTCGGCACCCTCACCAGCCATTATGGTATCACCCACATTTAAGCCCAGCGGTGCCAGAATGTAGCGTTTTTCACCATCGGCATAGTGTATCAGGGCAATGCGCGCCGAGCGGTTGGGGTCATATTCGATGGCTGCCACCTTGCCCGGCACACCGCGCTTGTCCCTTTTGAAGTCTATAATGCGCAGGCGCCGCTTGGCACCACCACCACGATGGCGTACCGTAATCACGCCCCTGTTATTGCGCCCCGCCTTCTTTTTCAACGGCAACAAAAGCGATTTCTCGGGCACGGTCTTCGTTATCTCTTCAAAGGTGGCGCTGACCATGCCCCGCCTGCCGGGTGATGTCGGTTTGAAAGTCTTCAGTCCCACAGCAGCCTACCTCGCTAAGGGTGTCTCCGCTGCCATCGCGTCTTCTTCAGCAGCTTGCGATGTTTGTGCTTTGCCATCTTCTTTTTACGCTTTTTTATTACTGAACCCACTTTACTGCCTCAGCTCTGGACCTGCTACACTCCTTCAAAGAACTCTATCTTCTGTCCCGGGGCCAGGGTCACCACTGCCTTCTTCCACTCCGGCGTCAACACCTGACGCCTGCCAAACCTCTTCATCCTGCCGGGCACATTTATGATATTTACCTTGACTACATCGACCTTGAAGGCAAGCTCCACCGCCTCCTTGACCTGGCGCTTGCTTGCCCCTTTTGCCACCTCAAAAGCATATTTGCCCTGCTCTTTAAGGGCAGTCGTTTTTTCCGAGATTATGGGGCGCCTCAGTACCTGGTAGAGATGCATTTCAGCCGTTTCCTAAACTCACTTAGCAGCCGCCATCGGTCTCGCCCCGGGCTTCACGCCCCATAGGTCCTCGACCTGGCGCACTGCATCTTCAGGCATTATCACAAACCTGTATGACAATAAATCAGCCACGTTGAGCAACGAAGCCAACATCGTCTTGACCTCCGGCAGGTTACGCGCTGCCTTGACCAGGTTATCATCTTTCCGACTTGTGGCAATAATGGCTGACCTTTCCACCCCCAGTGCCGCCAGGACATTAGCCACTTCTTTCGTCTTGGGACCCGCCAGCTCCAGTTTGTCCAGGACTATCAACCGCCCGCTGTTTGCCTTGTCCGAAAGTACACACCTGATAGCCAGACGACGCATTTTTTTGGGCATATCCTGCCGGTAGCATCTGGGGTGCGGTCCGTGAGCCACTCCACCGCCCACAAAGATGGGCGCTCCGGCATCGCCGTGCCGCGCCCTGCCGGTGTGCTTCTGTGGATAGAGCTTTCTGCCGCTTATATTGACTTCGCCGCGCGTCTTGGTGTCCGCGGTACCCAAGCGCCGGTTGGCTAACTGCGCCACCAGGACCTGGTGCACCACCGCCTCGTTGAAGGGCACACCAAAGACGTCATCCCTGACTTCTATCTCGCCTATTACCTTGCCGCCCGTATTATGAAGCTTTAGCCGCATCCTTACCACCTCTGACGGCCTTTCTGACCAGCACCAGCCCATTCCTGCCGCCGGGCACCGCACCCTCCACCAACAGCAGGTGACGTGCCGTGTCCACCTCCACCACTCTCAGATTACGCACCGTCACCCTGGCATTGCCCATGTGCCCCGCCATACGGGTACCTTTGAGCACACGCCCGGGGAACGTGGTGGCACCGACGGAGCCCGGTGCCCGGTGCCTGTCCGATTGCCCGTGTGTCTTGGGGCCGCCGGCAAAGTGGTGTCGCTTGACCACGCCGGCAAAGCCCTTGCCCTTCGACGTGCCGGTGACATCGACCAGGTCACCGGGCTTGAATATATCGACGTCGACCTTCTGCCCAAGCTTGAAGCTACTGACATCCTCGACGCGGAACTCGCGAAGGTGCTTGAACAGCCCTATGCCCTTCAGGTGCCCCTTTTGAGGGGAATTCAATAGTTTCGTCTCACCAAAGCCAAGCTGGACAGCGTTGTAGCCGTCCTTTTCCTTCGTCTTGACCTGGGTGACAAAGCAGGGACCGGCCTCAATGGCTGTTACCACCGTTTCGCCATCGTCGCGGAACAATTGGGTCATTCCTATTTTCTTACCAATCACACCCGGGAACATCATTAGAAGAACCTTACAACTTGATGTCGATCTCCACCCCGGAAGGTAGCTGGAGCTGAGTCAGGGCATCTATAGTCTTAGACGTTGGCTCCAGGATATCAATAAGGCGCTTGTGAGTGCGTATCTCAAACTGCTCTCTCGAGTCCTTATCGATGTGGGGTGACCTGATGACGCAGAACTTGCGGATATGCGTGGGCAGCGGCACAGGTCCAGCCACTATGGCCCCGGTCCGTTCCACAGTCTCCACAATTTGCACCACCGACTGGTCTACCAGCCTGTGGTCATACCCTTTGACCTTTATCCGAATTTTCTGCTTGGGCATCCTTAGAAGCCTCTCACCTTAGATTGGGCCTGCTCAGTGAGACCCGGGGGAAGTTCCTTATAGCAGTGGAACTGCAGCGAATAGCTCGCCCTCCCCTGTGTCAGCGACCGCAACACGGTGGCATAGCCGAAGGTCTCAGCCAGAGGGATAAGTGCCCTTACCGTGCAGGTCTCGCCATGGGTCTCAATGCCCTCAATATTGCCCCGCCTGGCATTGAGGTCCCCGATGACATCGCCCAGAAACTGCGCCGGCATCACCACTTCCAGCTTCATAATCGGCTCCAGCAGCACTGGCTTGGCTTTCCTCAGCCCTTCTTTTACAGCTATGGAACCGGCCATCTTGAAAGCAAGGTCTGAAGAGTCCACCTCGTGGTAACTGCCGTCAAATAAAGTGACCTTTACATCAATAACCGGATAGCCGGCTATAGCACCAGTCTCCAGCGCTTCTCGGACACCGTCCTCCACAGCAGGGACGTATTCCTTTGGTATCACCCCGCCCCTGAGATGGTCCACAAACCTGAAACCGCTGCCCCGTTCACCGGGCTCCAATTTCAACCATACGTGACCGTACTGTCCCCGACCGCCAAACTGGCGGATGAACCTGCCTTCAACCTCCACAGGCACAGTTATCGTCTCCTTGTAAGCCACCTGAGGCTTACCCACCCTTGCAGTCACGTTGAACTCGCGGTGCATGCGGTCAAGCAACACCTCAAGGTGCAGCTCGCCCATGCCGGCTATTACCGTCTGTCCGGTCTCCTGGTCAACACGCACCTTAAAGGTGGGGTCTTCCTCGGCAAGTTTACTCAGCGCTTCACTTAACCTGTTCTGGTCAGCCTTGCTCTTGGGCTCCACCACCATGGAAAGCACCGGCTCGGGGAAGCGGATGGGCTCCAGCAGCACCGGATGCGCCGGGTCGCACAGGGTATCGCCGGTGAAGGTGTTCTTAAGCCCCACGGTGGCGGCAATGCTGCCAGTATCAGCCACCTCAATCTCCTCGCGGTGGTTGGCATGCATCCTTATCAGCCTGCCGATGCGCTCTTTCTGTCCTCTGGTGGAATTGAACACCTGCATCCCCGACGTCACCATCCCTGAATACACTCTGAAGTACACCAGCCTGCCCATGAAGGGGTCGGTCACCACCTTGAAAGCCAGGGCAGAGAAGGGTGCCTCATCGCTCACCTCCCTAACGCCCTCCTCGCCGGTACGCAGGTCAGTGACCGGCACCGGCGGGATGTCCAGGGGTGAGGGTAAATAGTCCACGACAGCGTCCAGGAGCGGCTGGATGCCCTTGTTCTTCAGGGCACTACCGCACAGCACCGGGACTATCCTGTTAGCCAGCGTGAGCCGTCTTATCGCCGCCTTCACCTCAGTTACCGGGATCTCCTTCTCCTCCAGATAGAGCAACATTAACCGGTCGTCATTCTCCGCCAGCTTTTCAATCATCAAATGCCGTTCCTTTTCAAACTCCTCCCTCTCATCATCGGGCACCGCCATCTCCTCGGGGGCCACCTCGGCATCGTCAGAAAAAAGCCATGCCTTCTGCTCAACGAGGTCAATAACTCCGCGAAATCCTTCCTCCCTGCCCCAGGGCAGCTGCACCGGCAACGTCTTGGCCCTGAGCCTCTCTTCTATCATCTTCACCGTGTGGTAAAAGTCAGCACCGGTCCTGTCCATCTTGTTTACAAAACATATCCGCGGCACTTTATACCTGTCGGCCTGCCGCCACACGGTCTCTGACTGGGCTTCCACGCCAGCGACACCATCGAACACCACCACGCCTCCATCCAGTACCCTGAGGCTTCGCTCCACCTCGGCGGTGAAGTCCACATGCCCCGGTGTGTCGATGATGTTTATGCGGTGCTCCCGCCAGTAACAGGTAGTAGCTGCAGCCGTGATGGTGATGCCGCGTTCCCTCTCCTGCTCCATCCAGTCCATGACCGCCGTCCCCTCATCCACCTCACCGATCTTGTAGGTGCGTCCTGTGTAGAACAGGACCCTTTCTGTGACCGTGGTCTTACCAGCATCAATATGTGCAATGATGCCTATATTCCGCACCTTGTCCAGAGGAAAAGTCCGGCTCATCACACTGCCAGCAACCACCTTTCTAGCTTGTTGCACCATCTTGTACTGCGATAACGTTACCATCGGTAGTGAGCGAAAGCTTTGTTGGCTTCAGCCATCTTATGGGTATCCTGTCGCTTCTTTATGGTCGCCCCCTGGCCCTGAGAAGCGTCAATTATTTCGGCGGCCAGTTTCTCCGCCATCGATCTGCCGCTGCGTTCCCGGGCAAAACCTATCAGCCACCGCATAGCGATGGACAGCCCCTGCTCCGGCACCACCTCCACCGGGACCTGATAGGTAGCACCGCCAACGCGGCGTGACTTTACATGGAGCAACGGCGTGGCATTCTTGATCGCCTGCTCCAGCACCGGCAGCGGCTCGGTGTGCATTCGCTCCTTCACAAGGTCAAGAGCAGTATACACAATCCTCTCGGCAGTAGCCTTCTTACCGTCCTTCATCACCTTGTTGATCAGTTTGGCTACCAGCACGCTCCCGAATTTGGGGTCGGGTGGCGGCACCCGTTTGATTACCTCACCACGTCTCGGCATCTAGTCTACTCCTCCGCTGCCCTGCTTGCCTTGGGCCTCTTGGCCCCGTAGCGGCTCCGCCCCTGGCGCCTCCCCTCCACACCGGCAGTATCCAGAGCACCCCGGATGATGTGGTAACGCACACCGGGCAGGTCTTTCACCCTGCCACCCCGGACGAGGACTACCGAGTGTTCCTGAAGATTATGCCCCTCGCCCGGGATATAGGCGGTAACTTCAACGCCGTTGGTCAGGCGGACGCGGGCTATTTTGCGCAAGGCCGAGTTTGGTTTCTTCGGCGTCATCGTCTTCACCTGCACGCAGACGCCACGCTTCTGCGGTGAACTCACCCCGTAGACCACCCTGTTCTTCAGCGCGTTGTAGGCGATATTCAGCGCCGGCGCCTTGGTGCGCTTGGTCACCTTTCGCCGTCCCTTCCGCACCAGCTGATTAATCGTCGGCATGCCCAACTCCTCGGATAAACATTACCACAATATCCATATTCTAAACAAGTAAAAAGCCACCTAGTTGTCTACCGGTCTACTTCCCAAAAGGTCTGCGTCCCGGTTCAACTAGCCGGCTTACTCAGGTTGTTACACCCAGACTAATGGCTAGTAGACGCTGAGGTGAAACTATAGCAAACTATTCGGGTCTTGTCAACAACAGCAACGGGCTTGCCCTTCCCTCGGTTGCTCTGATTTGCTATGGCCTCTCTTTTGCACTGTAACCGCGCCCGAGGTCTGGTCAAAACGCGCTCAGGGCTGCATCGGACACCTTCTCCCACGCCTGTCGCTCTTCATCATAAGGGGCGTCCACAAGCCGACATTGCTTGCCCAGTATCATGGTCTGCCTGCGCTCACCGTAAGTCTCCCAGCTACCCAAGCTGGGACAGGTGGGGTCACCTCGCCGGGCAAAAGATGTCCACGCGTCCTGCATTTTCTCCGATAAAGCCCGAGCCTCTTCGCTGGTGCCGGTGAAATTGTCGTCCAGAGTGCCGAAGACAAAGCCCAGCTCCAGGGCATGACAAGAGCCCAGGGCACCATCTCTGAACGGGGACACCCAGTCAAAGAGATACATGTAGCTTTTCTGGTTGCGACTGCGGTGGGCTTCGGTGAGCCTGATTGCCGGAATACGGAAGATCCTGTCTGTCTGGATGGCAGTAAACAGGTCGACAGGAGTAACCGGCCAGCCGCGCTTGGCGCGTGCCTGGCGGTAAGTATCAACAAGTGCCGCCGCATCTACACCCGGTATCAGTCGCTGGCAACGACGCAGCAGTTTAGCTTCGTCCATCCCCGCCAGCCCCGCATCCACAAGGGCAAACAGCTTCCACTCATCCATGTTGGTGCCCGCCATGACGGCGATACCGTCCGCCGAGCCGCTGGCAATGGCGCGCGGCGGTATATCGGGGAGTACAGAACCATCAACCACCGGCCTCAGCGGCAGGTCAACCAGTCCTGATTTGGGGTCACGTGCCCTGGTGCCCAGCTCTTTATAGGCCTCTAGAAGTTGCTCGGTGGTAAGCGTCCACAGCTTCTGCGGCTCGCTGGGCGGTATGTGCACGATGTCAAGAAACATCTCCGCTACCTTCACCGCCCGCTCTATGGAGCTGACATGGTGCCCGGCGCCACTCTGTAAAATTGCCCTGTGGAACAAACCTCTTGCCCGGGGCATCGCCAGCAGCGTCCCCACACTCATGCCGCCGGCGGACTCGCCGAAAATGGTCACGTTGTCGGGGTCGCCTCCAAAGCCAGAGATGTTGTCCCGTACCCACTCCAGGGCAAACACCTGGTCGAGCAACCCCTCGTTGCCCGTCGCCGGGACTCTGCCTTTGGTCACCTCATTCAGGTTGATGAAGCCGAAGACATTCAGCCGATAGTTTATGGTGACCACCACCACATCCCCGCGCGCCGCCAGGCGACGACCGTTGTAGACCAACCAGGAGCCGGAGCCGGTGGTAAACCCGCCGCCATGGATCCAGACCATCACCGGGCGTCTGGCATTGTCCAGTCCCGGCGTCCAGATGTTGAGATAAAGGCAGTCCTCGCTCTGAGGCTGCTGTTCGGGTGGATTCAGCAGGGAGATCTCCATCGGCACCTGCGGGCAGGTCGGACCAAAGTCCACCGCCGGTCGTACTCCACCCCACGGCTGGGGCGGCGCCGGCGGCAGCCAGCGTCTCTCACCAACAGGCGGCGCTGCAAAAGGTACTCCCCGGAAAATATACAGTCCCTTTCTGAAAACGCCCTCGATTTTACCAGAGGTTGTTTCCGCAATTGCCCCTGTAGTTTCAACCATGGCTCGCCCTCCGCTGAAAAATAGAACTTGGGGCTAATTGTAGTAGCTTTTAACAACAGCGTCAATCAGTGCCGACGAACCGGACAAAGGATATCGTGCAGCTTTCCAAAACCAAAAAAGAGAGGAAGCCCGGCAACTGGCTTCCGGGCTTCCTCTCTAAGAACCGGATGCAGCGGTTTGCTACTTGCCCAGCATCGACTGCTTCAGTTCCTGGTCAATCCAGACGTACCTGGCATAGTTCAAGGCGTTATAATAGCCCATCCCGGCTTCGCCGCTGTAGTTCTTCACCCAGGGCCACCAGAAGCGGTAGTAGACCGGTCCTGGCATGGGGATGACATACACCTGCTCCATGAGGTAAGGCAGCATCTCCCGGTGTATCTTGTCCACCGTAGCTTCGGCAGGATACGCCGCCAGCATGTCCTCGCGTGCCTTGTTCAGCACCGGGTCGTCTACATAACTGCCGTTGTACATCCCGGGACCGGTATAATTGATGGCCTTAAAATAAGTGCCGATGCCCGAATTGCTGCCCTGGAACATGTCATCATACGCCTTTCTCACATGGATGGAAAGCCAGGTAGAATAGTCCTTGGGCTCGATGGTCACATCTACACCCACCTTTGCCCAGTAGTCCTTCATCAGCTGCAACACATCTATAGCCAGACGAGTATTGTAGGCTATCACCTTGGCCTTGAAACCGTTGGGGTAGCCGGCCTCAGCCAGAAGCTGCTTCGCCTTCTCGGGATTGTAGCTATACAGCTCCTGTACCGATTTCGGCATCTGGTCCAGCGGCATGTAGGCACCGGCATACTCCTTGGTAAAGATAATAGGCCACTTGATCGCCACGCCATACCCTTTGAAGTACTGGTCCACGATTCCCTTATAGTCAATCGCCAGCGATAACGCCTGCCGCACCCTCTTGTCAGCAAAAGGCGAGTCCTTCTTGTCCGTCCTCATATAGATACAGTAGGTAGCATCCTCAATATACTCAATGTGTCTCAACTGTGGCATGCGCAGGAACTCCTGCCCTGTATCCCACTCAACGGTAGCTATGTCAAGCTGACCGGTGCGAAAAGCGGCGTGGAAGGTGGACTCATCAGGCATGACAAACAGCTTGACACCATCGAGGTAAGGCAACTGGTCACCCTCCCCAGCACCGATGGGGTTCTTCTCCCAGTAAGTAGGGTTACGTGTCAGGGTAACCACGCTGCCGGGGACAAATTCGGTGAGCTGGAAGGGGCCGGTGCCGATGCTGTTTTTCCAGTCATTCATATCCTTGAACTGCTCTACAGCATCTTTGGGGAAGATGCACATGTAGTCCGGAATCATGGTGATGACATCGCCGAAG